>Ga0075011_10001946_pt1 | contig 11223 bp, 8 predicted proteins | sample TARM_MetaG_T_14_FD_72354 | JGI IMG/M metagenome (GOLD analysis project Ga0075011, IMG submission 72354) | Freshwater microbial communities from Pennsylvania, USA, analyzing microbe dynamics in response to fracking - TARM_MetaG_T_14 | ecosystem: Environmental > Aquatic > Freshwater > River...
AAGCCGTAGCCCACGGGTTATCTAGCGACAAAGCCTTGGCCGCGCTAACAACCGTACCGGCGCAAATTGCTGGGGTTAGCGATAAAGCAGGAAAATTGGCTGCAGGTTATATGGCCGACTTTGTGGTTGTCGAAGGCGATTTGTTCGTTGATGGAACCATTAAATCAGTTTGGCTACAAGGACAAGAAGTTGAGTTGGAGCCACTGCAACAAGCTGATTTTGCCGGCAACCTCACTCTTAACCTTGCGGATAGTGAGGTAAGTCTTGAACTCAAAGATGGTAAGCGGCCATCTGGCAAGCTCAAAGTAGGGGACGAATCCGTTGCCTTGAAGGATCTTCGTCGCACGGAGTCGACCTTAGAATTCGTAGTCAACACTGCACTGTTGGATCAGACAGGTGCTTGGCGCATTCGTCTCGATCAAACCGCTGCTGATAGCTTTACCGGTGTGGCTATAGCTCCAAATGGCTCTAGCCTACCAATCAGTGCTAATCGTGCCGCTGCAGCAGAGCCCGCTGCAGAAAAAGCAACCACAACTCAAGCGAATTATGTGAGCCGGTTAACCTTCCCGAATGTGGCGTACGGTTTAGATGCTTTGCCTGAGCGTCAGAATGTACATATTAAAAATGCGACCGTGTGGACCGCCGGTGAAGCGGGCGTCCTCGAAAATACTGATGTGTTAATTCGTAATGGTGAGTTTTACAAAATAGGTAAAGATCTTGCGACGCCATCCGGGTATACCCTGATTGACGGCACTGGCAAACATGTGACGCCAGGCATTATTGATGAACATTCACACATTGCTATTGAAGGCGGCGTGAATGAAGGATCAGAAGCGATTACTGCTGAAGTGCGAATTGGTGACGTGGTTAATCCAGATGATATCCATATTTATCGCTCGTTGGCAGGCGGTACCACCATGGCGCAACTACTTCATGGCTCAGCGAACCCTATGGGTGGACAGGCGCAAGTTATTAAACTGCGTTGGGGAGCAACGGCCAACGACATTAAATTTGATGCAGCGCCACCAAGCATTAAATTTGCGTTGGGTGAAAACGTGAAGCAAAGCAACTGGGGCTCGGCTTACACCGTACGTTATCCACAAACGCGTATGGGCGTTGAGGCAGTTATGCGTGATGGCTTTATTGCTGCACGTGAATATCAACAACGTCGCGATGCCTACAACAAGCTAAGCCGTAAGGAGAAGGCGCGTACTGCACCACCACGTCCAGATTATCGCTTGGAGACCTTACTTGAAATCCTCAATAAGGAACGATTTGTTCATGCGCACTCGTATGTGCAATCAGAAATCTTGATGTTATTGCGCTTAGCTGAGGAGTTTAACTTCACGCTAACCACCTTTACCCACATTTTGGAAGGCTACAAAGTTGCTTCAGAAATGGCCAAACATGGCGCTAGTGCATCGACCTTTGCTGATTGGTGGGCATTTAAGTTTGAAGTTTATGATGCCATTCCTTACAACGCCTGTCTGATGGCTGACAAAGGCGTGTTAACCAGCATTAACTCGGATAGTAACGATTTGCAGCGTCGCTTAAATACTGAAGCAGCGAAGTCTGTAACCTACTGTGGTATGTCAGAGCATGAAGCTCTACAAATGGTCACTTTGAATCCTGCGAAACAACTTAAAATTGACCAATACGTAGGTAGTATCAAAACCGGCAAACATGCTGACTTTGTGATTTGGAGTGGTCATCCACTAAGCGCTTACTCGCACCCAGAACAAACTTGGATCAATGCTCGTAAATACTTTGATCGTGAGTACGACCAGCAGTTGCGGGCGCAGTTGCAGCAAGAAAAGCAAGGCCTGATTCAGAAGGTATTAGGTGCCACTGATGAAGAGCGTCAGGGGAGTGCTAATGGTTACAAACCACAGCAGCCAACCTGGCACTGTGATGACAATCATGATGTCTGGAGCGATGCTTATACCGCTCATGGTGAGCACATCCACATCAACCATTCGCACACTCAGGCTGAATAAGGAGAGCAACGATGAAAAAATTAGTAACAGCGGTAGTTGCCGCCAGTTTAAGCGTTGCTGCATCAGCACACGATATGGTGCCCGGCAAAGCACAGCAGCAACCCATTTTACTGCAAGGTGGCACCTTGCATACAGTGACCAATGGGGTACAGCAAAATACTGATTTGCTGTTTCAAGATGGCAAGATCACAGCCATTGGCAACGATTTAACAGTACCAGCGAATGCTCGTGTGATTGATGTGAGCGGACATCATGTTTATCCGGGTTTAGTTGCCCTAGATACCACGCTAGGTTTGATTGAATTAGAGGCAGTGCGTGCTACGAACGATATGCGTGAAGTTGGCCAAATCACTCCTGAAGTAAGTGGTCATGTGGCTTACAACCCTGATTCGGAAATTACTCCAACGGTGCGTTTTAACGGCATCACTCATGCCCAAATCGTACCACAAGGTAATTTGATTGCAGGTCGTTCAAGCCTTTTGCAAACCGATGGCTGGACTTATGAAGATGCTGCTGAAGCACTCGATGTGGGCGTGCATGTCAATTGGCCACGAGCAGGGCTTAATAATGCTTGGTGGGAGCGCCGTTCAGCTGATGAGCAGCGTAAAGCCAATGCCGAGGCACTAAAAAAATTAAAGCGTGCCTTTACCGACGCGCGGGCTTATTTTGAAGCGAAAAAGGCCGGTCAGCTGAATGGCACAGATGTACGTTGGGAGGCTATGCTTGGGTTGTTTGCTGGTAGCAGCAAACTGTTTGTGCATGCCCATGACAAGCGCCAAATGGAACAAGCACTTGAATTTGCTAAAGAGCAAGGCTTTGACTTGGTATTGGTGGGCGCTCGTGATGCGTGGCGTATCGCAGACCAACTAGCGGCAGCTGACGTGACTGTTGTTTACGGCGAACCCTATGGTTTACCAAGCCGTCATGATGAAGCTTATGACCAGGCCTATAGTACGCCTGCATTATTAGCAGCAGCTGGCGTTGATTTTGCCTTGGCTTATTCTACGGGCTTCTGGGATGTGCGTAATTTAGCATTTGCCGCAGGTAATGCGGTAGCTTACGGTCTTGATAAAGAACAGGCGTTAGCAGCTATTACGATAAAACCAGCAGAAGTCATGGGCGTTGCTGATAAAATCGGCTCGTTGGAAGTTGGAAAACAAGCGTCATTGATTATTTCGCAGGGCGATGTCATGGATCATTTGGGGCAAAAAATTCAGCATATGTTTATTGATGGTGCTGAAGTAGACCTAAACAATCGACATAGACAGTTGTATCAGAAATATCAGCAAAAGCCTTGATTTTAAAGGGCTGACGTATAAAAAAGAGCTCCATCTGCAAAGCTGGAGCTCTTTTTATTTAAATAGCTGTTATGGGTGCGATAAAGTATTGTAATGTGCTGCGCAAGTTGGCAGTATCTTGCTATTCATAACAGTTGAAGAGGACGTGCAGATGCCTTTACATCGCCAATTTGCCAATGACGGCAAAGAACTCATTATTGCCATCAAAGGTAAATTTGACTTCAGTTTAGTGCAAGAATTTCGCCAATCCTATAGCGATATAGGGGACCAACAGCCCACCGTATTTATAGACCTGCGTGAAACTGAATATTTAGATAGCTCAGCGTTAGGAATGCTACTGAATATGCGCAAATCCCTTGGCAAGTCAGTCAAGTCTATCCATGTGATTAACTGTCGACCAGAAGTGCGTAATATTCTTGATATTTCGCGTTTTGATAAGCTTTTTGTAATTGAGTAAGCTCCTTGTATACCAAGGTTATGGCACCGTCCTTGTCAGCAACGAGTGAAATGAATAGCCGCACGAACTCAGCTGCAGCAGCTCCTTTGTGGGTACTGCAGGATGGGTCGGCTAATGCTCAGACCTTATTGCAGCGTTTACAGCAGTTGGGTTACCACGTGGAGGTGATTCAGCCAGCGCAGTTGTTAACAACAGAGGTTACTGTGGTTCCTTTGGTTGTTATCGTTAATGAAACGCACGAAGCATTGCTATCTGAGTGGTGGCAACAGGTATCCAGTTACCTGCGTAACTCGGCTTTATTAGTGTCAGATAGCCAGGCCTTGGTACAGAATCATGCACACAAATTTGCGTATGTAGCCTCTTATCACGATCTTGATGACGTGTTGCGGTTGAAAATTCAGTTATTAACTAACCAGAGTTGTTACCGCCAGCAAATAGTGGAGCTCAAACAGGCACTGTCTTGGCATAAGGCGCGGGTAGACCGAGAACATCAACTGGTTGAGCATATCTTTCAGAATGCTCTTAGTCGTAACTACCTAGATTATCCTCACGTAAATACTTATTTAACGCCGGTGTCCAAATTCAATGGCGATCTTTGCTTAATAGCTCCGGGGCCGTTGGGGAATTTGTACATGTTAATGGCGGATTTTACCGGTCATGGTTTAGCACCAGCAACAGGAGCCTTACCGTTGTCGCAGGCGTTTTTTGCGATGTCAGATCGCGGTGTTTCGGTCGCAGAGATGGTGACTGAATTTAACTTTCGGTTAAACCGGTTACTCCCTAATGACATGTTTTGTGCCGCAATTTTACTAGAATTATCAGCCAATGGTGAACGCGTCACTTATTGGAATGGTGGCATGCCAGCAGCCTTGGTCTGTGATCAAGCAGGAACCGTGTTACGGCGCCTAGATCCGCAGCATATGGCGCTAGGGGTGTTAGATGATGATGATTTTGATAGCCGTGTCACCACATTTAGAGCGGCACCACATAGTTCCATCGCCATGTTCACTGACGGTGTGATAGAGTTACTTGGCCATCAGCAAGAGTTTCTTGGGGCTGATGCGCTTGAAAAAATGCTAAGCCAGTATCCTAACACAGATCGCTTTAATGAGCTGGTCAACGAACTTGAACATTTTCGTGGCGAAACGCCATTACGCGATGACCTATCGTTAGCTATTCTTTATTGCCGTCCCACCGGTTTAGGTGAAGTTAAGCCAGAGCCGGATGTGCAAAGTTTACCTTTCAAATTAACTAGTGAGCTCCACCCTGAGCAGTTACGAAGCATTGATCCGGTCAGTAATTTAATGGCGGCGCTAAGCCAATTACCCCTATTACGACGGCATCGTACCACTATCTATCTGTTGTTAGCGGAAGCCTTTAATAACGCATTAGAGCATGGCTTATTGGGGTTAGACTCGGCACTGAAGAGCCAGCCAGAAGGGTTTGCTCAGTACTATCAACAACGTGCCGATAGGCTCAATGCACTTCAGCATGGCCGTATCTTGGTCACCATAGAGCTTCAAGCGAGTACTAAGCAGCTCAAAATCACCGTGGCTGACAGTGGTGATGGCTTTATCGCACCCCCAAGTGAGCCCTGCATTAGGGTGGCAACGGAACAGAGTTACGGGCGAGGATTAGAGCTATTACGACAAATGACAACTGATTTACAATGGAACCAGGCGCAGCGCGAAGTCTCTTTTACCTACAGCATGTAGTCGACAAGTTTGCATGGCTTTGCCAGTACATCTTATCCAAACTTAACCACCAGCGAATTTAACCTTGTAGCCCTGTTGTTCTAACCACTGTTTGGCGCGCTCACGCTGATCGCCTTGCAGTTCGATCGTGTCCTGCTTTACAGCACCGCCAACGCCGCAATGCTTCCGTAAGGCAGAAGCCATATTGGCCAACAATTCTGGCTGCTTGGGAAGATCTAGAATAACGGTTACCCCTTTACCTTTACGTCCTTTTGTTTGACGTTGCAAACGTAACGGATAATCGCTCGGTTTTACGCTAGTTTCATCGGCTTCTGGATTACTTTCAGCGGCTGTGTCCGTGAGTTTAAACCCCAACCCCTGTAACTGATCTTGTAAACTACTCACCTTCACCTCGAACTTGTTACTAGTGAAAACTGCCAAGTTGATATATATTTTAGTTATAACGAATGCGGTTATAAAACCTTAAATGCTATGAGGTGTCTATGAAGTTACAACAGCTCCGCTATATTGTGGAGATATTAAACCACAACTTAAATGTTTCAGCGACCGCAGAAAGTTTGTATACCTCTCAGCCGGGTATTAGTAAACAGGTAAGAATGTTAGAAGACGAACTAGGAATTCAAATATTTGCCCGCAATGGCAAGCTGCTAGATGCCGTCACCCCAGCGGGCCAAGAAATTATCAAAATTGCACAGCAAATGTTAGCTCATACGGATGCCATCAAGGCAATTGCGGCAGAATACACCTTACCTAATCAAGGTAAGCTCCATATTGCCACAACCCATACCCAAGCTCGATATGCTCTGCCAACCATGATCAAAGCTTTTACCAAACGCTATCCGCAGGTAACTTTGCACATGCACCAAGGGTCGCCAGAACAAATTAGCGAGGCGGCAGCCAAGGGTAAAGCGGATTTTGCTATTGCGACCGAGGCGTTACACCTCTATCAAGACCTGATCATGTTGCCGTGTTATCACTGGAATCGCTCGATTATTGCCCCACCAGATCATCCTCTAGGGCAACTAGCAGAAGTGACCCTTACTGATTTAGGCAACTATCCCATCATTACCTATGTGCATGGTTTTACTGGGCGCTCCGAGTTGGATAAAGCATTTAATCAAGCGGGTATCAGACCCAACGTGGTATTCACGGCAACCGATGCCGACGTGATTAAAACCTACGTACGAATGGGCTTAGGAGTAGGCGTGGTAGCAAGTATGGCGGTAACTAAAGAGCAAGATAGTGATCTGATATGTTTACCAGCACAGCATTTATTTGCGCCTAGCACCACTAAAATAGGCTTTCGTAAAGGGACTTTTTTACGTAGCTACATGTACGATTTTTTGGAAGGTTTTGCGCCCCATTTGAGTCGCAGTAAAGTGGATGAGGCCATGCAAAAACGTTCACAAGAAGAAATAGATAGAATGTTTTTGCATACCCAGTTACCTACTTGGTAAAGCGGCTGTGCGCAGCATTAAGTGAATTCATGCTGCGCACTATTGAGCTAGTTAGGTTTGGTCATTAGCACTCGATGATATTTACCGCCAAACCGCCGCGAGCCGTCTCTTTGTATTTGGTTTTCATATCATTCCCAGTATCCCACATGGTTTTGATGACTTTATCCAAGGACACTTTATGATCGCCGCTACCACGCAATGCCAACCGCGCCGCATTTATAGCTTTTATCGATCCCATTGCATTACGTTCAATACAAGGAACCTGCACTAAACCGCCGACCGGGTCACAGGTAAGCCCGAGGTTATGTTCCATGCCTATTTCTGCAGCATTTTCTACGGCACTTACGCCGCCACCCATGAGCTCGGCCAAAGCTCCGGCTGCCATCGAACATGCAACACCAACCTCGCCTTGGCAGCCCACCTCGGCGCCAGAAATAGAAGCGTTCTTCTTGTATAGAATGCCAATTGCCGCAGAAGTGAGTAAAAAGCGCACCACGGTTTCTTCATCCAAAGGGGCAATGAACTTGTCGGCATACTTCATCACCGCCGGAATAATTCCAGCTGCGCCATTGGTGGGCGCAGTCACGACTCGTCCGCCTGCTGCGTTTTCTTCATTCACCGCTAACGCAAATAAATCCACCCAGTCCATCGCTTGCATGGGGTCTGTTGATTTTTCATTCTTCAGACGTTGGTAGAGGCCCGGTGCACGCCGACGTACTTTCAAGCCCCCGGGTAAAATGCCTTCGGTGCGGATGCCGCGGTCGATGCAGGCATCCATGGTATGCCAAATGTGCATCAAGCCACTACGAATATCGGCCTCACTGCGAAATACTTTTTCGTTTGCCAACATCAGCGAACTAATCCTTAGCCCGTGTTCATGACATAGCTTGAGTAATTCATCACAACTATCAAATGGATATGGAATAGGTTTGCTTGATTGCTCAATAGCTTCTTCTAAGCTGTCGTCAAAGTCAGCATCTCGGACAATAAAACCACCACCAATAGAGTAGTAGAGATCTTTGTAGATCACCTCGTCTGCGCGATACAGCCGTAGTTCCATTGCGTTAGCATGACGTGGCATGGTTTTGCGACGATGGAAAACAATCGCCCCGGTAGCAGGGAACTTCACCGGATATTTGCCTAGTAAAGCCAATTCTTGAGTGGTTTCAGTTTGTTGTAAAAACTCATCAACTTTGGTGGTATCTACGGTTTCAGGTTGCTCTCCGGCTAAGCCAAGGATCACGGCTTTACCTGTGCCATGGCCTTTTCCGGTTTGCCCGAGTGAGCCAAATAGTTCCACCACAATGCCATCCGCTTGTTCGAGGCCTACGGCTTGTTCTGCAGCTAATAAAAACTCGTAAGCAGCCCGCATGGGGCCCACAGTATGAGAACTTGACGGGCCGATGCCAACTTTGTAGATATCAAACACGCTAATCATAAATAGGTTCCATTTTTAAAATTCAATCATTTAAAGGGCGATAGAATAACTTACGTTCAGGGTAAATGTGGTCTGCTAACTCACGTAACATACCTGCCGTGGCGCCCCAAATATTTCTTTGTTGATAGGGGATAAAGTATACCTGATCGTAAATAAAACGCTGTAGCCGATACACATAATGTTGATGTTGATGCAGTACATCTTGTAGCGGCACGGTAAAAATTTCCGCAACTTCGCGTTGCTCAGGGACAAAGGGTCGTTGGGGCGTGATCAAGCCTACATAGGGGCGGATCAGAAAATTACTAATGACTGGATAATCTTGTAGTTGCCCCACAATCGTTACATCGTCTGGGTGTAAGCCTATTTCTTCGTGACTTTCGCGTAAGGCGGTGGCCAATAAATCTTGGTCATGAGGGTCTTGGCGGCCGCCAGGAAAGCTAATTTGTCCCGCATGATTACGCAATTGCGCACTGCGCTGAGTTAAAACCACATGCAATTGGCCATGCTGTTCTAACAAGGGAATCAGCACCGCTGCCGGGCGTAGTCGTTTGAGCACAGGCCGCTGCAGTGGCTGTCGGTGATGGAGTTGGAAACGCTGCAAAAACTGTTGGCGATTCATGCCTGTGCCTCTGGTTTTGGGAGAGCGCTTAAGACTGGCAAAATTCGCGCAACCTTATCAAAGGTTTCTTGATATTCGCTGGCGCATTCAGAGTCGGCAACTAAGCCGCCGCCGGCCCAGCAATGGATGGTACCGCTATGACTATTACCGGGCTGTGTATGAGTTGCTACTAAGGTGCGTATAGCAATACTGGTGTCAGCTTGGCCATGTTGTGAAAAATAACCAAAGCTACCGCAATAGTAACTGCGCCGATGAGGCTCTAACTCTTCAATAACTTCCATGGCGCGGATTTTGGGCGCGCCAGTAATAGAACCACCAGGAAAGCATTGTCCCAGTAGTTGCAGGCCTTGATTTGCCTGCGCTAACTTACCAACCACGGTGCTGACCAAGTGATGCACAGCAGGGTAAGACTCAATGGCGAATAAGCGAGGCACTTTGACCGAGCCCGGCAAACAACAGCGACTTAAATCGTTACGCAATAAATCGACAATCATGACGTTTTCTGCTCGATCTTTACTGGCTTGCTGTAGCTGGTCAGCTAAGAGCTGATCTTGAGCAGGGTCTGGATGACGTGGCCGAGTGCCTTTGATCGGTTTAGTCTCTACGTCACCCGCAGGTGAAATAGCTAAAAAGCGCTCAGGCGAGAGTGAGAGTAGAGCTCCCTCAGGCAACTGCATATAGGCAGAATAGGGAGCATTATTGTGGCTTCTTAAGGCTTGGTACGCAGCCCAAGTCGAGCCTTGAAAAGAAGCGCTAAAACGCTGAGCTAAATTCACCTGATAGCAGTCGCCAGCCCGTAGATAAGCTTGTACTTGAGCAAATTTTGTTGCATAGCTAGTGGCGTCCATATTGGCTTGCCAGTCACCCGCCAACCAGAATGACGCTGGAGTTTGCTGTTGGCAATGTTGCTGTGCCGTTAGCCAGAAGTCGGTTAATTGCTGTACTTGGGCGGCTGGCGCTAGCAAGTAAGTATCACCACTACTGCGCTGTTGCATCAGGGCTTGGTGATAAACGCCAACACTCAGATCTGGTAGTTCAATATCTGCCGTTGCTAAGCTGGGCAACTGTTCTAAAGCGCGGCCACAGTCATAACTCCAGGCCCCAGCAAGGCCCCCTTGAAAGGGTAAAAAATCAGGACCAGTATAGGCTGGTACTTGGGTTAGCGCTTGCGCCAATTGCTGCGGCCAAGCCTGGCTATTGGTTACAGTGGTCACCGGTTGACGAAAGATCATATCCCATTGCGCCTGAGCATTATCACAACTATCTAGCAAGAGTGCCCAAGGCTCGCTGGCGCAGTAGCTAAAAAGCTGCGCTAAGGTTAGTTTAATCGGAATTTTTACGGCAACTAACTTCAAACTGATAACTCCTGTAACTCATTCGCCGCTAGCATAGCATAAAGTCGTAGTCTGCAAGCATTAGCAAAACTGGTCAGAGCCGTGACAAAAGGCTATCATACCGTCAACTTTACGTTACCTGCCGCAACTCCTAAGAGTTCCTTGCCCGCGTTCTATTAAGCTAGCTCGAGCAAGGATCAGAGAGGTGGCTATTAGGTATCCCATCTAAGTGACAACCTGAGGTATCCATGGCTATTATTCGTCAGTCTGATTTTATTGAAAGCATTGAAGATGCGTTGCAATACATTTCTTATTACCATCCACTTGATTTTGTTCAGGCATTAGAAAAAGCCTATCACCGCGAACAAAGCGAAGCTGCCAAAAATGCCATCGCACAGGTGTTAACGAACTCTAGAATGTCAGCCCAAGGGCACCGTCCAATTTGCCAAGATACTGGTATTGTCACTTGTTTTGTGAAAGTTGGCATGGGAGTGCAATGGGACAAGACTGATATGACAGTACAGCAGATGGTGGATGAAGGCACACGCCGCGCTTACACTAATCCAGATAACCCATTACGTGCATCGATTGTGGCGGACCCAGCAGGCAAGCGAAAAAATACTGGCGATAACACCCCAGCCGTAGTGCATATTGATATGGTTGCTGGCGATCACATCGAAGTGATGATTGCCGCCAAAGGGGGCGGTTCGGAAAACAAATCCAAAATGGTCATGCTCAATCCTAGCGATAACATCGCTGACTGGGTAGTGGAGACCATGCCTAAATTAGGCGCAGGTTGGTGTCCACCGGGTATGATTGGGCTAGGAATCGGTGGTACGGCAGAGAAATCTGCGGTGCTAGCTAAAGAAGCTCTGATGGATCCTGTTGATATTCAAGAGCTATTAGAT
>Ga0075011_10001948_pt1 | contig 11219 bp, 13 predicted proteins | sample TARM_MetaG_T_14_FD_72354 | JGI IMG/M metagenome (GOLD analysis project Ga0075011, IMG submission 72354) | Freshwater microbial communities from Pennsylvania, USA, analyzing microbe dynamics in response to fracking - TARM_MetaG_T_14 | ecosystem: Environmental > Aquatic > Freshwater > River...
TTTTGTTATGTTATAACATAACAACAAATTCAGCCAGTCAAGTTGCATTTCCTGGAGAAAAGAGGATGCGAGGCGGGAATTAATCAATTTAGTCAATGCGTTAAGCAAATACGCTCACCGGCAGAGCATCAGTGCAAGTCTTTTACATTGTGGAGAAAGATTATGCAGATAGCTCATTTTCCATGCACCAGCCTGGTGGTTCAGCCCTTCTGTTCATCATGCCTTCCTGGCAGAAAGTGCCGTCAGCGAAACCCCGATAAATACGAGTGACAGCCCCGTAATAAACAACCACGACAGTGATGTCCCCAGAAAAATCACCGATGCGAAAGCCCCAATAAGCGGAACGCCCAGCGTGAAGTTGGACATCGCAAAAACGCTTATCCGCCGCCCATGTTCAGACGAAATAACAAAACATAACGACGTTGCCACCGGGCCAATAAACAGAAGCAACCAGAGCAGGCCGGAGGTCATATGTATCCCTTCCGGCGGCCCGTCAAAGAACCTGGCGAAGGCTACCAGTGGAACTGTAGCGGTAAGCATTTGCCAGGGAGCCAGAGATAATGGTGACGCCGTCCATTTGTGGTGTTTGATATGAATAATGACAAGTGACCAGGATATTGCACCAGTGATAAGAAATGCACACCCCATAACCGTACCGGGCTGTGACCAGTTCATTTCAACAGGGGAGCAAATAAGTCCGATACCGACAAGCCCGACAGCCAGGGCACAGAGCTGCATTGCGGAAGGAGCATGTCTGAGCAAAAGCCAGGAAGATATAACACCCCAAAGCGGCGTCGTGTAGGCAAGCAGCACCGCATGACTGGTATCCGTATGCTGCATGGCTATCATCCCCAACCCGGTAAAAATAACCATCTGAAGAACGCCGATGCTCAAAATAATGGGCAAGTCGCTTTTTGCCGGTAAGCGAAGCTCCTTTTTGATTGCAACAAATGCAAACAGGCAGAGGCCAGCGCTGCCAAACCGAATGGCGGCAAGCCACAGCGGCGGAACGTCGTTCAGCGCAAGCTTAGTCGCAGGCCAGCTCAATCCCCACAGAACCACCATGAGCGACAACCATGCCAGCGTGCCATATCCGAAAGGTCTGTTTTTGTTTGAAGCGTTTTTCATCTGCAGCAAATTTTTAAGGAAAAGAAGAGAGATTTTAATCAGTCCCTTGCGGTAAAACTGTTTCTTTTCACCGACGAAACGAGTAAAAAAGGTAAAATAATCCCAATTAATAAATTTTACAGGTCAAATTATTCATGGCATCGTTCGACCTTGATGAAACCAGTCTGAAAATCCTGGATCTTCTGCAGGCAAACGCTGATATCAGCAATGCCGAGCTTGCAGAACGCGTTGGCTTATCGGCCTCACCTTGCTGGCGAAGGGTGACGGAGATGAAAGAGAACGGGGTGTTGCGCGGGTCAGTGATGATTGTTGATCCCCTGACTCTGGGGCTATCGGTGAATGTGTTTGTGCATGTCTCGTTAAAGCAACAGGATAAACAATCCCTGAAATTTTTCACCGACGCTATCAGCGGGCGCCCGGAAATCATGGAGTGTTACCTTATGACAGGCGAGTCGGATTTCATGCTGCGAGTGGTTGTAGAGAATTTGCAGAAGTATCAATCGCTGCTGCTTGAATGCCTTACGCAGATTGATGGCGTTTCCAGTATTCGCTCAAGTTTTGCCTTAAGTCAGGTCAAATACACAACGGCTTTACCCACTCAGCATCTGAAGAAAAAGAAAACATTTTGACGCGAGCAATGAGCCTGAAAGTCTCAGGGCCGTACTGCTGATTAATCAGGTGATCATAGTAAAAATGGGGAGGCCAACCTCCCCATTATCAACACCGGTACTATGCCGGAATTTCACACTCTTTTATGTCTGCAATCGGGCCAAGAATCGAAGCGTCAAACGCCTCCAGCGCTACACCTTCCCGAACGCGCGCGGGCCAGTCATGATTTGCCAAGGCTCCACGGCCTAAGGCGATGAAATCCGCTCCGTCCTGCATGACCTGCAGCGCTCTGTCAGCATCGTGCAGGCTACCATTCGCAATAATCGTCAGCTCTGGCGCATATTTTCGGGCCAGGGCAACCAGTGAAAGCGGATTGCCTTCGAAAGCGGGCTGCCAGGCTTCAAATTCCGTCAGGTGCAGGAAATCAATCCCGGACTCAACCAGCAGGGAAAAGACGATCCGGGCATCTTCTTCGCCATTAGCCCACTTATGGAAGAAGTCATTAACCTTGCCCTGAGAAATGCGAATGCCTACCGGCACATCCCGGCCCACACGGGAGCGAACCGCGCTGATAACCTCCAGGCTCAGACTCAGACGACGGGCAGTGTCGCCTCCCCATTTGTCAGTGCGCTGATTGGTATAGTCGGTAAAAAACTGATCCAGGAGATAACCATTAGCACCATGGATTTCAATGCCATCAAAACCGGCTTCATTTACCGCCCGTGAAGCCGCGTCGGCAAAGCTCTGAATAATGTCCTGGATTTCATCTTCATTCAGACCACGAGGAAGCGGGTACTCACCCTCTCCACGATAAAAGGACATTTGTTTACCGACCGGGCGGACAGAGGAAGGGGCCACCGTTCCGTTAAGGTAAAAATTACCCTGGGAGAGCGCGCCTGAATGTTGTATTTGCATGAAAATATGACCGCCCTGGGCATGAACGGCGTCGGTGATGCTATGCCAGGCAGAGGCTTGCTCGCTATTTACGATCCCGGCCTGAAAGGCATATGTCTGAGACCAGAGGCGATCGATATAGGTACCTTCAGTAACGATCAGCCCAAATCCGCCCCGGGCAAAATCCTCATAGTAGGCTTTCATACGTTCACCCGGGATGCCGTCTTCCGATGCGGTCACACGGGTCATCGGTGCCACCGTCAGACGGTTGGATAACGTAATATTGCCGATTTGATGTTCAGTAAAAAGTGGAGAAGATTTCATTATGTATCCCGTTTCAATCTTATAAAAACAGAAACAAATATAATCTTCCGCATAATGTGGTTAAACAGGGGTAACTGATAAGCTTGAATATCGTAAATTGATATAATCAGATTATCGTTTTGATATTTTGACTAACAATGGTGCTGTACAAACAGCACCAGGCCACTTTGAGGAATAGCGCTTTATGAACTTACAGGACGTCTACCTTTTCCTCATTATCTCTGAAACCCTCAGTTTGACTCAGGCAGCAAGACGACTGGACATCTCTCCGATGGCGGTGTCCCGCAGGCTCGCTGCGCTTGAACAGGAGCTGGGGGTCCGTCTGCTGCAACGAACCACCCGCTCGGTTTCTCTTACCCCGGAGGGCGCTGAATTTCTGCCCTATGCGCGCTCGATGATAGAAACGCAGGAGAGTGCAAGAGCGCTGTTCTCACCCGATGTAAAAGGGGCGGCAGGCCTGTTGCGTATAACGGCTCCATCAGGATTCGGCAGGCGTAATATCCTCCCTCTGATACCCGAAATGCTGAGTGATAATCCAGAACTGCGTATCGATCTCCAGCTCAACGAAGATGTTGTGGATATCGTCGGGCGTGGAATAGACGTCGCTATTCGTATCGCCCCTCTCAGAGATTCAAGTTTGATCGCCAGAAAAATAATCGATAACCCCAGGGTGGTGTGTGCTTCTCCGGCCTATCTGAGTAAAAAGGGTTCACCCAGGGTATTAAGTGAACTGAGCGCCCATGACTGTCTTCGTCTGACGAATGTTCTGCAGTGGACTTTTGAGGCCAATGGCCAGAGCACCAGTATCAGCGTGGATGGCCGGTTCAGCTCCAGTAATGTGGAAGGGATCAGGGAGCTTTGCATTAAAGGTGTCGGTATCACCCAGCTCACGTTAATAGACGTGAAAAAAGAAATTAATGAGGGTTCGCTGATCGAAATAAACTTTGATGACGTGCAGCCGCAGAACCTGTCCGTCTGGGCACTTTTACCCACCACGCGCCATCTGCCGTTTCGGGTAACTATGTTTATCGATAAATTGAAAAACTCCCTTATGGTTTAACTCCGGGAGCAATCAGAGGGGGAAACTCTGTTTTACGGTAAGTATCTTGCCAGCAGAATGGCCTGACTTAGTGCCTGGCGCTCGCGGTAAATTTCTTTCTGTTCCGGCTTGTAGTTAATACGCGTTCTTCGTGTCATGGCAACGTCTCCCTTTGATTGAGGATAGCGTTGCATCGCCTGGTTGAACTCACCGCTCAAGGCGGCCTTTGCTCTTTGACTTGGGCTGCTTTGTGCAAGGAGCGGGCATTGATAACATTGAGATATGTTAGCTTATGAGGAGCAGTTCAGGATGTCCTCATAGGTGATATGAGGACATTGCTGACGTCGTGATGTGCTCCTTAGTAGGAAACAATCACTATCGCTTTGCCTCGCAAGCAATCTTCAGGGCTAACCCTGCCAGTACAGTACCCATAAACCAACGTTGCGCTTTTATCCATGAAGGACGACTTGAAAGAAACCCAGCTATTGAACCTGCAACGAGGACAATAATGGAATTTACCATCAGGCTTATAAAGATTTGGACACATCCAAGCGCCAGTGACTGACTTAGAACGCTGCCATGGTTTGGCTGAATAAATTGCGGAAGCAAAGATAAATACATGATGGCAATTTTAGGGTTAGCGAGATTAGTAATGAAGCCCATCATAAATAGTTTATTAGGGCCATCAACCGGCATCTCTTTAACGGAAAAAGGGGCATTCCCACCGGGTTTTACAGCTTGCCAGGCGAGATAGAGAAGGTAAGCAGCTCCGCCAAAACGAAGTAAATCGTAGGCATAAGGAATGGCAAACACAAATGCTGTTATGCCGAATGCGGCACAAAGCATGTAAAAGACAAAGCCAAGCGCAATGCCGCCCAGGGAAATAAGCCCAGCGCGTTTTCCCTGGCAAATGGAGCGAGAAATTAAATAGATCATGTTTGGACCGGGAGTTAATACCATTCCTAACGCAACCAGACCAAACGTAAGAAAATGTACGTAATCAGGCATAACTTATCTCCAGGGAAGATTATGCCCAGACGCGCGGCTAGCAATGACCCATGCTCCCCGATAGTGATCTATCTTTAAGCGTCAGTAACATGAGCGCATTTATTATTACACAATATCAACAACACAGGGCTCTGCAAATCATAAACATTAATTGCTGCGGCAGTGAGCAGTTTACTCTATTCTCAGGGCATTATGGTTATGGCCGCCGAAATGGGCCTAAATGCCTGTATATGTCGAATTAACCACTTACTTAATTCCCAGATCCTCAGTGCTCAGGACACTTCAAGATGAGTATGGATTCCAAACTTCCACTGTTCGCTTGCAGCTGACGTCCGGCTCGGTTACCCACTCAGGATGCTTTTTCGTTAACCGTCATGATGAATTTCAGAATGCTTTCGCCCTGGTTTTCATAGAAGTGGGGAGCATCGGTTCTCGCCGTCGCAGAGTAGCCGGTAATCACCTGGAAAAGGCTGTCCTTCACACCCAGCGTCAGCGTTCCGGCCTGGACATAAAGCAGCTCAAGCGTTCCCGAAGGGTGTCCTGGCGAAGAAAACTTTTCCCCTGGCTGCATCTCCCACATCCAGAGTTCCGTCATATCAGGCCCTCCTGAACCGGCAAGCAGCCTGGCGCTTCCGCCCTTTTCTCCCTTCCAGAGTTCAGGGATCTCAGCATCCGCAATAATGTGGACATCAGGCCGGGTGCTGACATCGACAAAATCTGCCACCGAGACGCCCATTGCAGCAGCAAGACGGCACAGCAGCGCAATGCTGGGGTTGGCCTTACATCCCTCAATCTCGACCAGCATGCCTTTACTGACGTTTGCTCGTCTGGATAACTCATCGAGCGATAATTTTTTATGCTTGCGGTACTGTTTTATTCGATGTGACACGGCTTCGTTCACTGTACTCACATCAGCACCGGCATCGGTCACTAAATTGACTTTTTTGGTCATTGGTCGATATCATGATATAAATTGGTCATTACAGGATTATCACGTGTTCATTGTCTCTCCGTCAATCGCCCCTGAGGTCTATGCTGTCGCGCCTGGTTTTCGGGCGCTCAGTATCTCAGTGCAGGCCGCGCCGGTACTGAATCCTCAGGTCGGTGAAATAGCATTGAAAGATGCTTGTAACGCTGTTCTGGCGGGAGCGCCAGAATGGGCTGAACCTCACCTTGCCGCATGGGCTGAGGCTTTCCAGGCATTTGGCGCCAAACCCAAACGCACACCCTGCTCTGCTGACGCTCTGCGTAAACGCGTGCTTCGCGACGGCGACATGCCGGCTCTCGATCCGGTCGTGGATCTCTATAATGCCGTTAGTCTGCGCTATGCCGTGCCTGTTGGCGGCGAGAATATCGCTGCCTATCAGGGTTCACCGCGTCTGATTGTGGCAAAAGGGACAGAACCTTTTGATACTGTAAAAGACGGCGACCCCGCGGTTGAATATCCGCCACCGGGTGAAGTTATCTGGTGTGATGATGCGGGAATAACCTGTCGTCGCTGGAACTGGCGGCAGGGGATCAGAACCCGCCTGGATGTCGACGCCCAGCAAATGTGGTTCATTCTGGAGAGCCTGCCGCAGATGCCGCTGGAGAAGCTTTATGAAGCCGGAAAAATGTTGACCGACGGCCTTGAACAAATGATGCCGGGTCTGCAGTTTGACGTTGCGCTCATCGAAGCGCAGCGCACCTAATATCCTTCAGGAGAAAGACGTATGTTCACCGGCTTGTCTGCTTTCCCGTTAACCCCAATCACCACCAGCGGCGTGGATGAACAGGGGTTCAGTAAGATTCTGGCTCGCCTTACGGCGGCTCGCGTTGATTCCATGGGTATTCTGGGCTCCACCGGCAGCTATGCCTATCTGACCCGGGAGCAGCGCAAACGCATCGCCACTCTGGCAAAACAGCTTGCCGGGGAGATCCCGGTGATGGTGTGTGTGGGTGCGGTCAGTACGGATGCCATTCTGCATCTGGCAGAGGATGCGCAGTCGGCAGGCGCGGACGCCCTGTTGCTGCCGGCGATCAGCTACCAGTCACTGCGCAATGAAGAGGTTTTTGCCCTTTTTGAGACGGTGACCCGGCAGGTGTCGGTCCCGGTTTGTGTCTATGACAATCCTGGCACCACGCATTTTACCTTTACCGATGAGCTGCACGGTCTTCTGTCATCCCTGGAAGGTGTGCGTTCGGTAAAAATTCCCGGCGTCCCTGATAGCCCGGCGGCTGCTCGCGAACGGGTGGATGCGTTACGCAAAAATCTTCGCCCGGGCGTAACGATCGGGGTCAGCGGCGATGCCTTTGCCGGGCTGGGATTAAACGCCGGTTGCGAAGTCTGGTACTCCGTGTGCGGCGGTTTGTTCCCGCAAACGGCCAAACAGATAACTGAGGCCGCGGCGGTAAACGATCATGCCCGCGTTACGGCTCTGACGGCTCGCCTGGAGCCTTTGTGGGCGCTTTTCCGTAAACACGGCGGAAGCATTCGGGTTATCGCCGCAGCCGCAGGGGTACTTGGACTTACCGATACGGATTGTTTGCCTCGCCCTCTTCTTCCGTTATCAGCAGGCGATATCGCGGATATTGCCCGGGTGATAACAATGCTGGATCTGAAATAACGCTCCCACCGGATCGGCTGTGCAGATGGTGGCGGTGTGCTGAATACCGGATGGACGATTGTCGCAGGCTTGCTTCCAGTATTCAGCACGAATAGACAGGGTATCGCCCCGGGTAGCTCACTTATTTCCCAAGGTTGAAAAGCGCAAAGCATCGACGAGTAAGGCAAAAGCAGGCGTGGGCTGTCGGTGGCCTGGATAGTAAAGATGATACCCTGCGTAAAGTTCGCACCACTCATCGAGCACCCGGATCAGCTGACCTGACGTCAGATAAGGTTCCAGCTGTCCTTCCGGCAGGTATGCCAGACCACGCCCTTCCAGTGCCGCCCTGAGAATCAGGCTTCCGGTATTAAATACCAACTGTCCATCAACCCGCACATTCAGTTCCCTTCCGTCCTTTTCAAACTCCCAGGCATACAGACCCCCGTGACCGGAAAGCCGAAGATTAATACACGAATGCTCAGTCAGTTCCTGGGGATATTTGGGTGTGGGTCTGGTGCTGAAATATTCAGGAGAACCCGCCACTGCCATCCGCATATCCGGCGCAATGCGCACTGCAATCATGTCTTTGGCAATCGTTTCTCCCGGACGTACACCAGCATCAAAGCGATCCCTGACAATATCGGTGAGCCCGTAGTCAGTCAGTATCTCCACTTTGATATCGGGATAATCCCTTACAAGCCGGGTAACGGCGGGCCACAGGACGGATTCAGCAGCATACTCGGTTGCTGTCAGGCGGATGGTACCCGCTGGCTTATCGCGTAATTCGGTCAACGCCATCAGCTGACGCTGTATGTCCTCTATTTGAGGCCCGACGGAAGCAAGCAAGCGTTCTCCTGCTTCAGTTGGAACCACCCGTCGAGTGGTACGGTTAAGTAATCTCAGCCCCAGCTGTGCTTCCAGGTTTCGTACCGTCTGACTGAGAGCAGACTGAGAAACCCCCATGCGTTTAGCCGCCCGGGTGAAGTTTTGTTCCTTTGCAACAAGCATAAATGCGGCAAGGTCATTAAGGTTTTCACCAGCCATTAAGAAGTTCTCCTTATACTTTCAATCTCATATTAGCCTCTAATCACTTAATAAGTCCTCCGATATACTCGCAGTGTTCACTAAATAGTCAGGAAATATCTGGTCGGTGGTTACAGCGCCGAAACGTATCCGCATCGCTCATGGGCGGAATGGCTGAGTACCAGGCGTTCATCAACGTCAGCGCGAGTCGCATGCAGAGCTAATCAAACCGGAACAAATAAGAGGTGGAGAATGAAAAGAATCATTGCAGCAGCCGCTATTTCATTACTGGGAGCGGCGCAGGTTTCTGCCGAGGAAATTGAAATCCGTCGCAACGGAAACACACCGTCAGTCGTCGGTAATGCTGAAAACTTCACCGGTCATACCGTCGTCAGCCCTTTATTACCACCGAACGATACCACCCGCGCCAATCTTGGCCAGGTTGATTTTGCGCCGGGAGCACGTACCGCGTGGCATACGCATCCGGCCGGGCAATTGCTGATTGTTACAACCGGCAAGGGCTGGGTACAGGAAGAAGGTAAAGCACGTCAGGACATCAACTCAGGCGATGTCGTATGGATACCGGCCAAGGTTCGCCACTGGCATGGTGCGACGTCAACCTCTCCGATGAGCCATCTGGCCATGACTTACATGGTCGATGGCAAGAACGTGAACTGGCTGGAGCCGGTTTCTGACGCGCAGTATCAGTAAGCCGAAACAGGGGGTTAAATGAAACGTTCAACAGCGGTCGCTCTGGCGCTTTCTCTGGGTTCCGGCGGCGCATTCGCAGAAAGTGGAGCATCTCTGGATACGGATCTGCAGGCAGTATCACCTGTACTTGATCATTATTCCCGAACCAGGTTAGCCGACGATCTGTGGAAACGAAATGACCTTTCACCCCGTGACAGAAGCCTCGTTACCCTTGCTGCCGTCATCGCTCGCAATCAAACAGCAATCCTCGCGGAACAGCTGGAACTGGCGCTGAATAACGGCGTCACACCAGCTGAGATTTCTGAGACGATCGCGCACATGGCGTTTTATGCAGGTTGGGGAAACGCGGTAGCAGCCACGACGGTCACAAGAGCGGTGTTCAATGCGCGAAACATCAATGCCGCGCAGCTGCCTGAGGCTGAAGCAACATTATTGCCGCTTGATGATAAGGCGGAAGACAGCCGCGCCACGCGGGTGCAGAACAATATTGGGACCACCGCGCCCGGGCTTGTAAAGGATACCACTGATGTTCTCTTTAAGGATTTGTGGCTGCGCCCCGGACTCGCCCCACGGGACAGAAGCCTGGTGACGGTTTCAGCGCTTATCGCAAATGGTCAGGCCCAACAAATTCCGGCCCATCTGAATCAGGCTATGGATAACGGTCTCACCAGACAGCAGGCTTCAGGTGCATTAAGCCATCTGGCCTGGTACGCAGGCTGGCCAAACGCCTTTTCAGCCGCATCCGTTTTTAAAACCGTTTTTGAGCAGCGGGCATCAAAGTAACGACCAGCTATAACGCAGGGTTACGGGAGGAAATATGTCTCAGGGTATCGAAAACAAAATCATCGTCATTACCGGTGCCAGCAGTGGGCTGGGTGCGGAAACAGCGCGTCATTTAACAAAAATGGGGGCGAAGGTTGTTTTGGGGGCTCGTCGCATAGAGCGGCTGGAGGCACTTGCGCAAGAACTTGGGCTGGAGGCAGGCGCGATTGTCCGTACTGACGTGACACAACGCGCTCAGGTTCAGGCCCTCGTTGACCGGGCGGTTGAGCTACACGGTCGCATTGACGTCATCATTAATAACGCCGGTTTAATGCCCAGCTCCATGCTCGACAAACTGAAGGTGGATGAATGGGATCGCATGATTGACGTCAATATTAAAGGCGTCCTTTACGGTATTGCCGCAGTGTTGCCGTATATGAAAGAGCAGAAGTCAGGTCAGATTATTAACGTCTCTTCAGTAGCCGGACATAAGGTTGGGCCTGGCGGTGCCGTATATGCGGGCACGAAGTGGGCGGTACGGGCGATTTCAGAAGGTCTGCGCCAGGAGGTGAAGCCCTGGAATATCCGCACGACTATCGTCTCTCCCGGCGCGGTAGACACCGAACTGACCAGAACCATCACCGACGAAGATGTCGCAAAAGGTATGTCGAAGAGCTACGAAAACGCAATCCCGGCGGATGCCTTTGCGCGCGTAGTGGCATTTGCCATCAGCCAGCCTGACGACGTGGACGTTAACGAAATACTATTCCGGCCAACCGTACAGGCTTATTAAACGTTCATCAGGCGCGTCATTCACGCGCCTCTTAATCCTGATGGCAATTGCCCTCAAAGATTAAGAAAAACGGCACTGACTAATTTCAGGTACACAACAGGAAATTATTAATCAAATTTCCTGCGGGCCATCTCGTGCCCGAAAAATAAAAAACACATAGACGACATTCCGTTCATTAAAAGGTAAGGGGCTGATTTATATGCCTGTAAAACATTCTCACACGATCTCCGGTACCCCGGTTGTCGCAGCGCTGATACCGGTAATGGCTGCGGTGCTGGTCGGCTTTATTATTATCGGCGTGGCGCTGCCCGTCCTGCCGCTGCATGTCAAAAATGACCTCGGC
>Ga0075011_10001950_pt1 | contig 11217 bp, 12 predicted proteins | sample TARM_MetaG_T_14_FD_72354 | JGI IMG/M metagenome (GOLD analysis project Ga0075011, IMG submission 72354) | Freshwater microbial communities from Pennsylvania, USA, analyzing microbe dynamics in response to fracking - TARM_MetaG_T_14 | ecosystem: Environmental > Aquatic > Freshwater > River...
AGACAAAGACTCACACATTTCCCGCATAGCCCATGTCAACTTGCTATTCCCCTTTTGATCCTTTTTCTGCTTCTTGCAACGCCTGCACTACTTCCTGAATGATCCAGGACGGTGTGGAGGCGCCTGCGGTGAGGCCGATGCGGTTGAACTGCACAAGTTGTGTCAGAGGTAGTTCAACTGCAGTTTCGATGTGCACGGCATAAATCCCCGCTTCTTGCGCTATTTGAGCAAGTCTTCTGGTGTTTCCGCTGTTTTTTCCCCCGACGACTACCAAGCCTTCAACGATGCGAGACAGTTCGCGCACCTCTTCCTGCCTGTCCTTGGTGGCCGTGCAGATCGTGTCGAGAATAGTCATATCGGCATCGATGTGAGTGGTGAGGTATTCACGGGTGGTGTTGAAGGATTCCCTGTCCTGCGTGGTTTGGGCCGCAAGGAAATAGGTCCGGGATGGATCGACGGACATGGCCTGCAATTCTTCAAGACTTTCGAAGATGGTGTATTCGGGCGCGTAACTCACCAGGCCTCGCACTTCCGGGTGGTCCCGTTCGCCAAAAAGGAGCAGGTGCTTGTTCTGAGCCGCTTGTCTGTGGATCAGGATCTGGGCTTTTTTGACTTTGGGGCAGGTGGCGTCCACGATTGTGACATTTTGTGCTTCAAGAGCCTGCTGGATGTGTCTTGGGATGCCGTGGGCGCGGATTACGACCACATCACCGGCCTTGAGCGGGTGGTTACCGTCTGTCTGCTGAACCCCTTGGCTCTTGTAGCGGGCTAACACCTGCGGGTTGTGAATAATGGGCCCCAGGGTAAAGATGTCTGCGTCCTGGGGCAGGCTGGCCACTGCGTTGTCAAGCTTGTGCAGGGCCATGTCCACTCCCATGCAAAAGCCTGCTGTCTCGGCAATGATGAGTTCCATTTCAGTCCTCCGCTGGCTCCGATATGTCAGTCTGTAAAATTTCGAACACTTCATCCCAAGACTTGCAGAAAACTATGTCACGGCGAAATGCACGCGCTCCGGGCAAACCTTTCAGGAATCGCGGCACCAGAGTGCGCATCTTGAGCAGTCCGAGTCGCTCCATGCCATGTTCCGCATAAAGTTCACTGAGCCTGCGCACCATGGCCGTCATGCTTCTGCTGTTTTTTTGAGGAGGCTCCTCTGCCTGCCGCAGGTGCAGGTACCTAGAGAAGATGGTCGGGTCGCTTAGAGCGCCCCGTGCGAACATGATGCTGTCTACTCCGGTCTCTTCGACGCACCGCAGCCCGTCTTCAGCCAGAAAAAGATCTCCACTTGCGATTACTGGCAAGCTCACATTGGCTTTGAGCTTTTGCAGGTGTGACCAATCCGCATGACCGGTAAAGCCCTGCGCCCCGAAGCGGGGGTGCATTGTCACCCAACCCGCCCCCAATTGTTCAAGTTCCATGGCCAATTGCAGGTAGACAGGCTGTCCAATGTGCCAGCCCAGCCTGATCTTGAAACCCATGCATCCAGGCTCCGTGGCGTTAATCATGGCTTTTGCAAGCATCAGAAGGTGCGCCGGATCTTTGAGCAGAGCCGCCCCGCTGCCGGTCTTGGCGACCTTGCGCACAGGACAGCCGCAATTGAGGTCGAAATATCGAAAACCATCCGCCCGCAGCCGCTCGATGGATTGCACGAGGAAGGGTTCTTCCGAACCGAAGAGTTGCACGACCAGGGGAGTATCTTGCTCGCAGGTCTGCAAAAGTTCCCGAGTGCCGGGGCTTTGGTAGATAAGACCTTTGGCGCTGATCATCTCCGTGACCGCTGTATGGCAGCCGTGGTCATGGCAAAGAAGGCGGAACGGGAGATCCGAGAAACCTGCCAGGGGGGCCAGCCAAGGCTTGTCAGGAGTAATGGGGAAAAGGGTAGTGTTCATTAGGAATCGTGAGAGGCGGCTGCACCGGAGGCAACGGTCGCAATCATGGACAGTCCGTCGGCGAAGCCGGAATGTGGTGAATGCAATGTCGCTCTAAAAATACTTGAAGCAGGTAGCGTCTTTGTATTCAAATTTTGGGTTGGTCAAGAATGAGTTCGACTTCGTCAACGCTCAAGCCCGTCGCCTGGGCCAACGCTTGGGGCGATTGACCGCGCTTGAACCCGCTCAGGATTGTCTGCCGCAGAAACTGGGGAGACTTGGTGAAATTTTCAGCCTGTTCGAGCAGGCGGCGCATTTCCACGGCTCGAAAATGCAGTTTTTCCTCCAGGGCGGTCAGTTCTTCCTGGCGCTTGATGAAGGTGCCGATGATTTCTTTTTCCAGGCGGGCGTTCACATCGAGTTTTTGCAAGAATTCAGCCTGCCTGTCTTGCAGGGAGCGGACCACGAGTTCGGATTTTTTCAGCTTGCCGTAAAAAACAAAGGCGAGAACGATGAGCAGGATTTCCATCAAGGTCGACGCGATAAGGATCCAGTGCGAAATTTGAGGGTCCATCTATACCTTTGTGTCGATCAGGTGCCCCTGATCCGATTCGAATTCTGTTTCGTGGTGCTGCTTCCGCCGGTTGCCGGAGTGCTGCCCCGGATCGTTTTCCTGGTGCCCTTCGGGGTCCACTTCGGATTCGGCGGCGCTGCCCTCGCTTTTGGCTACCTGGGTCTTTTCGAGTCGCTGGCGACGCTGAACCATCTGCTGGGCCAGAGCCTGTTGCGCTTCGGGATGCGCAAGTTGCGTATGGTGCAGTTTCTGCGCTTCCGGAATCTGGCTGATGAGGGTGGAAAGGTTGAGGTTGTCGACCATCATTGCACCACGTACTCTTCGATAAGAATTTCAGAAACCTGTCCGCTTTGTATGTTCTGATTGATGACGGTAGCAATATCGGCTTTCAGCTTTTCGGATTCCTGGGGATTGTTCAGAAAGGAAAGGGGAGAGTTTTTCAGATACCGGTATATGCCGTCCCGGACGAATACTGTTTTTGTCTGCAATTCTGCCCGCATGACCGGAGTGGTATCCGGAATGGAGAAGCGGGAGGTCAAAAATCGCGTTTTGCCTTCAAGATTGTACTCGACTTGAAATTGCTCAAGGGGGAATGCGGCCAGCTGCTGCTCGGCCTGTTGGGCGTTGGTGCTTTCGATAGAGAGGCTGGCCGCCGGGTCGGTCTCCGGGGAGGCTGTCTCCCCTTGCAAATTTTCGGTGGCGGGGCTTGCCTGCTCTTCAGGGAGCGGCGGCCCTGACTTCATGAAGAAGTACGCGCTGCCTGCGCCGAGCACTAGGCACAGAATCGCCGCTATTCCAAAAATCCAGATTTTTTTCCGGCCGGCCTTGGTCGGGGCCTCGAGCTGTCCTTCGACCAGTTCGTCGGTTTTCGGGGTTTCTTCCGGCTCGGGAAGTGATTCGACGGAGGTGCTGGAGGCGACGTCTTCTTTTTCCTCGAATTCAAGGAAAAGGGCGTCGTCCAGATCGAGCTCAACTTTCTGCAGCCCTTTGGGCACGCCGTCCTGGAGACGTTCATCATCAATGGCGACTTTGCCGTCGCCTGCGGGGGGAGTTTGGGCGAGAAGGATGAGCAGGGTCATGGAGTCTGGGTCGGCCGGCAAGGAGGACTTGCCGGCCGGAAAGGTTATTCGAAGATCTTATTGATTTTTTGGCCCAGAGTCTCCGCAGTGAAGGGCTTGACGATGTAATTGGATACTTTGGCCTGCACCGCCTCGATGATGTTTTCCTGCTGTGCTTCGGCCGTGACCATGAGAAAGGGCAGGTCGCCGAATTCCTCGCTGGCGCGGACCTTGCGCAAGAGCTCGATGCCGGTCATCTGCGGCATATTCCAGTCGGAGATGATGAAGTCAATTTGGTCCTTGGACAGGATTTCCCAGGCAGCAGTGCCGTCGTCAGCTTCTACGATGTTGTTGAAGCCGAGCTGCCGGAGAATATTTTTGATGATCCGTCGCATGGTTGAAAAATCATCCACGATGAGCACCCGCATGTTCGTATTGACCGCCATGTATTCCTCCACATGAGCTATTCGTGAAACCGAGCAACCAAATTGATCAGTTGATGTCGCCGTAGTCGCGCTGAAACATTTTCTTGAGTTTTCCAAGCGCCTGGGAATGCAGCTGGGAAACCCGGCCTTCAGTGATGTCAAGGGCCAAGGCTACTTCTTTCATATTGAGATCTTCAGTATAATATAAACTCAAGACCAGCCTTTCCCGTTCATTGAGTCTATCGATGAGATGGCCGAGCTTGTCAATGATGTCGTGGAAGGCCACGGCGGCGAAGGGTTCGCGGTGATTGTGCCCGTCTCCGGTCTGACTCCACTGGTCCTGGATCGCATCAAGGCTCAGGATGATCTGTGAGTTCACCGCTTCCAGAGTGGCCTCCAGTTCCTCACGGTCCTGGCCTGTGAGTTCCAGGAGGTCGTTGCGCGAGGGTGTGCGTCCGTTTTCCTGTTCGAAGTCCCTGATGACATGTTCGAGTTTTTTGATGCGTTGTCGAAGCCCCCTGGAAAACCAGTCCATGCGCCGCAGTTCGTCCAGCATGGCGCCGCGGATACGGCTGTCGGCAAACGTTTCAAAGCGGATACCCAGTTCCGGTTGAAACTTGCCGAAAGCCTCCATGAGTCCCAGCGTGCCCGCGCTGATGAGGTCGGAGAGTTCGATATGGGATGGAAGCTTGGCCTTGAGATGCAGGGCGATGATTTTGACGCGGGGGGCAAAGGCGCGGGCGATGCGATCCTTGTTTGCAGGCTCCAGGGACGCAAAGGAAACCCCTGTCTGTTCCAGCACGGACCAGACAGGTTCGGCGGTGTTATTCCGCAAAGAGGAGCTTCTTCCAGAAGAACTTGATGTTCCCATCGAGATGATCCTGCGGTGTCCATTGCACCAGGTTGCGGGCGATGCGTTGCATCGCCTGGGAGGCGTCGGTATCGGGGCTTAGGTCGCAGAAGGGCCGCTGTTCTATGACGGCCTGACGCACGGCCTTGTCCTGAGGGATGGCTCCGACGAAATCCAGGGAAACCCCGGTCAGGAAATGGTCGCATGCGTTGTACAGTTTGGCGAAGATGTCCTTGGCCGATTTTTCACTCTGAGCCATGTTCACCACGATGTGGAATTTGTCCACTCCGTGCCGCAGTTTCAACACTTTGATGAGGGCGTACGCGTCGGTGAGGGACGTTGGTTCCGGGGTTACCACCACCAGACGTTCCTGAGCCGCGAGGTTGAAGTAGAGCACATTGTCGTTGATACCGGCGCCCGTGTCCACGATCAAAAAATCGATGCTGTCCTCCAGGACATCCATGGCTTCCAGGAGTTCAAGTTTCTGTCCGGTGGACAAGGACAGCATTTCGCTTACGCCGCTGGCTGCAGGCAGAATGGAAAAGCCGTACGCAGTGGGGTAGAGGATGTCGCTTAAGGATACGCCCTCATGGAAGACATGAAAGAGGTTTCGTTCCGGAGTGAGTCCCAGCACGACATCAACGTTCGCCAGACCGAGATCCGCGTCGAGAATGACGCACCGCCGTCCCAACCTGCTCAGGCACAGGGCGAGGTTGACGGAAACGTTCGTTTTTCCAACGCCTCCCTTGCCGGAGGTGACCGAGATTACGATGGGGAGAGAGGAGCTCATGCTGTGTCCGGGATGAAAGAGTTTAGTTGGTTGCTTCGGGCAATTCATGCCGCAGCAGGAGTTTCCAGACATCCTGATCCTTGGGCTGGGCCAGGGAATTTTTCAGATCCGGCCCAAGGGAAAAAAGGGAAATAGGCAGCCCGGTGTTGTTGGCCTGGTTGATTATTTCCCCATAATTACAAGCTTCATCAAGCTTCGTCCAGATAATGCTGGCTGCCGACTCGGAGCGGAACCTGGCCACGAAGGCGTCCATCTGGGTGGGGGCGAAAAGCGGACTCAGGACCAGATGCACGTGACAGCTTGGCAGGTTGCCACCGGACACATCCTGCAGCCAGGAATCAAGCTGATTACGGGCGGGCAGTCCCGGCAGGTCGAGCAGCACGAGGTCGTGGGACCTGGCGTCGCGCTCCAGAGCTTCCCAGTGGGCGGAGTTGTCGAGTTCCCTGTAGGACAGGCCCGAGAGTTCCGTGTAGTGACGCAGGTAGAGGCGTCCCTTGCCCTGGGAGCGGTCGGCATTGACTACCAGAATGCGCCGAGTGGGGTCCATTTTCTTCATGGTCAGGGCCAGACGCAGGGTGGTGCTGGTTTTCCCGCAGCCGAACGGGCCGGTCAGCAGGTGGAACTTGTGCGTCCAGCTCGTGTCGAACCAGGGGCGCACGGCGACCATGTCGTTCATGACGGTCAGGGTGGGCACATCGGGCGCATGGCGGAATTTTTCCCATAGGTCGAGCAGAACATCCTCATTCACGCCTTCTCGCTCCAGGTATTCGAAAACCAGCTGCTGGCGGGGCGTCAGCAGCCGCATGTCCATCTGCGGTTTGAGCACGGACATGAGCTGTTTGCGCAGTTTGGACCATTCCTCGCGCAGGCAAGCGGCTTCGTCCTGGGCCAGGGGCATGGCGGACTCGGCAGGGGCTGTGCGCGCCTGCGGGACATCAAGAGCGGCCATGATTTCGTAACAGGTCGCGCCTTTGCGGGTCTGCTTCTGGTTGCTGAGGATGATGGCGTCGGGGCCAAGTTCGCTTTTGATCCTGGCCATTATTTCGGAGGTGCTTGTGCCGCTGAATGTTCTGACCTGCATCTTATATTTCCACCATGGCTACGGATTCGAGTCTTACGTCCGCAGGAATTTCCGCCTGCGAGATGACAGGCATGGTTGGCAAAAAGCGAGCCAGGAGCTGGGAAAGGTGCTGGCGGACGACTGGTGAGGTCAGCAGCACCGGTTGTCCCTCGGCCACGATGCCCTTTTCCGCCGCCTTGCTGATGGCCTGGATGATCTTGTGTGCAAGACCCGGTTCCATGGCCAGGTAGGAGCCGTTGTCCGTGCGCTTGATGCTTTCCTGGAACGTGTTCTCCACCGCCGGGGCCAGGGAGATGATGGGCAGCAGGTTGCCCGCGCCCAGGTACGGCTTGATGATGGTCCGGGCCAGGCGCTGGCGTACGAATTCCGTCAACTGGTCGGCGTCCTTCACGGAATGGCCAAAGTCGGCCAGGCACTCCACAATTGACAGGAGGTCGCGGACGGAAACGTTTTCGCGCACCAGATTCTGCAGCACCTTCTGCACCGTGCCCAGGGACAGGATGCCGGGCACAAGCTCTTCCACGACTTTGGGCGCGCGCTGGGACAGGTTGTCCATCAGGGCTTGGACTTCCTGGCGGCCCAGAAACTCGTGCAGGTTCTGCTTGAAGACCTCTGTCAGGTGCGTGGCAATGACCGTGGAGGGGTCCACCACTGTGTAGCCGGCCATGACCGCCTCGTCCTTTTTGGCGTCGGGAATCCACAGGGCCGGAAGATTGAAGGCCGGCTCCAGGGTCTCGATGCCCTTGATGGCGTGCCGGGCATCGCCGGGGTCCATGGCCAGGAAATGGTCGATCATGATTTCCGCCGAAGCCACCCGGTTGCCCTTGATCTGGACTACGTATTCGCCGGGCTTGAGCTGCAGGTTGTCGCGCAGGTGCAGTGACGGCACGATGACACCCATGTCGAGGGCAAACTGGCGGCGAATGGAGCGGATGCGGGCCAGCAGATTTCCGTTCTGGTCCTCGTCCACCAGGGGTATGAGTCCATAGCCGACCTCCAGTTCCATGATGTCGAGCGGAAGTAGGGCCTGTACCTCTTCCGGGCTGTCCGGGGCACCGCCTTTCTTCTTTTTTGCGCTCTCCGGGAGAGCGGTCTCCGCTTTGATGCGGTCGGAGAACATGGCCACCAGGAAGAGCACGGCGGACAGGGTCATGAAGGCCACGGTCGGCATGCCTGGAACCAGGGCAAAGAGCAGCAGCACGCCGGAGACGAGTCGCAGCGCCTTGGGGTGGTTGGTCAGCTGGGCGATGAATTCCTCGCCCATGCGTGCTTCAGATGCGGCCCGGCTGACAATGATGCCGGCGGAGGTGGAGGTGATGAGCGACGGGATTGTGGCGACCAGGCCGTCGCCGATGGTCAGTAGGGAGAAGGTCTGGGCCGCTTCCATCCAGCTCATGTCCATCATTAGCACGCCGATGAAGATGCCGCCGATGACGTTGATGAATGTGATGAAGATGCCCGCGTTGACGTCTCCAGCCACGAACTTGCCCGCGCCGTCCATGGCACCGTAGAAATCCGCTTCTCGGCGCAGGTTCTCGCGTTGCTTGATGGCCTGCTGCTCATCGATGAGTCCGGCGTTCAAATCGGCCTCGATGGCCATCTGTTTGCCGGGCATGGCGTCCAGGGTGAAGCGGGCCGCGACTTCGGCGATACGGGTGGTGCCCGCGACAATGACGGTCTTGTTCAGGATGAAGAGGATGAGAAAGATGACCGCGCCGACGACGAAATTGCCGCCGACCACAAATTGTCCAAACGCCTCAATGACCTTTCCCGCCGCCTGCGTGCCCGTGTCTCCGTGCAAGAGGATGAGTCTGGTCGAAGCCACGTTCAGCGCCAGACGCAGCAGTGTGGTCACAAGCAGGACCGAGGGGAAAATGGAGAATTCCAACGGCGAGGTCATGAACATCGAGGTGATGAGGATGACCAGCGAGAAGGAAATGGAAAAAGCCAGGAGAATATCCAGCACGATGGTCGGCAAAGGCACCAGCATGACGAAGAGAATCATGACAACGCCGCCGGCCAGGAGAATGTCGCCCTGGCGGGTGAAGCGCTTGTAGTTGAAGGTCATGGTCTCGGTGCGGGTAGCCATTATTTTGACGTCCTTGGTGCTTGTTCTCAGCGCGGGCGTTGCTTGGTTTTGTAAATCTGAGCCAGGATGGCGGCCACTGCCTGGTAGAATTCCTCGGGAATCGTGTCGCCGACTTCGATGACCTTATACAAGGCCCGTGCCAGGGGTTTGTTCTCGCGGATGGGAACGTTGTTCTCCCGGGCGATGTCCTTGATGCGCTGAGCCACCTCCCCGGCACCCTTGGCCAGGACCATGGGAGCCGGGGCCTCCTGAGCGTTGTAGCGGATGGCGATGGCCAGATGGGTGGGGTTGGTGATGACCACGTCTGCCTTGGGCACGTCCTGCATCATGCGCCGCATCATCACCGCCATCATTTTCTGGCGCTGCTTGTTCTTGATCATCGGATCGCCTTCGGCCTGCTTGCGCTCGTCCTTGACCTCGCTCTTGGTCATCTTCAGGTTTTCCTCGTAATCCCACCGGGTGTAGAGGAGGTCGGCGATGCCGATGAGAATCATGGGCGTCAGGGCGTAATAGAACATGGTCTGTCCGGCGGAGAGCACATAGGCCGCGATGCTCTCGGCCGTCTGGTAGAAAAGCGGGATGACCTCCCCGAAGGCCTGCTTGAGGACGATGTATGGGCCAAGCGCCACGGCCGCGGCCATGAATATGCTCTTGATCAGGCGGACGATGGTCTGCTTGCTGATGAGAATCTTTTTGAGGCCGGCTATGACATTGAGGTTCTTGAATTTAGGTTTGAAGACCTTGGGAGCCCACAGCTGGCCGACCTGCAGTCGCACGGTGATGAATGCGGCGACGGCGATAACCAACATGACGGGCACAACCATGATCGCGATGCTGTACAGGCAATTTCGGAACAAGGAGTAGGTCGATGCGCGGGTCAACTCGAAGGCGAAACCTTCCGTGAAAAACCAGTGCATCTGGTTCTCGATTTCGGTGCGGATGGTACCCAGGTAGATCTGGAGCATGAGCAGCCCAAAGAGCAGGGTTGTGGGCTTGGGCAGTTCCTGACTTTTGGGGACACTCCCTTCGCCGCGGGCCTTGTTGCGGCGTTTGGGAGTGGCGGATTCGGTGCGGCTCGGATCGTGCTGTGCCATGGCATCCTAGCGCATTGCGCCGATGAGTTGGGAGAAGAGCAGTGGCAAACGGGAGACAAAACCTTCCATGTGCAGGCTGATGATCTCGAAGATCATGCCCAGAAAGAGAAATCCCACGCCGATTTTCAAAGGAAAGCCGATAATGAGTACGTTCATCTGCGGGGAAGCGCGTGAAATCAGGGCCAGGGCCAAGTCTACCAGAATGATGGCGGCGATGACCGGCGCACCGATCTGGATGGCCAAGACAAAAATCTGACCCGACAAGGTAAATATCTGGTCCGCCAGGCGCGGGGTGACGAGGATGGCACCGGGAGGAAGCAGGTCGAAACTCTTCATCAGTCCGCTCAGCAGGTACAAGTGCCCGTTGACGGCCAGAAACGTCAGCAAACTGACCATGTACATGAAGTGGGCCGTGACCGCCTCGGATGCGCCGGAATCGGGGTCCACCACGTTGACCATGGCGAAGCCCATCTGGAAACCGATGAGTTGCCCGCCGGTCTGAATGGCGGCAAAGACGAAGCGGACGACCAGGCCGAGAGTGAGACCGAGCAGGAGTTCCCCACCGAGCATGACGGCCAGGGCAAAGGGGTGCCCGGGCATTTCGGCCCCCATCATGGGGAGCCTCGGCCACAGGGCCAGCGTCAGGGTCAGGCAGAGGGCCGCCTTGACCGTGGCGGGCAACGTATGCCCTCCGAAAAAGGGCATCAGGAATAGCACGAGGCTTATGCGCATCAGCGTGAAGATGAAAGTCAGGGTGACGCCCGGGTCAAGGGAGAAGAGATCCATGCGGGCCTGAAAGCAAAACGCGGACCACCTTGCATGGCGCCTTCCTGGAAGCCCCTCCGGCTCGGGGCGCAAAGCGGTCTAGAACGGTTCTTGAAGGGGTTTCTAGATCATGCCCGGCCAGGACTCCAACTGCCAGCGCCGCAAGGCGTTGAACATGTTGGTGCGGATGCGCTTGTCTCCCCCGCACAGGGCCAGGGCCTGGTTCAGGGTCCGGCTGCGGGCGGTCTTGTCCTTCGAGGGGCAGTCGTTTTCCCAGACCGGGAGCTTCCACTGCCTGCAGGCCTGGGTGATGGTGGCCTTGTCCAGCAGCAGCAAGGGGCGAATGAGGGTCAGCCTGCCGCCGAAATAGTTTTCCTTGGGGACCAGGCCGGAGACCTTGCCGGTCCCGAGCATGTTCATGAAGAAGGTGGACACCAGATCGTCGGTGTTGTGCCCCAATGCGAGGTGGGTCAGGTTGTACTGCCTGCAGATGTCGAAAAAGCGCTTGCGGCGGTGCCAGGCGCAAAAAAAACACGGCGATTTTTTGCGATTTTCCGGAGAGTGGGCCCGCGGACCGAAATCGGTGGTCTCCAGATGCCCTGCCACGCCGTTTTCCCGCAGCC
>Ga0075011_10001951_pt1 | contig 11216 bp, 9 predicted proteins | sample TARM_MetaG_T_14_FD_72354 | JGI IMG/M metagenome (GOLD analysis project Ga0075011, IMG submission 72354) | Freshwater microbial communities from Pennsylvania, USA, analyzing microbe dynamics in response to fracking - TARM_MetaG_T_14 | ecosystem: Environmental > Aquatic > Freshwater > River...
TCTTGTGGAAGCTCAACGTTACCGATTTGCTTCATACGTTTCTTACCTTCTTTCTGTTTCTTCAATAGTTTTTTCTTACGGCTCACGTCACCACCGTAACACTTCGCGATTACGTTTTTACGCAACTGTTTTACCGTTGAACGCGCAATAATGTGGTTACCGATAGCAGCCTGAATCGCAATATCAAACATCTGGCGAGGAATAAACTCTTTCATTTTTTCCACCAGCAGGCGGCCACGTGACTGAGCTTGATCGTGGTGAGTAATGATAGCAAGCGCATCCACTTTATCGCCGTTAAGCAGTACGTCTACACGCACCATCTTGGAAGCTTCAAAACGCTGGAAGCCGTAATCTAACGATGCATAACCACGAGATGTTGATTTCAGACGGTCAAAGAAATCCAGAACCACTTCTGCCATAGGGATATCGTAAGTCAGAGCGACCTGATTTCCGTGATAAACCATATCAACCTGAGTACCACGCTTCTCAACACACAGAGTAATCACGTTACCCAGGTAGTCAGCCGGAACAAGGATATTACAGCGCGCGATCGGCTCACGAATTTCTTCAATATCATTTACAGCCGGTAACTTAGCCGGGCTATCGACGTAAAGTACTTCACCACTGGTCATTTCAACTTCATAGACTACCGTCGGCGCTGTGGTGATCAGGTCCAGATCGTATTCACGCTCCAGACGCTCCTGAATGATTTCCATGTGTAGCATACCAAGGAAACCACAACGGAAACCAAAGCCCAGCGCAGCTGATGTTTCTGGTTCGTAGAACAGGGAAGCATCATTAAGACTTAGTTTGCCCAGTGCATCACGGAAATTTTCATAATCATCCGACGATACCGGGAACAGACCAGCATAAACCTGTGGCTTCACTTTCTTAAAGCCCGGTAGTGCCTTCTCACAGCCATTTTTAGCATGGGTGATCGTATCACCAACGGGTGCACCCAGGATGTCTTTAATACCACAAACAACCCAGCCAACTTCACCAGTATTCAGTTCTGTCGTATCAACCTGTTTCGGAGTAAAGATACCGATACGGTCTACCCCCCATACCTGACCAGTACTCATAACTTTTATCTTGTCGTTTTTCTTCAGTTTGCCGTTTTTAATACGAACCAAAGAGACAACACCTAAGTAGTTATCAAACCATGAGTCAATGATCAGAGCCTGGGTTGGCGCATCAGGGTCACCTTGCGGTGGTGGGATCTTGGCAACAATTTCTTCTAAAACAAGATCAACACCAACACCGGTTTTTGCTGAACAACGTACAGCTTCGATAGCGTCGATACCGACGATATCTTCAATTTCTTCTGCTACACGCTCTGGTTCTGCCGCTGGTAGGTCAATCTTGTTTAAGATTGGCACCACTTCCAGATCCATTTCAATTGCTGTGTAACAGTTAGCTAATGTCTGAGCTTCAACACCCTGACCTGCGTCTACAACAAGTAGCGCACCTTCACACGAAGCCAGAGAACGCGATACTTCATAAGAGAAGTCAACGTGTCCCGGAGTATCGATGAAGTTTAACTGATAAGTTTCACCATCATTTGCCTGATAGTCGAGCGTCACACTCTGTGCTTTGATGGTAATACCACGCTCACGCTCAAGATCCATGGAATCAAGAACTTGCTGTTCCATTTCACGGTCACTCAATCCACCACATACTTGGATTAAACGGTCAGATAAAGTCGATTTACCATGGTCAATGTGGGCGATAATCGAAAAGTTACGAATGTGCTTCATAGGTTTGGGATGACTTAACTCTTTGCAAATTAGGGAATATGAAAGACTCTATTTACCGGTCTTTCATTCAAGTTGGCAGATTCTACCCAATTTCCATTGGGATCGCATCATAATTTAGGCAATAGACCGCGAAACCTCATATTGAGGTTACTTGAGTATAGGCTCTCCAAGAACTCTTAATAACACGACTTCCTGTTCTGTTCGCACCTCAAGACGGCGCGACCAGGTTTTAGCAAAGCGGATACCTAGAGCAATAAAGGCAAGCGAAGTGGCAATCACGATCCCTTCTCCCATATTTAGCATTGGCGCCAGCCAACCATCGGCTAGCCATGCGCCAAGAATCATCATAAACAGAGGAACCAGATAAACGAGCGCCGCCGATTGCAGCAAACTCTTTTCAGGAAAGCCAATTTCAACCACCTGCCCCGGTGCAACGTTTTTATCCGTATCTAATTGCCAGCGTAATGATTTACTGCCAATGGCTTTAGATACGATTCCCGTCCCGCAGCTTTTTTGAGAGGAACAGCTACTGCAACTGGTTTTTTGTTCACAACTGAGCTCAAGGTGATACCCCTTCTCGTTGTTCTGTACCGAGGTTACCGTAGCCAGTGCTGTCATCATTGGACTGAAGCCTTACTATTATCAAAGATCACTGATTGAGCGATACGTTTGGCCGTTTCCGGTGGAATGTCTCCGACAATAGACACTTCTCGGTCACCTTTCACTAAACTGTGCAGTGTTCTGCGCCCTTGTCTGATTAACTGGCCTTTCAATGAGTGCTCATCGCTGGCTGAAACATAAACTGAGAAACTGAATAAACCGTCAGAAAACATCTGGTTCTCGACAACTCTTTCAGTATTGACCATACGATAACGATTAAGGTTGATTGATCTAAAGCCATCGGGTTTCCACCCCACAGACCAAAACGTTTCGTTCACTTTGCTCTTAGGTAATGATAGTACTTCCGGGAGCTGTACATCGTCAAAACCCGCCATTAATGTCGCCAATTTTTCACTCACAGAGTATGAAATTGAACGATATTGTTCTAAAACCTCACCATCACGGTCGACCAGGTCAGCTCGTAAAGGCAAGCGACTTTTTTCATCCACCCACAGAACATAGGAGTAGCGTAAACCGTCTTTAGGCACGATCCGTAGGACCTGACACGCTGATCCAGCTTCACGCGCCCGGCCAACTTTAATAAAGTCGTAATAATGACTAAGGTCAGTCACATCAGTATTTAGCATGGGAATAACCGGAGCGACCATATTACCGGATTCTATGGTAAAAGGTTCGACACCAGGCTCGATATAGCTGACTTCGTTATCACGACGAAACACTTCACGTATCGGACCACTAAGATAGACTAAGTGAGCATACTCTTTTTGTTCATGTCGAGCGTGTCGATATAACAAAGGTTCAATACTGTTTTTCTTAATCAGGATATAAGACAGTTCATAATTGAGATGTTGACTTGCTTCGTTCATTTGATGCAACAAAGCCTCTGCAGTTTCATCTTCTGCAAAGGCTGGAGTAGAGCTCAAACTGAACAGCGTCAACGCACTGATCAGAAATTTTTTCATTCAATTACCGGTTCAATTGAGTCCTGACTTTGACTCAAGTCCTCACTATTTAATCTTAATTGAAGTTCGTAATCCTGAAGTAACGCATTAACACGACGACGTTGTTCATGTGCGTTAGCTTCAGCATTCGGTCTTGAAACGGATTCTCGCGTCAGACTCACGGGTTCAACGCTTCCAGATAAAGGAACAGTCTGCAGCACTGGGAATTGTTCAGACTGAGATGATGTACTCGCCGAGCCACCATATTGCTGAACCCCCATAATAACAACCAAAGAAACACACGCAGCCACGGCCACTTGCCCGAATGGTGACAACCATGCCGGTAACTGACGACGTGATTTTTGCGGTGTTGGCTGCTCCTCAACTCGCGCATCATCAAGACTGGTGACGTTAGTATGGTATGAACCATGAGCGGGTTCATTTTCTAAAGCTAAAGCCACACTTTCAGCAATATTCCATTCAGGCCGCTCAGGAGCATCGCCACGCATAACATCACCAATCAGATGGTAATTTTTCCACGTCTCGATACTCTCAGAATCGGTCACCAGTTCCTGAACCAGCGACTTATCGACCATCTCTCCATCCATGAGAGCTGAAAGTTGTTGTTTGTCTGCCATTATTTTCACCATAATTATTACAGTTTCTAACGCTACAAAAGAGATTTAATTCTCTTTTCTACCGCTTCACGAGCACGGAAGATACGAGAACGTACCGTACCTACTGGGCAATCCATGACCTCTGCAATGTCTTCGTAACTCAAGCCTTCCAGCTCACGTAACGTCATTGCGGTTTTTAAATCTTCAGGCAGTGAATCTATTGCACTGAACACAGCCTGTTTCAATTCTTTCGACAGCGTTAAATTCTCTGGGTTCGATATTTCTTTTAACGCACTGTTTGTTTCGTAAAATTCAGCTTCTTCAGCATCAACATCTGTGGCAGGAGGTCTGCGCCCCTGTGCTACGATGTGATTTTTCGCGGTATTAACAGCAATACGATATAGCCAAGTATAAAACGCGCTTTCCCCTCTGAAAGTTGGAATCGCGCGGTAAGCTTTAATAAAAGCTTCTTGTGCAACATCAGCCACATCTCCCGAATTGCTCACGTACCTGGAAATAAGGTTACACACTTTATTCTGATATCTTAAAACCAAAAGATTAAATGCTTGCTTATCTCCATTCTGAACTCGCTCAATCAATACTTGATCGGTTAGCTGCTCGTTCATTCGAGCGGTTACTCCTATTGTTCTTACCCTTACCTTCTCAGATATGGGCTCTAATTATCCAGAATGTAGTATTGACACCACTATTTACATGAGCACTATTGTGACTCAGTGAGAAAGATAAAGTTCAATTGTGTGTTAATTTATTTTCCAAACATAATGCACAATGTGATGTAATCGAGGTTTACCACAACAATAGCCGTATTTCAGCAGTCAAAACAATACTGAATAATTATCGGCGAAAGTTGGTATAATCCCTGATATCTGTTGATTTATTAAAAATAACAGACTGTAGAGAATTTTGGGGATACTCACTCAGAAAGACAATAGCTTTTACAAACTATTGCATTTGTACCCAATCAATTTGGCACCGCCTATCGGTTACGGGAACATTAAGCCTCTACCGATACGAACGCAAATCGCAAGGGATTAAACAACACAACAAGTAGACTCACGCAGATGGATTTCATCGTCACTTGATCATACAGCTTATTGTCAGACTTTATGGCATTCCTCCTGATCAAGCGTATCAAATCAAACCATGAATCCTTCGGTTATCGATTAGAACAGCTCTACTATAGTTTGGGAAATTGAAACTTTTATGAACGCAAACCGAGAACATCAATGTGATGTGTTAGTCGTAGGAAGTGGTGCAGCAGGCTTGTCGTTAGCTCTGCGCATAGCAAAACATTGTAAAGTTATTGTACTGAGTAAGGGGCCCCACAGTGAAGGTTCAACTTATTACGCTCAGGGCGGTATTGCCGCAGTTTTTGACGAATCAGACAGCATTGATTCCCATGTACAGGATACATTGATTGCCGGTGGCGGTATTTGTGAAGAAGAAACCGTTCGCTTTATTGCAGAGCATGCAAAAGAGTGTGTTGAATGGTTAATTGACGGCGGTGTACCCTTTGATAAAGAAGACGATCCCGGTGATGATACAAGCAGTCCACGCTACCATTTAACCCGTGAAGGTGGTCATAGCCATCGCCGCATTCTGCATGCAGCCGATGCTACCGGTATGGCAATGCAAACTTCGTTACAGGACAACGCTCATAATCACCCTAACATTTCGATGTTCGAGCGCTATAACGCATTAGATTTAATCACCGCGGATAAAGTGGGTGGTGACAAAAACAAAGTGATTGGTGCTTACGTCTGGAACCGGAAGGAAGAACATGTTGAATCCGTCAGAGCCAAATATGTCGTGTTGGCAACGGGTGGCTGTTCAAAAGTATATCAATATACTTCAAATCCGGATGTATCTTCTGGTGACGGTATCGCAATAGCATGGCGTGCAGGTTGCCGAGTGGCAAATATGGAATTTAACCAGTTTCATCCCACTTGTCTTTATCACCCTGAGGCAAGAAACTTTCTTCTGACCGAAGCGTTACGTGGTGAAGGTGCATATTTGCGCCGCCCTGACGGTTCGCGCTTTATGTTAGACTTCGATGAACGCGCAGAGCTTGCGCCACGTGATGTTGTCGCTCGAGCCATTGACTTCGAAATGAAGCGTTTAGGTGCCGACTGCATGTATCTGGATATCAGCCATAAGCCTGCCGATTTTATTGAGAAACACTTTCCGACTATCTACCGTCGACTGATTGACTTAGGTATTGATATTACTAAAGAGCCAATTCCTATCGTTCCCGCTGCACACTACACTTGTGGTGGCGTGATGGTGAATCAGCAGGGACGTACCGATCTTGAAAATCTGTATGCCATTGGTGAAGTGAGTTACACCGGGCTACACGGTGCTAACCGAATGGCCTCTAATTCATTGTTAGAATGTGTGGTTTACGCCTGGTCAGCAGCAAAAGATATTATTAAAAACATCAAACATATCGATATGCCACCATCATTCCCGGCGTGGGATGAAAGTCAGGTTACCAGTTCAGATGAAGAAGTGGTTATTCAACACAACTGGCATGAACTGCGTCTGTTTATGTGGGATTACATGGGTATCGTTCGCACAGATAAACGCCTGGAACGAGCACTTCGACGGATTCAATTATTGCAGCAGGAAACAACCGAGTATTACAGTAACTTCCGAGTCTCAAATAACCTATTGGAACTCCGTAACTTACTGCAGGTAGCTGAATTAATGGTACGTTGTGCAATGCTGCGTAAAGAGAGCCGTGGTTTGCACTACACGCTCGACTACCCAGAACAGCAAGAAAACAGTGGGCCAACGATTCTCAGTCCGGAAAAATAACCTTCATTGCTTATACACAAAAACAGGAGCTTAAAGCTCCTGTTTTAGTTTTACTAATAGCTGGCGATAGGTCTGCTCATCACAACTGTCCCGCCACAAAAGGAAGTGCTGATATTTCCCTTCAAAAGAGATACAGACAAAACTGTACAGGGCATTGACCGAACTATAATTAAACCTCTGTCCATGCACAGTTAATGAACCTGAATAATTTATCTCTACGTCTCCTTGTAAAGACGTTGGAACAAGAGTGTTTATCGGCCGGGAAAGCAGAAGCGAACACAACCAGACAGAAGCAATCAAAGGGATAGAGATAACAATCACCGCCCAAATCAACATTAGAAAAAGAACCAATGCTACGAAAAGGGCGATATAAGAAGGCGTAAAACGAAACTTAGCGCACTTTGCTGAGGTTATGAGCGACAATATTATCTACCATAGCTGCATGCCCAAGGTTTTCTGAACGACCATGCCCCATAATCCAGGTGAACAAATCAGGGTCATCACACTCAAGTAAAGAGACAAAATCCTGCTGCTCTGACTCACTTAGAGAATCAAAGCACTCTTCAAAAAATGGCATGATAACAACATCCAGCTCCAACATTCCGCGACGACATGCCCATTTGATACGAGCTTTTTCTTCAGCACTATACATCTTACTTTCTCACCATATTGTTATTTCCGCCAAGTCTATCAATAGACTGATAATCCAACTAGGGTCTCAATCACAGTCCCGTTCAAGCTAACAAAAAAACTTGTCCGGTGAAGGTGACACTGCACTCTGCTATTTTGTCTATTTCTCACTATAGATAGCATGCCGTGGCCATTGCGGTTTCCAAAAACAAAATTGCAAATCGCCCTTGCAACAGAATGATTAGATAATTAATGGTATAGGTATTACCATAGCCGAATAATTCTCAGTAAGGTAAGTATCATGGATTGGAAAAACACGTTTTCTACCCTCAATGTTAATTCAGACGACACTTTGCCAGAGCTTATGCTCACCCACCTAAAATCCTGGGGGGCAATTACCATTGCCGGAGCAGACGCCAAATCCTACTTACAAGGACAAATTACCTGTGATGTGGTGAGTTTAGAACCACAACAGATGACTTTTGGCGCACATTGCGACGCAAAAGGTAAAGTGTGGTCAGTATTTCGTTTGTTTCATCACAAAGATGGTTACGCGATGTTCCAGCCACAATCGGCCATCGAAACAGAACTGAAAGAAATTAAAAAATATGCCATTTTCTCAAAAGCAGAAATTGCAGAAAGCGAAGAAGTTGCGCTGGGGTTAATTGGCTCTAAAGCTCAGGCATGGATTGATGCAAAAACAACTACAGAAGGCGATGTTCGTGACATCGATGGTGGAACGGCGGTAAGAGTTGACGATCAGCGCTGGTTGTTACTGCTGGCAGAAGAACAAGCTGAAGCCTTGGTCGAATCAATGAATGAAGCAGAAAAAGTGCAGGAAGCAATCTGGACGCGTTTTGAAATTGAACACGCATTCCCAATAGTGTCAGAGCAGGAGCAAAACGAACACATTCCTCAGGCGCTAAATGTTCAGGCATTAGAAGGGATCAGCTTTACCAAAGGGTGCTATACCGGTCAGGAAACCGTTGCCCGTGCCAAATATCGCGGTATTAATAAACGAGCGATGTATATGGTCAAAGGCGATATTGAGTCCCCATTGGATTCATTAGAGTCTGTTCAACTGGAACGCTCTGTTGGTGAAAACTGGCGCTCTGCCGGAAAACTCATGGCGCATTACAGTTTTGCAGATAATCGCGCAATAGGATTAGTCGTGCTGCCGAATAATCTTGAAGCAGATACAGCGTTAAGACTAGCAGATCAACCAGAAACCCGATGGTCTATTGAGGCACTTCCTTATTCACTGCAAGACAATGACTAAGACTCGCGTTCAACAGACCAGGCTCACTCAATATCTGGATCAGCAGCAAGTGGGTTATCACTTGCTGCATCATCAAACTCCGGCGGTCTCAATTGAAGATGCCGCCAATCAGCGCGGCATACTACCAAGTCAAATGGTGAAATGTATTTTGCTCAGAGATATGGGAGGGCAACTGGCATTAGCCTGTGCTCCCGGAGATAAAAGCATTGACCCGAAAAAAGTGCGGACACTATTGCAATGGCGCAGGATGACGTGTGTCGATGTCGATCAGGTTGAAGCGATCACGGGCTATAAAATAGGTACAGTGACTCCACTGCTGTTAAAAACGCAGATGCCAATTGTGTTCGACCACCAGGTTATGCAGCACTCGTTGGTAACAATTAGCAGTGGCTCGCCTATGGCTGGAATTGCACTTCAGGCCGAAGATCTCATCTCACTCTGCCAACCTGTTTTCGCTAACATTCAGCGAGACATTTAGTAAATGAATGCATTTCATTGCAAAAATCAGTGACACCGCTCACATAAAATAAAACCAACCAGTGAATTTTTAATCACAATTAAAACATAAATAGTCATTTGTGTTTTTTTAACGTACGCTCTACTCGTTGGTTAAAGTCCAATCAGAATGTGTAGTTCTGGTGATATTGATTGACGCTGTGAACATATTATTGATAGCGACGATTAATACTGTCCTTCTCCAACGAAAAAGTGAATCCACTGATTATCTCAGGACATCCACTTTTTGTGTAATGCATCTGTGACTTTGGCCCGCATACCTTGCGGGCTGTTTTTTAGACATAAATTGATACATTTCATTTAGAAACTGGAACGACTTAAAAGTGTCATATAAATGAGGCTTAATATGCCCGGCTAGTAAATGGGCTGCAAGTTCCATCGATTAATCGCCAATTGAGGAGAAAGTCACACTAAATGGGATATTTATCTATCAATTTGCATAGAACAGCACATTAATGCAAACACAATGACTGAAACTGCATAAAGCACCATTTTCATCACAATTATTTATTGTTGGTTTTACTAAACTACGAGTGCTGAAAAACGTAAGGATCGAAGTATGAGACTGTTTAAGCGCTATATGCCTGGGATGATTGCGAAACACGTAAGTCGTCTGTTTAAAGGAAGAATATACATCTACGGAATTGGATCGTTTGAATTTGATAATGGCAAACTAATATTGCCGGAACGTGCTGAACACAGACACTTCCAAACCGTAAAAGAAGTGAACATGGAAATCAAAAAGTTGCGCTGCGCTTACGCATAAAATTCACTTAACCAAGAACAATAAAGGGTTGGCATTTGCCAACCCTTTAACTATTTTACCACCCGATACAGACTAGGTTGTTGCCTGAGTTTTGTTGACTTTCGCTAACTCCGGTAAATTTCCTTTTAAACCCAATGCCCGCTTCATGATCTCATCTTTAGCACCAGGAAGTTGGCCGGCTAAACGCATTCCGATTCCTCGAATCAGTTTTTTCGCCGGATTATCTCCTTCGAACAAGTCTTTAAACCCTTGCATCGCGGCAATCATGGTTGCAGCTTCGGCTTTACGCCAGCGCTCATAACTGCGCAAGTTTCGTTTTGAACCAATATCTTCCCCCTGCTTCCATAGCTCAATCACTTCCTGAGCTAAGCTTGCCGCATCAAGAAAGCCAAGGTTAACGCCTTGCCCCGCCAATGGGTGGATGGTATGAGCTGCATCACCAACCAGAGCAACACGTTCTGCAACAAAATCTCGCGCATAACGCATTTTGAGCGGAAACGCCTGACGTTCGCTAACTAACTTACACAAGCCAAGACGTGAATCAAACTCGGCAGTTAGGGATTTATTAAACTCGCTTTCTCCCATAGCCACCAATTGCTCGGCACGGTTTGGATCCGTTGACCAGACAATTGAGCACATATGTGGATCACCCAGCGGCAAAAATGCTAACGGGCCTAATGGCGTAAAAATCTGGCGAGCAATTTGCTGATGAGGTTCATGGGTATGAATATTCGCAACTACCGCACTATGACCATAATCCCAGTGTGTTAAAGGTATATCCTGCTGTTTACGAACCCAGGAATTAGCGCCATCGGCCCCCACAACCAGTTTCGCCGTCAAAGTCTGCCCATTACTCAAAGTTAACCAAGCTTCACTTTCCCCAACCGCTAAATTTTCACAACTGGCTGGCATATACAGTGACACATTGTCTTGTAGCTTCACCTGGTCAAGCAAAGCGAGCTGAATAACCCGGTTTTCAACGATATGCCCAAGATTTGGTTGTGTCAGGCTATTCGCATCAAATTCAATACGGGCGAAACTGTCCTGCTCCCACACTTCCATTGCTCTGTATGGTGCGGCGCGGCGCATTGTGATCCCCTGCCATGCACCTAAGTTTCTGAGGATAATCTCGCTAGAACGACTTAAGGCAGAAACTCGAGTATCCGGCTGTTCACTCAACCCCTCGTGTGGCAGATTTCCTTCAATTACTGCAATTCGCAAATCGGTGTTTTTAAACGCTGTTGCCAACGC
>Ga0075011_10001955_pt1 | contig 11211 bp, 7 predicted proteins | sample TARM_MetaG_T_14_FD_72354 | JGI IMG/M metagenome (GOLD analysis project Ga0075011, IMG submission 72354) | Freshwater microbial communities from Pennsylvania, USA, analyzing microbe dynamics in response to fracking - TARM_MetaG_T_14 | ecosystem: Environmental > Aquatic > Freshwater > River...
AGCATCAAGCAGTCAATCGACTCATCTTGCAGCAGCTTTTCAGCGGCTTCCCAAGCGAGCACAGCGGCGGCGGTATCCTTTTCTTTATCTTGGGTTTCCCAGGTAAAACCTGTACCCATTACATGAAACTCAACTCCGGCGCCTTCGAGTAAGTTGCGCTCACCGCATTCCCAAGTGCCTTTGATAAATTGTACTACCGCGGCTTTTTTACCGTGACCGACGGCGCGGGCGACCGTGCCAAAACCTGAGGTCGATTTGCCTTTACCGTTACCGGTTAACACCAGCAGAATCCCCTTCTCTTCTTGGGCGGCGGCAATTTTAGCATCCACACCGGCTTTCACTTTTTGTTGGCGAGCCTTGTGGCGTTCGGCCTTGATTTGCGCTTGTTCATTGTCGTTTTGTGCTGTCATGGTCTTCTCTTCACTCTGCTGCTAAAAATGTATGCTTTTATAAATGGTTCAATAGACAGCGGCAAATGGTTAGTTTGTAAATGCCGCTCTCTCAATATCCGTTCTTTTGCCGAATTCAACGCCGAACTGTGGCACCCAAAATAGTCTGTAATTTTTGCATGTCTAAATGCTCGGCTAACACATCGGCTAAACGCTCAAGTTGCTGCTCACGTATTTGATTGATATCTATCGCCTTAGCATCGTCTAATCCCGCCCAGCGCAGGATCAGCTGACAGGCATCAGGGCAATCAAACAGCCCGTGTAAATAAGTACCTAAGATTTGCCCATCATCACTTTGCAGGCCATCGGCAAAACTCATCGCTGGCGCGGTTAATGATGTCGATTCTGGGATTAACTGCAAGGGCGCATTCGTTTGTTCAAGCCTAGGGATAAGATAACGTGATTCGCCGCAGTGGATTTCATAGCCCTGCACAGCAACCCTTTGCCCAAGTAACGTTAGCTCACCGCTCAACCGCCGTAACTGTTTATCGGTTTTCAGTTCTGTGCTCAATGGCAAGTAGCCTAGTCCTTCGGTATCGCCAGCACTGTCTTCAATCCCTAAGGGATCGGCAATGCTTTGGCCTAACATTTGGTAACCGCCGCAAATGCCGAGCACTTTGCCGCCGTAACGCAGATGTGTAGCGATATCCTTATCCCAACCTTGCTGGCGTAAAAAGGCCAAATCGGCGCGCACATTCTTACTGCCGGGCAAGATCAATAAATCGGCGGCGGGTAAATGAGTGGCGTGACTCGCGGCTTGGGTTTGCAATGACACATAGTCAAAATCGATATCGGGATGCAACCGCAGCGGATCAAAATCCGTATGATTACTGATCCTTGGGTACACTAATACCCGCACTTTTAAACGGCTGTTAGCGCCTTTAGTCGGCGAGCTTATCAGCGCATCTTCGGCATCGAGATGTAAATCATGCAGATAAGGCAACACACCTAAAACAGGCTTTTGAGTATAGGCTTCAAGCCAATCGAGGCCAGATTGCAACAAGCTAATATCGCCACGGAAACGATTGATCACAAAGCCCTTTACCCGCGCCTGTTCAGACTCAGATAATAGCGCCAGCGTCCCGACCAAATGGGCAAATACGCCGCCCTTATCGATATCGGCAATGATGATCACGGGGCAATCTACGGCTTCGGCAAATCCCATGTTGGCAATATCGCCCTCGCGCAGATTGATCTCCGCTGGACTGCCCGCGCCTTCCACCACTATGGTTTGATACTGGGCACTTAATCGCTCGAAGGATTCCAGCACAGCGCCGAGCGCCATTGCCTTGTAATCCTTAGATTTAGGTCCAAAAAAAGCCGAGGCTTCGAGTGTCGTCAGGGCTTTACCGTGAACGATAATTTGCGCGCCCGTGTCCGAGCTAGGTTTAAGCAGTATGGGATTAAAATCGGTATGGGGCTCAAGATAACAGGCCGCGGCTTGCAACGCCTGTGCGCGGCCAATCTCGCCGCCATCAATAGTGACCGCACTATTAAGCGCCATATTTTGCGGCTTAAAGGGCGCAACCTTTACGCCCTCTCGGGCGAGCAAACGACAAATGCCTGCGACTAAGGTGCTTTTACCCGCATCCGATGTTGTGCCCTGCACCATCAAGACTTTTGCGCGCCGAAGCGTATTAGCAGCAGGATTCATAACAACGGTATTAGCGCTATCGAGTGCAGTTGCACAGTCTGTGTTGTCTGTGTTTGGAGAGGGCATAGGGTTAAAAACTTATTCTAGTTTGCAGGGATAAAGATAAAAGCTCAGTCTCAACATCACTTAACTTAGTTAGATTAAAGTGGTTTGAGTGCCAAGGGTAAACCCGCAACCACTAAGGTGACATTGTCAGCCAAGGCGGCTATAGCTTGGTTTAACCAGCCCGCTTCATCGACAAATTGTCGGCTCAATTCACCTAAGGGCACGATACCAGAACCGACTTCGTTACTGATCAACACCACCACACCTTCGAGCTCGGCAAGGGAATCCACAAAAGCGGTTTTCTCTGCCTGCCAACTCGCCAGAGCTTCATCGTTAGAGGTTGAACTGGCAGACGGTATAAAGTCTGTCGCATGCCACTCAGTCGGCGCCGGTTCATCATCAATCTTGGCGCTGGAAGCGAGTAATTGATTGGTTAACCAAAGGGTTAAACAGTCCACTAAAATCACTCGCCCAGGTTTTGCTAAGCGTTTTAACAGTGCCGTAAGGGCAAGCGACTCTTCAAACAATTGCCATTCGATATCATCGTCCGTTCGTCCCGCTTGATGCTTGGCGATACGGCTCGCCATTTCATCATCCAGCGCCTGCGCCGTGGCCACATAGCAGGCATCGAAGCCGAGCGCTGTGTACTGGCGCACTAAGGCTTCACCGTAGCGGCTCTTACCGCTACGGGCGCCGCCTAGGACGAGGTGGATCACAGTATGTTACCTACAACGAGCAATACAAAATAACACACAATTTCAGATATTTGCTGCGCCGCGCCTAAGGTATCACCCGTGTAACCGCCAATCTGGCGTCTAAAGATCACTATGATCAAACGGCGCAGTCCTATCATCACCAATAGCAATGACAATGCCGCTAACCCCTTGAGGAATAACAACACTAATACGCCGCTGGCGATCAGGATAAGCAGCTCATTAATGCCTTGATGTTGCGATAGCGGCTTAGACTTACTGGTCTCGTCATCACGGACATATTTTTCACTAAAGATGATACTGGCTGATACCACGCGGCTCACTGTGTGGGCGACGATAAGTGCCGAGCCCGCCACCACAGGATCGTACAGCGCCAACTCGACTAACAACTGCCATTTCAGCAGCAGGGCCAACATCAACGCCAGTGCGCCATAACTGCCAAGGCGCGAGTCCTTCATGATCCGTAGCTTGTCTTCCGCCGTCCAACCACCGCCAAAACCGTCGAAGGTATCGGCGAGGCCATCCTCGTGAAATCCGCCCGTGAGCAAGACGCCAACCAACATAGCTAACAGCACAGAGACGCCGGCGGGGAGCCAGTTCTGCGTCAGCCAAAATACAATGGCACTTAACAGGCCGACCAAAAGACCGACGAGACCGAAATAACGGCTGGCCTTATTCAACTTATCGCTATCGACTTCGACCCATTTAGGCATAGGAATGCGGGTAAAATAGCCCATGGCAACTAAAAACAAATCTATCTCTTTGTGCCAGCTTTCGCGTTCTGACATAAAGCATCCTTAGTGAATTAACACTTGCTGCAAGGTTTAAGATTAAAACGGTTGGCTAAAAAGTTATTATTTTAAATAAGTAAAATAAGCGACTTAGCAGCGCACATCATACAACAGCCTCAATCCCCGCATCACTAAAACTCGCCATTTGATTGTAAAAATTTACAGAGGCTTGAATAAGCGGCAACGCCAAGGCTGCGCCCGTACCTTCACCTAATCTCAGCCCGAGTGATAATAAAGGTTTCGCCTGCAAAAACTCCAACATCCGCTGATGGCCTTGCTCGTCTGACTGGTGGGCGAAAATCAAATAATCGCGCACATTGGGGGCAATTTGCACCGCGACTAATGCTGCCGCCGTGGCGATAAAACCGTCCACAACCACCAGCATTTTGCGCTCGGCGGCGGCTAACATCGCGCCCGTCATCTGCACAATTTCAAAGCCACCTAGGCAAGCTAACACTGATTTTGGCCCAGTTAAGGCACTTTGATGCAGCAATAACGCCAGCTCAATCAGCATCAGTTTACGTTCTAAGGTTTCGCTATTAATGCCCGTGCCTCGGCCGACACAATCAATCACGTCGAGCTGCATGATCGCCGCCATAATGGCTGCCGCAGCCGAGGTATTGCCTATGCCCATTTCGCCAAAGGCGACTAAGTTACAACCTGCTTGATGGTGACGTTCAATCAAATCTCGCGCCATCGCAAAGCCTTTATCGACGGTTTCCAGCGCCATCGCGGGCTCTAAATGAATCGCCCCTGTGCCCGCGCCAAGACGCTGATCGATAATGCCTTCAACCCCGTCGACTGGCGTTAAAATACCGCAATCGATCACTTCGAGCGTAAAGCCCACCTGCCGACAAAAAACGTTAATCGCCGCACCGCCATGGGCAAAGTTTTGCACCATTTGGCGCGTCACTTCGCTAGGGGCAATCGACACGCCTTCAGCGGCAATACCATGGTCACCCGCAAACACTAACATGGTTGGCTGGACTATTTTGAGCACAGTATTTTGTGGCTGATCCGTTTGTTGCAAATCAGTCGCTTGCACGCGGGCAATCTGTAAGGCTAAGGATTCGAGCTGACCTAAGGCGCCGGGCGGCTTAGTCTTAAGATCAATTTTCTGCTGGATCAATGGATCCTGCGCTTTACTCACAGGGCTGATTTGAAAAGACACGGCTGACTGAGACATCCACACTCCACTTATTATCTTAAATAACCACAACGCATCCTGCGTCTATGACTAACATGTCCAATTTTGCATTTCCAATCGCGGGGAAGATATCAACAAAAATGCTGATTATCTCGCCAGTCTGCGCTTGCTAGATGACTCTAGGATTACGCCATGATTCTGCGTTTACGCAAAATCAGCAAAAAGAACATGCTACCTATGGCCGCCGTGATAATGCCCACGGGCAACTCTTGATTGCCCAACAAACAGCGCGCCAGCACATCAATCCACACCATAAATAATCCGCCCACCAGCGCCGTTAATAGAATCGGCTGACGACCTGGAAACAGCATGCGCACTGTGTGGGGGATCATCAAACCGACAAAGCCAATACCGCCACAGGTAGCGACTAAAATCGCGGTAATCAAGGAGCAGAGCAGCAACATATTGAGTCGCAACTTAGGCACATTCACCCCTAAGGTATGCGCCGTTTCATCCCCCGCTTGCAACGCCATGATCTGCCGCTTCATGCCTAAAATAATGAACAAACTCGCGCCAATCACCAGTGTTGGCAGCACTAATAAGGACCAACTGGCCTTGGCGAAACTGCCTAAACTCCAAAACAGCACAGAAGCCGTCGCCTGCGGACTAGCGAAATACAGCAACAGACTCGTTAGCGCGCCGAACATAAAGGAGGTCGCCACGCCAGAGAGCAACATGCGCTCCACTTGGCTATTGAGCCCAAGGCCAGACAAGGCCAGCACTATCAGTACCGACAAACTGGCGCCAATAAAAGCGCCGAAGGGCAAGCTAAACCAAAGCAAACCCGACAAGGCGCCCGAACCACTAAAAATCCCCGAGTTCGCCGCCATACCCGCATTCTCAAAAAATCCAGAGCCCGTGAATAGCGTCAACATCACCACAGCGCCAAAGGACGCGCCGGAACTAATACCAAACAAATATGGGTCGGCCAGTGGATTGCGGGTCACGGTTTGCAGCACACTGCCCGCCAGCGACAAACCCGCCCCCGCCACAAAGGCGAGCAAAATACGCGGCAGCCTGAGCTCCATCACGATGCGCTCCGTCATGCCATTGGCTTGAGTGAGGTTGGCCATTTTATTGATAAACACTTGGATAACATCCATAAAACTGATGTTCGCCGCGCCAAAACTCGTGGCGGCAATGGGGGTTATCAAAGTGATTATGCCTAATGCGACCAGCATCAGTTGTTGTCTCGTCAAAGGTGTCACGATACGCCCCAAATGTGAGATGAAATGCTGTTTACTCCCTGAATCATCCGCCCTCGCCTCGCTCAGTCAAAGCATCAGCCATGCTGTGCGTCGAATCATGGTAGCCATAGAAGTAGCTGATTAAGGGCTTTTTATGTTGTGGATGGGTCGACACCTGAGCGCACACGCCGAACACATCGCCAATTCGTCCCTCGGTTAATACCTCGGTTGGTGTGCCCATAGCGCTGACTTCACCGTTATGGATCAACAACAAACTGTCGCACAGGGCGCTGGCTAAATTGAGATCGTGAATAGAGGCAATCACGCTGATGCCAAGGCTACGCACTAATTCGAGGATTTGAATTTGATAACGCACATCGAGGTGGTTGGTTGGCTCGTCGAGGATCAGCAGTTGTGGCTGCTGCACTATGGCGCGGGCGATCAAGGCACGCTGCTTTTCACCGCCAGATAAGTGCTCGTACTGTTGGTGCATCTTATGGCTCAGGCCGACTTTCTCTAGAGCCTTTGCAATGCGCTCGCCGTCACAGCTCGAATTGGTATCGAACATGCCCTTATGCGGCGTTAAGCCCATGCTGACCAATTGCTCTGTGGTTAAATCAAAATAGTGCGGCGTGTCTTGCTGCACTACGGCAACGCGGCAGGCAAACGCCTTGGGCGATAAACGCTCAATATCATGATCAAACAGGGTAATTTTGCCCTGAGTCGGGCGAACAAACCGATACAAACAGCGTAGCAAGCTAGACTTACCCGCACCGTTAGGGCCAATCAAACCCAACATCTGCCCCGTTGGCAGCGCAAAGTTAATATTGGAAAGAATGGTTTTGCCATCGATACACCAGCTTAACTGGCTGACATCGAGCGCGACCGTTTGGCTCGCTGATGGGCGAGTGTCGCTGTCATTTAAGGTATGGCTCGTTTGGATGGCAGAGAGTTTCACCAAAGTGGTGCTCCTAGCGAGTCCAAACCTGAATTAAAAAAGGTTGTGCACATTGTCATCGGCTCCCTCGAGTCACCCGCTCGAGAACTAAGGCTGCACGCAGCGATAACAGAAATAGGCAGGTCTCCTGACTCGTCACTTTTTGTATTGAAAACAATATAAAAAGTCACTCACAGTTGCGGGCACAGTTCGGGCTGACTGACAAGCAGCTCCCCGATTCCCTATTATGTTGAGATTGATTTCAAGCCTTTGCAGTGTAAGCTGGCAATCGTTGCCACAGAACACACTCGCACCACTCAAAACTCCCAACACCTATTTCTGTGACGTCATCCGGTACACTGCCACCAGCCTTGCAAGGCCGCGTGCGTCGGGGGACGTCAGGAAAAAGCATTATCCTATATTTACCTTAATAGGCAATCGACAATCACGCTGCTAAGACAAGAAAAATCTTCACCTTAGGGCTACGCGGATCACTCGCAGCGTCCGCTCGGCCAATCTAAACGCCAGTAACAAACGCCGTGTTCATCTTGCAGCACATTAATGCTCACCACGGCCGCCACGGGTAAATCGAGTTGACTGTAAAAGCCCACCGCCCGTTCAACCCCAAGGGCGCGCGCCATTAAGTGACGGATCACTCCGCCGTGGGTCACGACCCATACTTTGACAGCCAGTTCGCCCGCACTCAAGCCCGAACCCACGCTAGCGCCCACAGCCAGCTCGGCGTTTTGTGAGTCAACTGTCAATCGTTCAAACTCGGCGGCGAGTATCTGGTCAATTGCGCCATTCACCCGCGACTCGAAGCTTGCCATAGTTTCCCCATTGGGCGGCGGTGTTTGCCAAGGGTTTTGCCAATAGGCCGCTAAACGTTCGCCCTCTTGCTGATACAGCTCATCGAGTCGACAACCGTCCCAATCGCCAAAGTCGATTTCTTGTAAACCCGATAAAAGCTGCGCCTGCAATGGCCTTGACTCAGATACCAGCGCCGCCGTCGAATGCAGCTCGGCGGCAAAGGCTTGGGCAAATTCGCCGCAGCGGCGTGAGGTCGAGCTATAAATCGCGCTACACATGCTGGCCTGTGACTCAACCGCTGCCGACATTTGCTGCCAGCCCTTTTCGCTTAAAGGCACATCCACACGGCCGCGTAAAATGGCGCCGCCTTCACACTCGCCGTGGCGTAACAATAACAATCGAACTTGTTTCATCGTATTCCTATGTCTATCACTCGTGGCACATTTTGTTGAAAGCCCACATTAGACCCGTCGTCCTATATACTCAATTACGCCCTAGCCCAACAACTAGCTCTACAACTAGCCCTAAAAAAGAGCCGTTAAACTGGGTAAAAAGTGGTGATAGGACTCAATTGTCGTCAGTCAATTTTGACCTTGCCCTGACAATCATAAGTCGCGTATTATGGACGTCTATACGTTTAAATGTCCAAAAACATTTTATAAAAACAAGTATCCAAAAACAAATGTCGATAGACCAGAATAAAATGCACTTTGCATAACAAGGGTCGATGCTTGGACTTAACTTAGCTGTATTTAAGGTAATTATTTATGACGATACCCTCTACCAAAGCCGGCCAGATATTGGCAGACATTCGTAAACAGCTTGCTGAGCGCATTCTAATCTTAGACGGTGCTATGGGCACTATGATCCAAGACCACAAGCTCGAAGAAGAGGATTATCGCGGCGAACGCTTTAAAGATTGGCACACTGACGTCAAAGGCAACAACGATTTATTGGTGTTGTCGCAACCCCAGATCATCAAACAAATTCACACCGACTACTTAAACGCCGGTGCCGACATCATTGAAACCAACACCTTTAATGCCACCACCATCGCCATGGCCGACTACGACATGCAGTCGCTGTCCGCCGAAATTAACTTAGCCGGCGCGCGCCTCGCCCGTGAAGCCTGTGATGAAGTGTTTGCTGCCACAGGCATTCCGCGCTACGTCGCCGGTGTGTTAGGCCCCACTAACCGTACGTGTTCGATTAGCCCTGATGTGAACGACCCAGGCTATCGCAACGTCAGCTTCGATGAGTTAGTGACTGCTTACAAAGAATCCACTAAGGCACTGATTGAAGGCGGCGCGGATATCATTATGGTCGAGACCATATTCGATACCTTAAACGCCAAAGCCGCGCTGTTTGCGATTGAATCCGTATTCGATGACTTATTTGGTCAGCATTCGAGTGACCGCTTACCTATCATGATTTCGGGCACCATTACCGATGCCTCTGGCCGCACACTGACTGGCCAAACGACCGAAGCTTTTTACAATTCCCTACGCCATATCAAGCCCTTATCTATCGGCCTTAACTGTGCACTTGGGCCAAAAGAGCTGCGCCCGTACGTCGAAGAATTATCCCGCATCAGTGAGTGTTATGTATCGGCGCATCCAAATGCGGGTTTGCCGAACGAGTTTGGCGGTTACGATGAAACCCCAGAAGACATGGCGAACGTGATCGAAGATTGGGCGCGCGAAGGCATGCTCAATATTATCGGCGGTTGCTGTGGTAGTACGCCTGAACATATCCGCGTGATCCGCGAAGCGGTGAGCCGTCACGACCCGCGTATTTTGCCGGACATTCCGGTAGCTTGCCGCTTGGCAGGTTTGGAACCACTGACTATCGATGCCAATACACTGTTCGTTAACGTGGGCGAACGCACCAACGTCACTGGCTCGGCCAAGTTTTTAAAGCTGATCAAAGAAGGCAAGTTTGAGCAGGCGCTCGATGTCGCCCGCGAGCAGGTTGAAAGCGGCGCGCAGATCATCGACATCAACATGGACGAAGGCATGCTCGATGGCGTGGAGATCATGCATAAATTTTTAAACTTGATTGCCTCTGAGCCCGACATCAGCCGCGTACCGATTATGATCGACTCCTCTAAGTGGGAAGTGATCGAAGCTGGCCTCAAATGTATTCAAGGCAAGGGCATAGTTAACTCTATTTCCCTCAAAGAAGGCGAAGCCAAGTTTATTGAGCAAGCCACCTTAGTGAAACGCTACGGCGCGGCGGCCATTATCATGGCGTTCGACGAACAAGGTCAGGCCGACACTAAGGCGCGTAAAATCGAAATCTGTACCCGCGCTTATCGGGTGCTGGTTGATAAGGTCGGCTTTCCGCCAGAAGACATCATCTTCGACCCGAACATTTTTGCCATCGCCACCGGTATCGATGAACACGACAACTATGCCGTCGATTTTATTGATGCCATTAAAGCGATTAAAGCCACCCTGCCCCACGCGATGATTTCGGGCGGTGTGTCGAACGTGTCGTTCTCGTTCCGCGGTAACAACCCAGTACGCGAAGCGATTCACGCGGTATTCCTGTACCACGCCATCAAAGTCGGCATGGACATGGGGATTGTCAACGCGGGTCAGTTAGCCATTTACGACGATATCGATCCTGAGCTTAAAGTACGGGTCGAAAACGTGGTGCTTAACTTGCCCTGCCCAGTCGAAGGCTCAAGCAATACCGAGCAGTTACTTGAAATTGCGGAGAAATTCCGCGGTGATGGCGCGCAGGTGGGTAAGAAAGAAGATTTAGAATGGCGCAGCTGGCCGGTAAGCCAACGCTTATCCCATGCGCTAGTCAAAGGCATTACCGAATTTATCGATGAAGATACCGAAGCGGCGCGCCAAGAAGCGAAACGTCCACTGGATGTGATTGAAGGCGCCTTGATGGATGGCATGAACGTGGTCGGCGACTTGTTCGGCTCGGGCAAGATGTTCCTACCGCAGGTGGTGAAATCGGCGCGAGTAATGAAAAAAGCCGTGGCTTACTTAAACCCCTATATCGAGCTGGAAAAGGTCGAAGGCCAATCTAACGGCAAGATCTTGATGGTGACGGTAAAAGGTGACGTGCACGATATCGGCAAAAATATCGTCGGCGTGGTGCTCGCCTGTAACGGTTTTGAGGTATTCGATTTAGGCGTGATGGTGTCGGTGGAGCGAATTCTCGACGCAGTGAAAGAACACAATATCGATATCATCGGCATGTCGGGGCTCATCACGCCAAGTCTGGACGAGATGGTGCACAACGTGAAAACCTTCCACCGCGAAGGCTTAACCATTCCGGCAATTATCGGCGGCGCCACTTGCTCTAAAATCCACACAGCGGTGAAGATTGCGCCCCATTATCCCCATGGTGCTATCTATATCGCCGATGCGTCCCGCGCCGTGCCTATGGTGAGTAA
>Ga0075011_10001956_pt1 | contig 11206 bp, 12 predicted proteins | sample TARM_MetaG_T_14_FD_72354 | JGI IMG/M metagenome (GOLD analysis project Ga0075011, IMG submission 72354) | Freshwater microbial communities from Pennsylvania, USA, analyzing microbe dynamics in response to fracking - TARM_MetaG_T_14 | ecosystem: Environmental > Aquatic > Freshwater > River...
AAAACCCCACAATATGAAAATTTGTATAGACATCTATGTCTTTTTAACTGGGACTTGAGTCTCAGCATTCTGTGACAATTTGCATTCGGGGAGGCGGCGATGGAGTTACAGCGCAGAAACGGGGTGGCCCTGTGGCGGCAGATTCAGGACTTGCTGGAGTTCAGGATCAAGGAGGGCGAGATGCCGCCCGGCAGCAAGCTGCCCACGGAGCAGGAGTTGGCCGAACGCTTAGGGGTCAACCGTCACACAGTGCGGCGGGCGCTGACCCTCTTGTCGGAAAAGGAGCTGATCCGCACTGAACAGGGCAGCGGCAGCTTCGTGCGCGAGCAGATCATCGACTACGCCGTGGGAGCGCGCACCCGCTTTCACGAAAACCTGCTTCGTCAGGAACGCAAACCGCGAGGGAAGCTTGTCTCGTCCGGCGTCATCCCCGCCACGACTGAGGTTGCCAGGGCGCTGGAACTGGAAAAAGGCGAGCCCGTCGTCGTGCTCGAAACCCTCGGCGAGGCCGACGGGGCGCGCATCTGCCTGGCCAGCGCTCATTTCCCTCAAGCCCGCTTTCCGGGTCTGGCCGAACATTTTCGCGAGACAGGTTCCGTGACCCAGGCGCTGCGCCATTACGGGGTCATGGACTACCGCCGCAAGAGCACGCACATCTCAAGCCGCCTGCCCACGGCCAGAGAAGCCCGCATGCTGTGCCAGGCCAAAACCCGACCGGTACTCGTCACGGAGAGCGTGAACGTCGACCCCAGAGAATGGCCCATAGAGTTCTGTGAAACGAGATTCGCTTCCGAGAGGGTGCACTTCGTGATTGAAACCTGATGCTGGGTTCAAAAATATGGCATGCGTCGGCACATTCAGAACAACACGATCACCATGCCCGGCAACGGATTCCGGCCAACTGTAATACAGCCTTGAGCAACATTTATTTCTATTCATGACCTATCGATCATACATACCTATATAATTAAATAAATCATTGAAATCGCGAACACATAGCCATCCTTCTCTAACGCAACACAAAACCATGTATGACAAGGAATTTTATAAACACATCCTTGATTTAAGAGTATACATAGTCTATATATGTTTCGCCGATTTTGTGCATATTGATGAGATCAGCTTATGTCGTCAAAGGCTGTATTCATAAATCGAGGGATCTCAACATGAAATGTCTGCTTTACTCATCCTTAATTCTGTGCGCTTTTCTTTCCGGCTGCGCAGCCGCCACGACACAGCGCAACGCCATGGAAAGCTTCGGTCTTGCCACGGAGAGGGTCGGACGCATGAGCGAAAGCGAATTTATCTCCATGCGAGGCGAAATCATCGAAATGAACTCGCTCATCATGGTCCTCGACAGAACAGAAGTCGCCCGCCGAGGCCACGACGAACCGGCCCGCGCCGAAACCACTGCCGATCGAGTCGCAACAAGCAAAGCTCTGCGCATGTATGGCGACCTGCTCATGCGCCTGGCAGCGGACGACCGCACGGAAATGGTCCGCAGGTCGGCCAGGGTGTTTCTGGACAATATTACTGAAACACTGGGTTCGGAAGTGAGTGTCGAACAGGAAGAAGCCTTGCAGGGCGTGGTTCACGGTCTTTCCACCCGCTGGACCACACGCAAAAAAGACGAAACCATCCGGAGCATCGTGCTGGCCTTCGAGGGTGCCGTGACGGCGCTGACCACCAGACTGTTGGCCGATTTTTCCCTGGAGGAATCCTCCACGAGCTATCTGAAGTCCTACGCGGACACGGCCGAGGAACTCAAAACAAGGGCCGCAGTCGTCATCGATGCCGGAGACCGAGTTGGTTTGCAGGAACGGGACAAGGCCGTGCAGGCCTATGTGCTGGCGCAAGAATCGATCACAAGGGCTGAGGCCATCGGCGCGCGGATACACGAAAGCATGGCGACCCTGCAGCAGGCCAATGCTCATGTGGCATCGGCAGTTCGGGACGGCAGCTATGATCTGCACCAGATCAGGGAATACGGAAAGCAGATCCAAAGGATAGGCACCATGCAGCAGGTGCTCTCCCACCAATAGACAACTGACGAACCGGATAAAGCCTCCTGAAAAGGAGGTGTATCCTCAAAAAGGGCAACCGGAAGCTGCCCTAATGTTCATTCCCGAGCGCAGGACGGTAGCGGGAGCAAGCGGCTGACCCGCTCGCGATAGGTCTGGTAGGTCTCGCCGAACTGGTCTTCAAGCTCCAGTTCCTCGGCCCCAACATTCTTGAAAAAAAGAAACGCTGCCGCCACAATGCCGAGAATACCGAGGTTGGTGTTCAGAATCAGGCACAGTCCGGGCATGATCCCAAACAGGTTGGAGGCCATGACCGGGTTGCGACTCCAGGCAAACGGGCCGGACTCGACCAGCATGTAGCCCTCGCCCTTCTTCAGCTCGCGCAAGGCCAAAATCAGACCAACAAGGCCCACTGCCAACCACAGAAAACCCACCACCGAACCGATCATGAACCAGTCGGTGCGCAGAACAAAATTTTCGAAAACACTGCCTGCCACAATGATTCCATATCCGGGGCCGAGCACTTTGCCGGCAAGACTTCTTGCATTCATGACGTTCTCCTCAGGGACGAATTTGGGTATGCCATCGCTTGTACTTATTACTACCACCACCCGGCCCAATTGAAAAGAACCCGGCCTGGATTATTCCGGACCGGGTTCATCACGCTTCACTAGCGAGTCAGCTGACGATAGCGGATGCGACGCGGCACCGCCAGGGTGTTGCCGGTGCGGCGCTTCAAATCCTTTTCATATTCCGAATAGTTACCCTCGAACCAGACCACCTGGCTGTCGCCCTCGAAGGCCAGGATGTGGGTCGCGATACGATCCAGAAACCAGCGATCATGGGAAATGATTACCGCACAGCCGGCAAAGTTTTCCAGGGCCTCTTCCAGGGCACGCATGGTGTTCACGTCCAGGTCGTTGGTCGGTTCGTCAAGAAGCAGCACGTTGGCCTCTTTTTTGAGCATGAGCGCCAAATGCAAGCGGTTACGCTCACCACCGGAAAGCATGCCCACGGTCTTCTGCTGGTCAGGCCCTGCGAAATTGAACTTGCTGACGTAGGCACGGGAATTGATCTCCCGGCCGCCGAGGCTGATCATATCATAGCCGCCGGAGACCATCTCCCAGACCGATTTCTTCGCATCAAGCACGCTGCGGTCCTGATCCACATGGGCCAGCTTCACGGTCTGACCCAGGCGGATGGTGCCGGAATCGGGCTGCTCCTGTCCGGTGATCATGCGAAAAAGCGTGGTCTTACCCGCGCCGTTGGGTCCGATGACGCCGACGATGCCGCCAGGAGGCAGGGCAAAATTCATGTCCTCGATGAGCAATTTGTCCTCGTAAGCTTTCTTCACGTGGTCTGCCTCGATGACCACGTCACCCAGACGCGGGCCCGAGGGAATGAAGAGCTCCAGGGTCTTGATCTTGTCTTTTGTCTCCTGATTGAGCAGGTTTTCATAGGATGAAATTCGGGCCTTGGCCTTGGCGTGCCGCCCCTTGGGCGACATGTTGATCCACTCCAGCTCGTGCTTGAGGGTGCGCTGGCGGGCGCTCTCCTCTTTCTCCTCCTGAGCCAGACGATTCTGTTTCTGTTCAAGCCACGAGGAATAGTTGCCCTTCCAGGGAATGCCCACGCCCCGGTCCAACTCCAGAATCCAGCCCGCTACGTTATCGAGAAAGTAGCGGTCATGGGTCACGGCGATGATGGTGCCTTCGTACTGCTGCAGGTGGTGCTCCAGCCAGGCGATGGTCTCGGCGTCGAGGTGATTGGTGGGTTCGTCCAGGAGCAGGATGTCGGGCTTTTGCAGCAGCAGGCGGCACAGGGCCACGCGTCGCTTCTCTCCACCGGACAGAACTCCGATCTTGGTCTCAGGCTCGGGGCAGCGCAGGGCCTCCATGGCCATCTCCAGCTTGGAATCAAGATCCCATGCGTCGGCGGCGTCGAGCTTCTCCTGCACCTCGGCCTGACGGGCGATGAGGGCGTCCATCTCGTCGTCGCTCATGGGCTCGGCGAACTTGGCGTTGATCTCCTCGAACTGCTGCAAAAGGTCCACGGTTTCCTGCACGGCCTCCTGCACAATCTCGCGCACGGTTCGCTCCGGGTCGAGGGTCGGCTCCTGCTCCAGATAGCCCACGGAATATCCGGGGGAGATGACGATCTGGCCGTTGTACTCCTTGTCCACTCCGGCCATGATCTTAAGCAGGGAGCTCTTGCCAGAGCCGTTCAGGCCCAGCACGCCGATCTTGGCACCGTAGAAAAAGGACAGGGAGATATCTTTTATGACCGGCTTCTTGTCGTAAAACCGGGACACTTTCAACATGGAGTAGATAATCTTGTTTGGTTCGTCGCTCATGAAAATAACCTCGAATATGGATTGATTGTATTTATGCTCACCGATTCGGCCGTTGCGGATAAACCGGGAATGAGAGCTGCAGCCCCAAAGCCGCCGCATGAAGTAATATAGTCTGGATCCAGGACATGCTCACGAATGTCACTTCAACACGTCGTCATCCCCTTGAAGAAGGGGATCCACGCCTTTTTAACCACATGAAAAGAATGGATTTCGCGCGAAGCCCGACATGGCCCGCCTTCGCGGAAATGACACTCGGGATCTCTCGCGATTTTTTGCGATGTATTCTGTAAAGTCTAATGGCCGAAGCCGGGAATTTCCAGTCTCTTTTCCAGTCTGCGCAGGCCGTAAGAAGCCACGCTGACCAGAATCAAATAATAGACGCCCACGACCATGAACACCTCACTGAAGCGAAAACTCTCACTTGCGATGATCTTGGCCTGCCCGGTCAGCTCGAAGCAGGTGATGACGTAAGCCAGGGAAGAATACTTGATCAGGTACACGATCTCGTTTCCGCAACCGGGCAGGGCCCGGCGAAAGGCCTGGGGGATGATGATCCAGACCAGGGTCGTAAGAGTGGAAAAACCAAGCGCCTGGGCCGCCAGCACCTGGCCGCGTTTGATGGAGAGGAGCCCGCCGCGGATGTACTCCGAATGATAGGCCGCGCTGCACAGCGTGAACCCGATCACCGCCGCCGTGTACGGCTGGAAATAGATACCCACATTCGGCAGGCCAAAATAGAGGATGAAGAGCTGGATGACCAGCGGCGTGCCCCGGAAAAGGGCGGCGTAAGCGTTGGCCAGGGTGCTCAGAAAACGGCCGCCGAAAGCCCGGCACGCCCCCACCACCACTCCGAAAAAGATGCCCAGGATCGCCGAAGGCACGATCAGCTGCAGGCTCACGATCACGCCTTTGTTCAGGGCGGGCAAGAGGCGTTCCAGCAAAAAGATGAACTCTTCGTTCATGCGCCAACGCCCTCGACATCGAGAATCTGGGAGCAGAAATCAAGGGTGCGGGTGCCCGAGCCCTCGGCCAGCAGCTCCTTGGGGCTACCCTGCTCGATGATCCGGCCCTCCTGCATGAAGAGTACCTCATCCGCCAGGGACCGGGCAAAACCCATCTGGTGCGTGGCCATGACCATGGTCATGCCGTTCTGGGCCAGCCCGCGGATGACCGTCAGCACTTCGCTGACCAATTCTGGGTCAAGGGCCGAGGTCGGCTCGTCCAGCAGCATGACCCTGGGGTCCATGGCCAAAGCACGGGCGATGGACACGCGCTGCTTCTGGCCGCCGGAGAGCTCGGCCGGGTAAAGGTGGCCCTTGTCGGCCAGGCCGACTCGGTCCAGCTCGGCCTTGGCGCGGGCCTTGGCCTGGGCGCGACTCATGCCTTTGACCTTGCGCAGGGCAATGCTGACGTTTTCCGTGGCGGTCAGGTGGTCGAAGAGGTTGAAGTCCTGAAAGATCATGCCCACATGCTGACGGAATTCGCAAAGCTCGCGGGCCTTCCGCGGATCAACGCGTCGACCTTCGAGTTCGATCTCTCCCCGATCGGGCACGAGAAGATAGTTCATGCACTGCAGAAGCGTGCTCTTGCCGCCGCCGGAGGGGCCGATGAGCACCTTCATTTCGCCTTCGTAGAGGTCCAGGCTTACGGACCTCAGTATCTCGCGGCCGCCCAGCACCTTGGAAATTCCATGCACCCGCATGAGCGGAGTCTTTGTATTCATGTTCGCCATTAATGCACATAACCCTTTATTCTGACACGTTTTTCCAATGCACGCAGGGCCACGACCCCGGCCCAGGTCAAGAGGAAATAAAGCACCGCCGCGCTGACGTACATGGGCAGATGCTGATAGGTCCGCGAGGCCACAAAGTGGGTCCGGGCCATGATTTCGCTGGCTCCGAGCACGAAGGCCAAGGCCGAATCCTTGAGAATGATGGAGTACTCGTTGGACCAGCCTGGGATGGACAGACGCAGAGCCTGGGGCAAGATGATGGAACGGATGGCCAGGCCGTCGGACATGCCGAGCGCGCGAGCCGCCTTGAGCTGGCCTTTGGACAGCGACAGGATGGACCCACGAAAAATTTGAGACTGATAGGCACCGCTGGTCATGCCGAGCACGATGGTGGCCGCCGCCACGGCACTCAGGTTGAGACCCACAAAATTGAACAGTCCGAAATAGAAGAGAAAAAGCAGCACCAGGATGGGCACGCCACGAAAAAACCAGACATAGAGGCCGCAAAGGGCCCGCACCGCCCAGGGGCCGTAAACCTGCCCCACGGCCAGGGGCACGCCGATGAAAAGGCCCAGGAACATGGCGCCGACCACTGCGGTCACAGTGACGGCTGCGCCCTGCAGCACATACGGCAGGGCGTCCAGAAGGACGGTGACGGTTTCGTTCATGGTCGGGGCGAAATCCTTGGCGAGGCTTGGCAAAAAAACGGGAAGGCCGGGGCTTTGCCAGGCCTTCCCGAGGTATCGTACAACGGATGGACTACTTGTTCAGGTGCTTAGCGATGAGTTCTTCCCAGTACGGGTCGGCCTTGAGCATTTCGAAGCCCTTGTTCAGCTTGTCGAGCAGGTCCGTGTCTTCCTTGCGCACGGCGGCACCGAAGGGCTCAATCTCGCCGAAAACGCCGATGATCTGCACGGGGCGCTTCTGTTCTGCGTCACGGGCTGGGGGATAGTTCATGCCGGCGGCATCGATGCGGCCGTTGACCAGATCTTCGATCGCCATGGGGGCGGAATCATACAGCTTGATGGTGAACTTCCAGCCCTGCTTTTCCTTCTCGTCGGCCATCCACTTGGCTTCGGAGGTACCGGCCTGCATACCCACGGTCACTTCCTGGCCGTAGATTTCCTCGGCCTTGAGCGCGGAATCCTTCTTGGTCACAAACACGTTCTTCACTTCCCAGTAGGGAGCGGTGAAGTTGACCTTCTCGGCGCGTTCAGCGGTGATGGTCATGCCCGAACAGATGAAGTCGATCTTCTTGGCCAGCAGGTTGGGAATGATGCCATCCCAGTCCACGGGCACGTGCTTGACCTTGAAGCCCATCTTCTCGGCGATCCAGTCCACCGCGTCGACGTCGAAGCCACTGGGCTTGCCGCTCTGATCCACGTAGGCGAACGGAGGATAGTTGGCGTCGATGCCGTTCAACAGGACTTTTTCCTCGGCCAGGGCCGGACCGGCAGCCATGCACAGGAGGCAGGCGATCACAAAAGCAGCGCGTTTCAGCATGTTGTTCATCCTCATGAAAACGTTTGACAAAAAATCAGGTTCCCCCACAAGTACTCACGAACCGGCTCTCCCCGATCGTTCAGGACGCCGAACCGGTTCTTTTTGCGGCACAACGCGGCCAAATGCCGAATGATTTGCAGCGGTGTGACACAAGAGACACAGGTATATTCATTTTTCAAAAACCGCAACACATGCCCGCCTGCCATGCAAATGCCGAAGAACCAAAAAAAAGCGTACCTTTGCGGACTTGCCGCGGTCTGCCTGTGGTCCACCGTGGCCACGGCCTTCAAGCTGTCACTTCGCCACCTCGGGCCGGAACCGCTGGTCTTTTACGCCAGTCTGACGTCGATCCTGGTCCTGTTTTTGATCCTTGCCTTCCAAGGACGACAGGGAGAGCTGACACGCCTGACCTGGAAGGAATTTCGCTTCTCCCTGCTACTTGGCGGCCTCAACCCCTTTCTCTACTACCTCGTGCTGATCCGCGCCTATGACCTGCTCCGCGCCCAGGAAGCCCAGGCCATCAACTACACCTGGGCCATCACCATGAGTCTCCTGGCCATCCCGCTCCTTGGCCAGCGCTTGCGCGCCCTGCAATTCGGCGCCATCGGCCTGAGCTATTTCGGCGCTCTGGTCATCTCCACTCGGGGCGACATCTTCGGGCTGTCCATGGAAAGCCCTCTGGGCTTCGCCCTGGCCATGGGCAGCACCGTGATCTGGGCCTTGTTCTGGATTTTCGGGGTCAAGGACACCATGGAACCGACCCTGCGCCTGCTGCTCAACTTCTGCTGTGGGGCATTCTATACGTCGGTCTGGGCGCTTTTCGCGGGCATCTCCCTGATCCCCAACGGTCCGGGATTTCTGGGCGCGGTCTACATCGGCATCTTCGAGATGGGCGTGACATTCGTGCTCTGGATGTCGGCCCTGCGCCTGTCGCGGACCACGGCGCAGGTCAGCAACCTGATCTACCTGGCCCCATTTCTATCCCTGTTCATCATCCACTTTCTGGTCGGCGAAACCATCTACGCCTCGACCCTGGTGGGTCTTGGCTTCATCCTGGCCGGTACGGTGGTCCAGAGATTCGCGGATGCGCAGGGGGCATCCTAATACGACGGCGAAACGACCCGGGCTTCCCGTCTTACCCATCGCTGCCCGACCAGCATCTCGTTGGACGCGCTCCAATGATGTTTTAATGATATTTTACTGAGCGATAATCCGCCCGAACGCCACGGAACATATCGACTCAACTGCTTTTCCAAAAAATATTGATTGACAGATAAGCGATCCAGAACTAAATTTTTATACGTTTCGAAGCGTCATGCCATTTCATGGGAAATGAACGTGTCGCTGGTGCGGGCCAGCTGGCAGCTGTTTCCAGCTGGAATTGCCGCATTTTTTATACCTTTTTTTTCGGAGTTATAGTCTAGTCTATGAACATCTATGTTGGAAATCTGTCCTGGTCGACCACTGATGCCGACCTGAAGTCCCTGTTCTCCCAGTACGGCGAAGTTACCTCTGCACATGTCATCGAGGACCGCGCCACGGGCCGTTCCCGTGGATTCGGCTTTGTCGAGATGGACGACGAAGGCGCCCGCAAGGCCATTCAGGCAGTGAACGGCACCGATCTTCAGGGCCGCACCCTGAAAGTCAACGAATCTCAGCCCCGTGAGAGCCGTCCCCGCTACTAAGCGGACTGTTCAATCATGAGGAAGCCCGTCACCGACGGGCTTTTTTTTTGCTCAAAAATCTCCCGGCCCCTGACCGGAACTCGATTGACGCCGCCCGGCCCTGTGCATAAGCAGGCCCGACCTTCAACCCCCGTCTCTGGAGTTTCCGATGCGCCTTTCCGCCAAAACGGTTTCGCTTCTCCTCGTCTTTTTTCTTTCACTGCTCTCCGGCTGCGCCAAGACCGTCCCCAAGCCTTCGCAACCCGCCCTGATGCACAGCGACAGCGTGAAGAACATACCCGAAACTCCGCCTGCCGCGCAGATCCCCGGACCGACCATAGAGCCGGAAGCCGAGCCCAAGTCTGAGTCCGTCGAAAAGCCGTCTTGTCTTGAATGCGAGACAGTGACATCCGACCAGGACCGTGCGGATTGCTTCAAGCTCCAGCCCGGCAAGACGACCAGGACCAAAAGCGGCAAGGCCGTGACCGGCCGCTGCCAGCCGCAATGCGTTCCCTACGCCCGTTGTCGCAGCGGGATCATGACCTGCCGCCTGGGCGACACCGGCCCCGTGGAATGGTTCGAGTGCGCTCGCAAGAACAAAGCCACCACCTCCATCCCCAGGGCCGGATCCATCATGGTCATCGACGTCAACACTCGCCGCAAGATGCCCACCGGCCACCTCGGTTATGTGGAAGAGGCTTGCCCAAACCCGGACGGGACATGGACATTGCGCTTCAGCCACACAAACTATGACCGCAAGTGCCACTTGGATCTGGACGCGAAGGTTCTTTTCAATCCCAAGACCATGACCGCCACATTTCTAACCGGCGCATGGAAAGCCTGGGCCAAGGATCTCAAAATCAGCGGTTTCATATTGAGGTGAGCCATGCCGACACGCATTCTAAAGCATACCCCAAAGAGCGAATACTACTTCCGGGAAGGATGTTTCATCACCGAACTCTCCAACGGCGACCATGACCCGGATGTGTCTTTGGCCCGCGCCCGGGTCGAACCGGGACGCACCACGGCCTGGCACGCCCTGCAGGACACGGTGGAGCGCTACGTGATCCTTGAAAGCACGGGACTGGTGGAAATCGGCGACCTGCCACCGCAAAGCGTAGCCCCCGGCGACGTGATCGTCATCCCGGCCGGATGCAGACAGCGCATCACCTGCACCGGCCCCTCCGACCTCATCTTCCTGGCTGTCTGCACCCCGCGCTTTGACGCGAAAAACTACATCGCTCTGGAAGAGCAGGATACCCAAAATCAAAACCAATGGGATGGATCCCCGCCTGCGCGGGGATGACGCATGATCTCTTTAGTCTCTGCGTCGATCCCAGGATGGATCCCCGCCTGCGCGGGGATGACGTAGGAGTGATACGGTCGTTCTCCCTGCTCAATTCCGCAAGAATAACCACGCGCAGTACCGTGGAGGGCGCGGGTCGGTCCGGTCAGGTTGCTTCGACTGTCTGACCGAGCCATGCATCGTTGGCTGAATCGTTGCCACACGCCTTGCACAGCTTTTCGTCCTGCACGCAACGATTCAGCCGTACGAGGCCCGCGAGGGAGTTTCGAAGCGGCCTGACCGGACCGACCCGCACCCTCCGCCCCGACCAATCGGAAAAACGGGCCTTTCCTCAAAAAAACACGACTTGCACAGCTTTTCATCCTGCACGCAACGGTTCAGCCGTACGAGGCCCGCGAGGGAGTTTCGAAGCGGCCTGACCGGACCGACCCGCACCCTCCGCCCCGGCCAATCGAATAAACCGCGCTTTTTTCCCCCAAAAAAAACCGCCGGTTTCCCGGCGGATCGCATCCCCCTGTAGCCTTCCCGTAAAACCGGGCCATTGAAAAATAGAGATTTCTGGTAAAGATTGCCTTACGGAGGGCAAGATGAAGAAGTCTCGATTTTCGGAGAGCCAGATCATTCGGA
>Ga0075011_10001957_pt1 | contig 11203 bp, 16 predicted proteins | sample TARM_MetaG_T_14_FD_72354 | JGI IMG/M metagenome (GOLD analysis project Ga0075011, IMG submission 72354) | Freshwater microbial communities from Pennsylvania, USA, analyzing microbe dynamics in response to fracking - TARM_MetaG_T_14 | ecosystem: Environmental > Aquatic > Freshwater > River...
CGCAAGATGACAGTGGGCTGTGGTCGGAGCCGGCGACCGTGAACATCGAGGTCATTGAGTCGCTGGAGTCGCAGGTCGAAAGCGGGTCGGCCGGGATGATCATTAAGTTCAATATCAAGGGGCTCTGAGTCCCTCCTTTCCGTTACCCATATGCCCAGGCATCGGCTACGCGGCAGACGAAGCGAGTGGTGACTGCTCCCCGCCCGGGCGAGGGTTTACGCGGGGTTTGCTAAATGACCGAATTTGCCGCACCAAGCCGCGCTTGGTTTCGGGTACTTTTAAGCCTCCATAAATGGAGGCTTCGCCATGCTTAGAAAAACAACCATCATAGCGGTGATCGTCGGGCTCGCTGCCAGCGCTCGCAGAAGAACTGCTATTCAAGCTCCGGATCAAGGGCCTGGGTAGCGCTCCAGCGGAAGAGACGATAGGTTGGGACCAGTTCGCAGCGAAGAATGATACGTCGGTTTTACAACGGCAGGATGGCGCAACTTAATCGTCCGCTCTCGACATTGGACATCAATGACGTGCCTATGGCTATTCGCCGGACCCCCTATGACGTCACCCTTCGACTCGATGCGGTATTCGATAGCATGGATGTGGCGTAGCTGAACGATTGCAACTCCGCGAACGTAAGGCATGCTGCGCTCGAACTTTCCTTTCTTTCCCGCAGTACAGGGGTCTCTCCATGTCCACCAAAACCGCCCGCGAAGCCGATAAATTCGTTGTCCGCCTACCAGACGGGATGCGCGCCGAAGTCGAAGCCGCATCCGCCAAGCAGTTCACCAGCATGAACACCTTCTTCCTTCAGGCTGCTCGGGAGAAACTCGACCGCGACAAGCGCCAGGATCTTCTGCTCGATGCGCTGGTAGCGCAGGTAGAAGCCGGCAAGCCCTCGCCTGCCCTGGCTGAGGCGTGACAGGAGAGGGAGCCTATGATCGAGCACGATTTCTTCCCCTCGGCAGATTCGGCGGTTCTCAGCCCATGCGGGCGCTACCGGTATCGTCTGGACCGTGAAATCCAGCCGGAAGGCATCGTGATCGCCTACTTCGGTATCAATGTACCCGAAAGTGTTTCAGCGGCTCCCTAAATGGTTGCGCTAGTCGGCTAATAGTTGCTTCCCTGTCCGTTCCCGACAATACTGCGTCCTTTTTAACGCCTGTGCAGGGTTTGCTATGCGAGAATCAAGAAAATCACCGTCCCCGTCTACCTTTGGTGACCGGGTGCTTGGTAAGCTGTTCGGCTTCCCTCAGTGTTGCATCGACTTCTATTGCGAGTCGCCCTCTTTAGTTCGCTGCCAGGCAAAGGGGTTTCTGGGGTACCGCTTCTGCCCGAGCTGCAGCGATCGCTCTGAGGAAGAGGTCATCAAGAGCATCAACGATAACCGCATTTGCCCTGTGCCCTTTCCATACCAGCCTTCAATGGAGCATCTCAGCGACATTCTCCAGAGTCCGCACTGGACCGAGATTGAGCGTGCCTGGCTGATGGAAAATAGATCACGATACATGCGAACCGATCACGAGCTGCTCGACCTCACCGCGGCATTTCATAATGAAATGTCGGTTCTGGACCGGCAGCTCAACGAAGACGTCCAACGCGAGCCCGAGCGGAAGATGTATCTCATGGCGCTACATGAAAAACGGCGGCACGAGCTATCGATGAGCCTACTCAATGGGGTTCACGAGGAATTTTCACATCGCATGAAAATGACTTTGCGTAAACCCAAACCCAGCCCAGAGTAATCAAGGCCACCCGTCCTTCCCTGTTTCTCCTGACGATAAAGTCCACGCTTGCAGCTCGGCCGATCGGAGGCATGATGGCACCCATCTATCACGCCAGCCCGACCGGGCAGAGGAACAATTATGTCGGCCTACGTTCGCCAGTCAGCCCCACAGAAACCGATCAAGAGCGTATTGAGCGCCTGGAGGCGGAGCTTGCCCACCTGCGCAAGGTGAGCGGTTACGTTGTGAACTGCTGGGCCGCGGCTGAAGTGGGCGAAATACCACAGATGATGAACGCCTCCATTCCGGCATTACGCGACGCATTGCAGGCTCGCAGCAAGGGCGAGTCGGCCAGCGCGGCACCAGCTGAGCCGCAGGCGCCGTGCCGAGCTGGCGGATTGCTTCGATAGCGTGCTGATAGGTGATGCTGCGCACCGTAAGGCCTTTGAGAAAGGTCTGGAGCTGATCGACGATCCGGTCAAGCGCGAGCAGTGGCGCGAACACTGGCTCGATGAACGCAGGACATCCATGAACAACATTGGCGGGCGCGCCTGGGGGCTCGCTAAACGATTGCGTGACCCAGCGCCAGAACAGCCTGAAAAGACTGACAAATAGGGGCTTTTAGCCCATTGCATCTTCGGGCTTCCGGGGCATAGTGCTTCCAACAGATCACTTTCCAGGAACGCCCGAGATGACCAGCACTCCCACAGAGCAGAGCCCTCCGATCATCGGCTATCAAGTCCAGAACAGCGTCGGTGACAACTGGGCTGATCGTCCTTCATTCCTTGTTCTGGACGCTGAGACGGCCATTGCCGACCTACTGGCAGCCCGCAAGGAAGACAGCGACTGGGTCATGATTGCCGTTCTGGAAGGCGACATCGAGGAGCCAAGTTTCGAGCCCGGCGTAGATGGCGAACTGAAGCTTGAAGTCACGCGCCGCTCGTTCGCGGTCGAGATCCCGATGGATGACTTCGTGGCGCTCGAAACCGCCGAAGACATCCCTTCTAACGGACCGCTCTGCGACGACACGCTCTGCGACCAGCTGCACCGACTGTTGCGCGCTCCGGCCGTCGAGTACAACGGTCATTTCGGCGCCTGCATCTACTTCACGCTGGACATCGAAGAAGACACTCCAAGCATGCACGTCAAGATTCTGGACATGATCAACAAGCAGATCGAGCCCGGACAGACGAACCCTTGCTCTGTCGATTTGCCCGTCGCGGGCTGGGAAGGTGTTTTCCCTTCCCCTGAGCTCGCGGCGAAGTACGGAACGACCGTGGTGGTGAGCAAGGACAAGCCTACACCGCCCTATTCCTCCGCTAATCCGTTGTGCCGCGTGTCTGATGCCGAGCGATTGATCGGCGAGCGTGATCGCGCCATCTTGGCGCTGGCTGACCGTCTCAGTAGCGGTCGGACATACCTGGACGGGAAATCGGAAGGTTCGAGCCTCATCGAGCTGATCGAACGCCTCCGGTCGCGGCGCCAGCCACTTGAGCCAGTCATTGATGACTTCGACCTGGAAGACATGGCGCGGTCAGCTCTTGAAGAAGGGTTGTCCTTCGGCGTCAACCTGGATGTGTTCATGCGCCTGGCGCGGCGGGTGATGAATGCCACGCAGCGACAGCTGGAAGCGGAAAAGACGCATATCAAAGAGGAAGTCTTAGCCACGGCACCAGGTCTGCATGCCGTCCGTTTCCGTAATAACTGGGATGGCCAGGGCGACATCGAGATGGTCTTTGCCACGTTCACAGACAAGGGCGTCTGGGTCAACGAGGACGGTAAGCCGCTGATCGAATACGAAGGCGACAAGATTCTTCAGGCATGGCCACTGGTCAGCGAAACCCCGTCCGTACCGGACGCCGAGTGCATCGCATTCCTGGTCGAGCATGCCGGCGAGCTACATTTTCTTGAGCGTTTCGATGGGTGGATGGTGCTGGATGCACGAGACGGTCTGTCTACCCTAACCACTGGCTGGACAACGCATCGTGAGGCCGTTGAGGCGGCGATCAAGGTGCTGAGCGAGGACTTCGCAGAGGAACTCAACTACGGAGTCGATCTATCAACCATCTGAGGGTGGTATCAGATTGATGGGGTGAAGGTGCCCCATCAACCATTAAATCCGTATACCCGGAATGACATGGATGAGAACCTGCAGCTGCTGAAAACGTTGGCGCGGCGCGGTGAGCAGGGGGTCGAATGGGCCCGACCAATGGATCTGGGCGCTACTGATGGCTCAGGACATAGCGGTCGGCTCAAGCGTCTGTGCAGCAAGGGGCTGGCGGAGCGAGAGCGTCGCAACTCAATCTGCAACATCCTGCTCAATAGTGCTCGGGGGTCGTACGTCTATCGCATCACCGCCGCCGGCCGGGAATGGATCGCATCACAAGGAAAACAGGCTATTCGGATTTCTGTGTGTAACAGCCCTTGAAGGAGGTAAGGCTCTGCGTGTGGAATCCGATTTTCCTATAACACCACGGCACGCGGGCATGTAAGCTAATCAGGAGGCCCGCCGCCAACTCTCTCAGGACTCATAGCGAATCGTCGCCAATCCTGACAGAGAGAACCACATGGCCACCGCTACCCGCCGCGCAACATCCCTTCGAGCAGGACAGTTCAAACACCTTCTTCGAGTTGCATCTGTGACAGGCCGAATGCCTGAGCGGGATGTGATGCTCTTGTGGGTGACTCACACCACGGGCGTTCGCGTGACCGAACTTGCGCTGCTTGAAGTAGCCGATGTGCTCTATCCCAGTGGCGCGATCCGGCCCGAGGTCTACCTACGAGCTGAGATAACAAAGGGCTGCCGGGCGCGAAATATTCACCTGACCCATGCCAAGTGCATCGCCGCCATTGATGCGTGGATAGCCGTTCGACGCGAACGCAGCTGGGGCATCAGTTCCGAGGCTGAGTATCGCGGCCTGCGTCCAGATAGCCGGTTGGTGATGACGCACAAAGGGCAAGCGTTTGAGCTTGCGTTCAAGCATCGCATGCTGGACTCAGGGCCAGAGGTCTATCGCGCCTGTGACGCACTACAGCAGACGATGACCCGCCTCTACAAACAGGCGGGGATCAAGGGTGGCAGCAGTCACTCAGGCCGGCGAACGCTGGCCGCCAGGGTGCTTGCAGCAACGGGCGATGTGGATACGGTGCAGGCGATCCTTGGGCACCAGTGCCTCGATCACAGCAAACCATACCTGTCAGTCGATCAAGAAATAATTCGACGAGCGTTTGAGGCCGCATTATGATGAAAGATGTTTCGCAATAGAAAGGTAGCGACTGTGGAAGTCAAAGAACTGGTTCCGATGAGTCCAGATGCATTCAGGGCTGAGATGGAGTCACGCGGTTGGACGCCTGATTTACTTGGCCAGAGATGGGGTATGACAAAGCGTAGGGCGCAGCAGATCGCTGCCGACGCTGATCGCCCCCGTTATTACGACGATGCGGTTAGGGCGCTGCCCATCATCGCAGGCAAGTGAAATATATTTCTTGCAATCATGCGAAGTATATTTCATACTGCACCCATCGAAACGAATCACCGAGGAAAACAAAATGAAAACTAATCAACAACGCTCGAATGAAGCCTATAGCGCTGTCTTGGCGCACGCTGGTTACGCTGGCATTCAGTCACAAAAAACTGAAACACAAATCCGCGAATTACTCAAAAGCATGCTGGTTCTGTGCGATGAGTACGGCGTTGATGTAGGCGAAGAATTTAAGCAGTTTAATGCCGGCGCAGAGTTTGTAGAAATCAGCCAGTCGTTCGCCGTGACCAGCAACTGATCGAGGAAAAACCATTGAGGGTGCCACGGTGAGCGGGGTGGTGTGCGGCGGGGATGTCACGCACAACACGGTCAACGTCCGGGTCGAAGGCGTTGTACCATCGCCACTATGGACGCTCGGCTGTGCCGTTCAACTGTCGGCCGTAGCGGTCGAATCGTTCGAGAAAAAGGACTGATACATGGAACTCGTGAGCAACGTGAAGATGGCCAGCTTCTCAAGCTGGGCTCGCAACGATGAAAAGGATTGCGTCACCCTGATGCGCTTCGACGATCACCTGCTGTTCTGTCTGAAGCAATCCTACGGACCCGGCATCACATTGCGTATGAGCTTCGAGGAAGCCGCCGAGCTTGGTGCTGACATCATGAAGCTGCTGCCCTCGTCCGGGCGAGTCGTGCCGTACAGCGAGCGCGAGTCGGCGCGTACCAATCGCTTCGTGCCGGGCACCAACCTGAACATCATCGTCAACATCACCACCCAGGGTGAGCCCTTCGAGGAAGGCGTCAGCCTCGATTTCTCGACCGGGGACTATGAGACCAACGCCAGTATCGAACTCAGCACCTACGAGGCGTGGAATCTGAGCAAGGCCTTGGCCTGAACTGCCCCGCCCTGCCCTATTTATCGACCCGGAGCCCAGTATGGTTGCCATCACCGCCCTGAAACCCGACGATGTCGTCTACAGCGTGACACGCCAGAAGGCAGGAAACACCAATCTGCGGCGCGACGCGGTCCACCGGGTCCGCATTATGTGGGTTGGCGTCCTGTTTGGCCTGTCTGGGCTCGAATCAGGATGGGCGCTGGGCTGGTTCGAAGCAGGTTTGCTGTCGACCATAGGCTTTGGCCTGGCATTGGGAGCCCTGTTTTCACGGCGCCAGCCGGGTCGCGTGCCGGAATGAGCGTCTATGTCGATGACGCCGCGATCATGTGGCGCAGTAAGCCTCGGTTTCACCTGGTGGCCGATAGCGTGCCGGAGCTGCATGCCTTTTGTGCATCGGTCGGGATCAAACGTTGCTGGTTTCACAATGTCCGCGGCAAGCCCCACTACGACATCACCGGCCCTCAGCGCGACACGGCGATCGCCGCCGGCGCTATAGCCGTCAGCGCGCAGCAGATGGTTTACCTCACCGAACGTGGACGTCTTCGGCTGCCCGGGCTCATAGACGAGCACCGCAATGATCCGGAGCGCCAAGGTTGGTATCAGGCAATTCAAGCGATTTTCCACCGTCAGCAAGCTGATCCAGCAGAATCATCCGCTGACAAAATCTAGCTATTTCGGGAAATCTGGCAATTTCCCCAGCCATCAGCTGATTCGATGAGCGTAGTGTGTTCTCGGTCAAGATACCACGAGGATTCGCTATGAGCAGTAACGACAACGAAAGAAGGCTGAGCAGGCTGGCGCTGGCCGTGGCCGCCCTTTTGACGGTGAGCGCTGGCGCTTTCGCGCAAGATTTTCAGATGCACTATAAGGTCAAAGGCATCACCGCTAAGCCGAAGCCCCCTGATGTCACGTTCGAATCACACACCTTTAACAACTGCGGAAAGACGGGGGCTGTCGGACCTGGATTGTCTAACTGCGAAGGTGCCTACGCAGGCGCGGAAATCCTTGAGCCAAAATACGCCTTCAGCGTCAGTTCTGGGGTCCAACAGTGGAAGGTGCCGGTAAGCGGTACCTACCGGATCACGGCGGCCGGCGCCGCTGGAGGCCCGGGAAGCAATGGTTCGGCGGGCAAGGGTGCAATGGTCCGGGGGGAGTTTCACCTAAGCGCCGGGGCCACCCTCAATGTCCTCGTCGGACAGCGTGGTCTTGCTTCTGGTGAGTCGTCTGGCGGTGGCGGTGGCTCGTTTGTTTGGCTGGCCAAGAGCGAAGGCCCCCTCCTTGCTGCTGGCGGCGGCGGAGGGCCGGGCGACTCGTCGCAGGTCGGCTCCTGCTCTGTCCATGGGCGTAACGGTAATCTCTCGACATCAGGCAGCGCTGACGGATGCAACATCTATGCTGGCGGTACAAACGGCAAAGGCGGAGCGACGGGCAAGGCCGGCGCGGGAGCGGGCTGGAGCGGCGACGGTGCAGGCGGAAGTCTGGGTGGAAAGGCCATAACCGGTACGGCGATGGGAGGCATAACTACTATTGAGGGCGGTTTCGGGGGCGGCGGTGCAGATGGATCGGGTGGCACTGATAGTGAAGGTGGCGGTGCGGGTGGCGGTTACTCGGGTGGCGGCGCCTCAAATGGAGAGAGGGATGCAGCCGGCGGTGGTGGTGGAAGCTTCATCGCAGCTAGCGTTCAAAACCCAGCCACCTCGAACGGGACATGGAGCGCAACAGGCAATGAACCTCATTCGGCCTACCGTGGAAGCGTGCAGTCGCTCGGACTGTGGAGCTCGGGGCACGGCAGCGTCACCATAGAACTTCTGAAGTAATCGAGATGAACCAGAGAGGCTCGGCAGCTATGTCGAGGCTTTTTTATGCCGGGCGAACTGGCGCATACGCCGGGTCCGTTGCAATACCAGCGTCGAGTGATAACGTAATGCTATCGCACTGGTGAGCGTTGAATCGCGAGCCGCACATCGAGAAGGAAACTGCACACATGTTCGTGGGCCGGAGATATATCCAGCAGGGCGGTTACAAGGGCTGGGCCATCCGCTTTGCCGACAAGGTCAAAGCGAACGGCGTGGCGACGACTGCCTACAGCTATGCCATGTCGGAGGACGAACGCTTCGAGATGACGCGCCGAATCACGGCGGCGCTAAATTTGACCAGCCAGTACACGACTGAGCAGATCGAGCAAATGTGCGCAGCCCAGCAAGCGAAGAAGGGCTGAGTAGTGAGCCGAGCAGAACCGAAGACGCCTTGGAACCCCAGTCGCAAGGCAATCAGGCGCGTAGCCAACCCGCTGCCGGCACCGGAGATTTGCCCTCATTGTTCAGCTGACGTGAAGATTGCGTCTCACGAAGAAATCTATGGCCGGGATCACGGTGACTGGCCGTGGATGTATGCCTGTACCGCCTGCGACGCTCGGGTAGGCATGCACCCATTCACAGCCATTCCTCTTGGTACCCTGGCTGATGCGGCGCTGCGCAAGCTCAGGATGCAATGCAAGGCGCCCTTCGAGTCGATCTACCTGACCGGGCAGATGTCGCGGAGCGACGCCTATGCGGCGCTGGCCTGGCGCCTGGGTCTACCGAAGGAGCAATGCCACTTCGGATGGTTCGACGCCGACATGTGCCATCGCGCCGAATGCGAAGCAAGATCGCTCTATCGCGAGGCGATCGCAGCCAAGCAACGTTGTCAACCCGAAGCCGGGCGTGGACGGCATCTACCAGATCGACGCCGGTGTGGGTGGTAAATTCGACGCCTATGTCGACATGACGTCCGACGGCGGACACTGGATCCTTGTCGCTCACTGGGTCAGTGGCGCAGCAACGCGGTACTACAGCGATGTAGTAACTAAGGGACTGCCCGTTAACAGCTACACCCAGAACGCAGGGAGTTACCCTGTCATTCCGACTGGGGTGCAAAACACTGCCGATCGAGCGCTGTTCAAATCGCTCAATGCCACCTGGCGAGCAAGCTATGGAGACTGGCAATCGTTCTCCACCTTCTCTCCAGGCCAGGTACTTCCCAGTAACGGTTTTAACGCTGTGACATCCACGGGGCTTACCAAGCCATTGTTTGGCAGTGATGCTGGCTGGAACAACTTTTATGCAGTCGAGGCCTCGCCGTTTGGTCTGTGGACACAGCGAGGCAATGGGGGCGTATGCGGCGGCGCGAACGTCGCAGGCAAACCGGTCTGCCCCGGCCTGAGGCTGTACTACGGAGCACACTTCGACTGGTCAAGCGTCAAGCAGCTCTACCTCAAGACTAATCAATGAAAGGGCGCGAGCCGATTCTGGTGAGGAGTTTCGTCTGGTCGGCTCGATCCGTCTTTGCGCTTATGCTGGCTGGCTTCGTGCTGGATCTCTGCTCAATTCTATTGGCCAACCATGCACCGATTGGCATGCAATTGCAGAGCCTTGCAAGAGCTTTAAACTGGATCTCGATTGTGGCGACAGTGCCTGCGCTGGGACTTGCCTTGGCGTTAGGGCGTGTCGATACCGCGGATGGTTTATCGATCGGGAGTCAACAGGATGGGCGGTAAGGCTCTTAAGCACGTAGCGACACGCCGGTATGCGCGTGATGAGTATTTCACGCTCTGGGAGCAATTCTCGACGGCATTCGCCCGGCGTTTTCCCGGGGTTCGATTTGCGCTCGTCCCGGCTTGCCGAGCCAAAAAGAGTTTTGGCGACATGGACGTGGTGGTGGCTGGAGACCAGATGCCTGATAACTGGCATGAGTTGGTTAACGAGCTTTTCGACGTCCGCGACTCCAGCTTCACCATGAACAAAGCATCCCTGGCCAAGGTAAATGAAGTCGGCTATACGGCTGACATGCTGATCAATCGTCCGTACTCCTTCAACCTGGATGAGCTGCAAGTCGATCTCTGTCCGGTTCCGACCGATGAATTTGACTTCACGCTGACCTACATGAGCTATGGAGACCTGGGCAACCTGATGGGTACGGTGTATCGCCGCCTGGGTGCTCGTTACGGCATGCAGGGATTGATGGTTGAGCCTGTGACGCCTGCGGGCGAACGACTGGTCAATCACCAGGTGCTGCTTACCCGGGATCATGGCCGTGCTCTGAAACTCGCAGGGTACGACCCAGAGCGCTTCGCTCGGGGGTTCGAAGACGATGAGGCGGTTTATCGCTACGTCGCGAGCTCGCCATTCTTCAGTCCTGCGTATTACCTCGAAGACAGCACTGACACGCACAAGAAGCGTCGGCGACTGGCGGATCGTCCTGCTTTTGCCCGCTTTCAGGCGTGGTGCGAGGATATGCGCTCCACCTTCCTTCCCCCGCTTACGCTATCGCCAGAGGAAGCCAGACTCAGGCTGTTCGCGCTATTCCCCGGCGCGGAGCAGGCGTGCCGAGATGTGCACAACCGGTTGGCAGAGGCGCAGCGGCAGAAGAAGCGCTTCAGCGGCCGTTTGCTGCAGGAAGAAACCGGCGTGTCCGGACCCGAGCTCGGCAAGGTCGCCGAGTTCATGAAAAGCGAGTTCAGCAGCACCGAGGCTTTCCAGGCCTGGCTTGAGCAGCAGAACGATGCACAACTGCGCTGCTGGGTCAGGGCGCGCTACGAAACCTACCGCCGACGGGCCGGGAGTCTCAATGAGTACGCATAAAAAGGTGATTTACCTGCCGCGGGCGGAAGTGGAGCAGTTTGTGCCGCCGCCTCGCTCGCATCTGATATCGATATCCGACGGCGAAACTGACCGGGCACAGATCGATCGGTCCCGCTGGGATAGCGTCAGCTTCCATACCTTCGTTGACGGTGGTTACGACGAGGGGATTGTTACCGCCTGCGGCGCCCACTTCCTCAGCACCTACGCCAGCTACTTCCTGCCTGAATCGGCCCAGGCTATGCGCGATCGCATCGCATCTATTGTCGACCAGGCCGACCTGATCGTTGTGAACTGTATCTACGGGCGTTCTCGCAGTGCTGCGGTAGCCCGGTACATCCACGAGATGTACGGCTTCAAGATCGACAAGGCGCCCCTGGAAGCGAATATGACGGTGTATCGCCTGCTGATCCAGGATCCAAGCCTGCTGATGGCCTGCCGTCAGGCCCGGGTGGCGGGCGAAGCGTCAGATGCCGGCGGCGAGGATATGAGCA
>Ga0075011_10001960_pt1 | contig 11197 bp, 7 predicted proteins | sample TARM_MetaG_T_14_FD_72354 | JGI IMG/M metagenome (GOLD analysis project Ga0075011, IMG submission 72354) | Freshwater microbial communities from Pennsylvania, USA, analyzing microbe dynamics in response to fracking - TARM_MetaG_T_14 | ecosystem: Environmental > Aquatic > Freshwater > River...
GGTATCTTGAAGGTGGAGGCGGGTGGCAACTGGCTGGAGCAATCCCCCTGGCTGCTGATGGGCTTGCCTGTGCCATCGGCAAACAGCATGCAGCCGGAGGCCGCGCTGGCTGGCAGTGAGAATATCAGGCCTGCTGCGAGCAGGCCGGGTAACAGGATCCGGGACATGGGGTCTCCTTGGAGAATGGGACAAAGGGCCGGGAGGCGGCAGCATAGCGCCGCTTTATGTGCCCAATGTGAAGTGTCAGCCGGCTGGCAGCCAGAGTTCGGCCAGCACGCCACCTTCTGGCTGGTTGCAGAGGTTCAGCCGACCGCCATGCTGGCGTGCCACTTCTGTGGCAAAGCTGAGCCCCAGACCGCTGCTCTTGCCCTTGTCGGGTCTGGGCAGGGAGTAGAAACGCTCGAAGATGCGTGGCAGGGCATAATCCGGAATGCCGGGGCCCTGATCCCGTACCTGAAAGCGATAGCCGTCTGCATGCATCTCGCCGGTCAATCTGACCGTGCTGCCGGCAGGGGAGAAGTCGAGGGCGTTGTCCAGCAGGTTGCCGAGGGCCTGCTCTACCAGCAGGGGATCCCACTTCTGCTTTGAGGCGTCGGCCAGTTCGGCCACCAAGGTTACCTGACGACGCTGGGCTATGATCTGGCGGGCATCAAGCACCCGCTTGCCCAGTCTGGCGGGTTCGGTTGCCTGGCGATCCAGCCCCTGCCCCGATTCCAGCTTGGCCAGTTGCAGCATGCGTTCTATCAATTGTTGCATGCGGGCTGTTTCCAGATTGATGTTGCCGATGAAACGTCGGGCCACCTCGGGGGGGGGCGCTTCGGCCAGCAGCTCTCCAGCCCCGCGAATGGCGGCCAGCGGGCTTTTGAGCTCGTGGGTCAGGCTGTGTACATAGGATTCGATATAGGCCTTTCCATCGAGCTGACGGCGCATGGTTTCGAGGGAGCGACCGAGTCGCTCCAGCTCCGGGCTGTGGAGTCCCGGCAGAGTGGCGGGCTGGTTGTGACTGACCGCATCGGCGTAGTGCACCAGCTTGCCGATGGCGCGGTTGAGCCACCATACCAGCAGGGCGCCGATCAGCAGAGAGATGAGTAACAGCATGGCTGCCGCCTGCAATAGCTGGTGTTCGCTGCGCTCTATCATTGGCATCAGAGTGCGGTTGGGTTTGGCGACCGTGAGGGAGCCCAGTATGTTCCCCCCTTCACGCAGCGGCGCGGCCACGTGCATGACGGAGCTGGCGGGATCATCCGGATCGCTGCGGGTACTGCGAGCCCCGTACTGGCCGCGCAGGGTACGGTAGACGTCGTTCCAGCGCGAATAGTCCTTGCCCAGATCCACCCCGTCCGAGTCATAGACCACCTTGCCTTTAGCGTCGGTCACATAGATGCGATATTCAGCCTGTTGCTTGAGGTGCCCGTCGATCAGGGCATTGATGGGGCTCTGGTTGAGGCGGGCGAAGGCGCTGGCTAGCCTGCCATCGGCCATTTTTCCTTCCTGCAGATCGTCCAGTGCCAGCGGTGCCAGCATCTGGGCCATGTCAACCAGGGTATCTTCGGTGGCGCTGCGCACCCCGGGTTTTATCTCCTCGACGAAGATCTCCAGCACAAACCAGGCCGCCAGCGCGAAGATCAGCACCAGTCCGCACAGCAGTTGTAGTCCTATTCTCATACCTGTTCTATCCGTTTGTATCCGGGCGCCAGATCATATGCTTGCTGCAGGCCGATCCTCATGCCAGTTCCAGACTGTAGCCCAGCCCGCGATGGGTCAGGATCAGGTTGGCGTCAGGGTCACGTTCCCGCAGCTTGGCGCGAATGGTCTTGATGTGGGTGTCGACGGTGCGATCCAGGCTCTCTTCCGCCTCGCTCCACACCAGATCCATCAACTGCTGACGAGAGTAGACCCGTCCAGGTGCCTGCATCAGCGTCTTGAGCAGCAGGTACTCGTAACGGGTGAGGGCCAGCGGCTGGCCGTGAAAGCTGATGCGGGCCCGCTCCTCATCCAGTGCCAGCAATTGGCTCGGTTGGGTGGCGGCCGGCTGGCTGCGGCGCAGTATCACTCGTACCCGGGCACACACCTCCCGTGGCGAGAACGGCTTGGCCACATAGTCATCGGCGCCAATTTCCAGCCCGATCAGCCTGTCTATCTCCTCGCTACGGGCGGTGAGAAACATCAGGGGGGTGTCGCAGCGGCCTCGTACCTGCTTGCACAACTCGAAGCCGCTGATGTCCGGCAGCCCCACATCCAGGATCAGGAAATCGGGTCGCGTCTGTTCCAGTCGCGTCAACAGCGTCTGGCCAAGGGGAAACCACTCCACCTCGAAACCATCGGTTTGCAGCGCATAGATCAGGGTGTCGGCGATGCTGGCCTCATCTTCCACCAGCCAGATGACTTTTTTTTGCATGGCGTCCTCGTCGCAAATCAGCTGCCCCATTCTGGCATCGAACCAAATCGGATCCTATTTGCTGTTTTACTTTTCCGAAAAAGGCGCTAACATTTCGCCACTCTTTCGATTCGAAACTTAATGATGACCAAACGTAATACTCAGCAGCGCCGTCACACCATAGTGAATCTGGTGCAGGAGCAGGGTGAAGTGAGTGTCGATACTCTCGCCAAGCACTTCTCCACCTCGGAAGTGACCATCCGAAAAGATCTCGCTGTGCTGGAAACCGGTGGCCTGCTGTTGCGTCGTTATGGTGGTGCCGTGCCTCTGCCGAGCGAGATGGTGGTGGACAGCAATCCGGAGCAAGTTTCGAAACGAAAGCTATCCATTGCCCGTGCCGCCGCCGAACGGATCCGCGATCACAATCGCGTCATCATCGACAGCGGCAGCACCACCAGCGCCATGATCCCCATGCTTGGCAACAAGCGCGGCCTCATCGTCATGACCAACTCCCTCAATGTGGCCGGTGCCCTGCGCGAGCTGGAGAACGAACCCACTCTGCTGATGACCGGCGGTACCTGGGATCCCCACTCTGAATCCTTTCAGGGTCAGGTGGCGGAGCAGGTGCTGCGCTCCTATGACTTTGACCAGCTTTTCATCGGTGCCGATGGCATAGATCCGGAGCGGGGCACCACCACCTTCAACGAGCTGGTGGGCCTGTCCCGGGTGATGGCCGAGGTATCGCGGGAGGTCATCGTCATGGTCGAGTCGGAGAAGATTGGCCGCAAGATCCCCAATCTGGAGCTGCCTTGGTCGAGCATCCATACCCTGGTGACCGATGAAGGGCTGGCCACCTCGGCCAGAGAACAAATTCAAGCCAGGGGGATCACGCTGATCTGCGCCCCGGTTGCTGGCTGACAGGACTGGCTGACATTTTTATCTGAACCATCCAAATCAATTTCCGTTTATTACGTCTTGAGGAGAAGTGTATGTGTGGCATCGTCGGGGCCGTCGCCCAACGTGATGTGGCTGAAATCCTGGTAGAAGGCCTGCGCCGTCTGGAATATCGCGGCTACGACTCGGCCGGTGTGGCCGTGTTCAGTGCCAACCAGCCGCTGCAGCGGGTTCGCCGTCTGGGCAAGGTGGCCGAGCTGGCCAAGGCGCTGGAGGAGCAGTCCGTCCATGGTGGAACCGGTATCGCCCATACCCGTTGGGCTACCCATGGCGAGCCGTCCGAGCGCAATGCCCACCCTCACGTCTCCGAGCATATCGTTGTTGTGCACAACGGCATCATAGAGAACCACGAAGAGCTGCGTGCCGAGCTGCAGGGGCTGGGTTATGTGTTCAGCTCAGACACCGACACCGAAGTGATCGCCCATCTGGTGCACCACGAACTGAAATCTGCCGACAGCCTGCTGGCCGCCATGCAGATTGCGGTGAAACAGCTGCGCGGTGCTTATGGCACTGTGGTGATGGACAGCCGTGATGACAGCCGCGTGGTCGTGGCTCGCTCCGGCTCCCCGCTGGTGATTGGCCGTGGCATAGGCGAGAACTTCATCGCCTCCGACCAGATGGCATTGCTGCCGGTGACCCGTCGCTTCATCTTCCTGGAAGAGGGCGATGTGGCCGAGGTGACCCGTCGCGACGTGCATATCTTTGATACTCACGGTGATGCCGTGGTGCGCGAGGAGCTGGAGTCCGAACTTTCTCATGATGCCGGTGACAAGGGCGAATACCGTCACTACATGCTCAAGGAGATCTACGAGCAGCCCAAAGCGATTACCAATACCCTGGAAGGCCGTCTTGGTTCGGATCACGTTGTGGTCGAGTCGTTCGGCAACGGCGCTCGCGCCATTTTTGACAAGGTCGAGCACGTGCAGATTGTCGCCTGCGGCACTTCCTACAACTCGGGCATGGTCGCTCGCTACTGGTTCGAAGAGATAGCCGGTGTCTCCTGCGACGTGGAGATTGCCTCCGAGTTCCGCTATCGCAAATCCGTGGTGCGTCCCAACAGCCTGCTGGTGACCTTGTCCCAGAGTGGCGAGACCGCCGATACCCTGGCCGCCCTGCGACTGGCCAAGCAGTCCGGCTACATGAGCTCGCTGGCCATCTGCAACGTGCCGGGCTCCTCTCTGGTGCGTGAATCGGATCTGGCCTTCATGACCCGTGCTGGCGCCGAAATCGGCGTGGCTTCCACCAAGGCATTCACCACCCAGTTGGCCGGTCTGCTGATGCTGGTGGCTTCCGTTGGTCACTGCCGTGGCAACCTGAGTGCCGAAGCCGAGGCCGAGCTGGTCAAGGCGCTGCAAGCACTGCCACTGCGCATCAAGGAAAGCCTGGCGCTGGCCAAGGACATCGAGGCTCTGGCCGAAGAGTTCGCCGACAAGCACCACAGCCTGTTCCTCGGCCGTGGCAGTCAGTACCCCATCGCCATGGAGGGGGCGCTCAAGCTCAAAGAGATCTCCTACATCCATGCCGAAGCCTATGCCGCCGGTGAACTGAAGCATGGCCCGCTGGCTCTGATCGATGCCGAGATGCCCATCATAGTCGTGGCGCCGAACAACGACCTGCTGGAGAAGCTCAAGTCCAACGTGGAAGAGGTCCGTGCTCGTGGCGGTATCCTTTACGTGTTCGCCGATGCGAACGCAGGCTTCAAGAGCGATGCCACCATGCGGGTGATGAGCTTGAACCACGTGGAAGAGATGATAGCCCCTATCGTCTACACAGTGCCGCTGCAGTTGCTCTCCTACCATGTTGCTCTCATCAAGGGCACTGACGTGGATCAGCCACGCAACCTGGCGAAATCCGTGACCGTGGAATAAGCCGTTGTCTGAAATGAAAAAAGCTGTCAGAGCAGAATAAAGTTTGATAAAAATAATATAGTTTGATATTTAATAATAAAGTTTGATATTTTTATGGCCCTCGCTATGCTCAAAAGAGCAGCGAGGGCCTTTTCATGTCTGACAGTAACAAACCACTCCATCCCAAGGATCAGAAACGCTTAAAAATACGAGGCCTAGGTAGCGACAAGGACTATGAGCCTTTTGTTAGGGTGGATGAACTCAGTAGCCAAGGTGAGAGCATTCGTGTCTGCAGCTCAACGGTAGGACGAGTCCATCACCTGTTGTCAGGTATCGAACTGGCTGCATTCTTAGTGCTTGATTGGTACCCCACAACCGTCGACATTCGGGAACAATTTCCTATACCCATTGATGATTCGTTGGATGTCTGTCGTCAGTTAGGTATCCGTCATCCCCAAATAGGTGAGTTTTTGCATGTTGTCACCACGGATCTACTCATCGACTTTGCAGATCGAACCCAGTTGGCGATAGCTGTAAAACCATCAACAGAATTGGGTAAAAAGCGCGTTATTGAAAAACTCCAGATAGAAAAGGCCTATTGGGAGAGCAAAGGCGTTCAGTGGCAATTGTTTACAGAAAGAGAAGTACCTGATGGGTTGAAAGAGAATCTTGATTGGTTACGTCCATATTTGGATACTGAAACAGCTAAGATATATTCGTTTAGCTTTTCCGATATTGAAAGTCTCATTTTTCGACTCCGTCAGCAGCCGAAAGGTAAGATATCCCGCTTGTGCGGGAAACTTGATGATGAGTATCAGCTTGAACCAGGGTTTCATATCAGTGTCTTGCGGTATGCGATTGCCCATCATGTCATCAAAGCCCCTATCAAAAAACCATTCCATGGTTGGTTTAGTGATGAGCTTGAAATGCAGGCAAACCAGATGAACCAAGGGGTAGGGCATGCTTCTTAATCAGGTGTTTATAGATCCTCAGTCCAAGCAGCGGTATAGGGTCGTACTGGAACAGTTAAAACAACTGATGTTGATTGACATTGATGATGCCAATGCTTGGCCGTTTCCCATGACTGAGGATGATCTTCAGTTGGCTGAGTTCATGCCGATCAATGATCCCTTCCCCCTGCCCTACGTTGAACCAAACAGTGTGGCCCAAGCCAAGCGTGATGAAGCATTCTCAGCATTGGAGCCATTATTTGCCCAGTACATCAGTCTGTTCGATAAAAATCAGCGCAATGTACTGATCAAATCCTTGCTGGGACAAATAGATAAACCCCGGCTGTATGTTACCAGACAGTTGCGTCGCTATTGGCAGCGTGGCATGGCCCCCAATGCTTTGGCGCCAGATTATCATCGTTGTGGTGGACCCGGGAAAGAGCGCCGGCAGGTTGAAGTCAAATTGGGCCGCAAGCGCACAGTATCGGAAGGCATAGGAACAATAGTCACCGATGAGGTGGCTGATTTGTTTCGCTTAGCCATTGAAGGCTTTTATCTGATCAGTAACAAATTACCGATAGGAGGCGCCAAAGACAAAGCCGTTGGCCTGTACAAATCACGCTTTCCCAATGCGGACAAAACCAGCATTCCGACAATGGCACAGTTCAGCTATTTCTATAAAACCAATTACTTGGCTACGGATGTTGCTAAGAAAAGAATACCATCGATAGTCTATAACAAGGATAACCGACCTATTGTCAGCACTTCTGGTTACATGAATTTTGGCCCAGGGGCTCGATACGAAATTGATGCCACTATAGGGGATATCTATCTGGTGTCAGATCATGATCCGAATGTGATTATCGGTCGCCCAGTCATCTACTTCGTGAAAGATGTCTTCAGTCGCATGATTGTGGGTCTATATGTTGGTCTAGAGAATCCATCATGGGTGGCAGCCATGATTGCATTGGCCAACGCATTTACTGACAAGGTGGCATTTTGCCTTCAATACGGCATCACAATAGAACCCTCCCAATGGCCCAGTATAGGGATCCCTGCAGGCGTCATGGCCGACCGCGGCGAGTTGCTCTATCGGCAGGCTGATGTATTGGTCAATCGTTTTAATATTAAATTGAGTAATGCACGAGCCTACCATGGCGATGATAAAGGGATCTGCGAACGGGCATTCAATACCATGCAGGCAGGCTTTCGACCTTATGCCGGTGGCATCGTTGAGCCCGTCAATGGTAAAAAACGTATTGGCCGTCGATATGAACTGGACGCAGATCTCAGTCTGAGCGCCTTTACTGAGCTGATGATTCGATTGGTCATCAATCACAATACGCATCATGTTGTTTCAGGCTATGACTTGGCCCCTGATATGCCAGCAGACTTGCCTGCTGTTCCTCTTGAGCTGTGGAATTGGGGAATCCAGCACCGCACTGGAAAACTAAAACCATGTGACGATACATTGGCCAGAATTAATTTGCTGCCGTATGAAGAGGCCACAGTCTCAGAGCTAGGCATCACCCTTAAAGGACTGATATACACCTGCCAGGAGGCATTGAAGGCTGGCTGGTTTGATCGAATCCGGCAAAATCGGCCAAGCAAAGTAGAAGTATCTTTCGATCCTCGACGAACCAATACGGTCTACCTTCGACCTGATGGCAGCTATGAGTCCTATTGGGTATGTGAACTTTCAGATCGCAGTCGTCGGTTCCGTGATTTGAGCTTTGCTGAGGCAGGCAAACTGTTGGCGGCTGCGCGTAAAACGCAAGCGAGTGCTAGACAGAGCGAGGCTTTTGAAAAGCCGGATCTACAAGCTGACATCGAACAATTGGTGGCTAGGGAGAGAGCTAAAAAAACAGGGCGATCAGGAACATCTGATGCCGAACGCTTGCGTGGCATACGGGATAATCGTCTTCATGAAAAGGAGGCAGAACGCACTCGATCCAGTGTAAAGCCCTCCTCTGCTGCAGCTTCACCCAAGAAGTCGGCAGACGTGATAGCTTTTCGCTCTGACGAGCCCGTGCAGCTGGATTACCCGAATCTAGATGCCTTCTTGGGGGATGATGATGAGTAAGTTGCCAATAGCCCACTATATTGCAGGGGAGATTGAAGAGTACCGTGATCAGCCTTTGATCAATGCGTTACCGCAAATCAACTCACCACAGGATACGGCGCAGATGCTGAACCGTTACCCAAAAGTGGATGAATCAGAAACAGCCCTACCAGGACATATTCGTCGTCATGCCATGATGCGTATATTGGACCAGTTTCTTTACCCAACAAGGTTGCATCTACAACTGGAGCAGATGATCTCCAGCATGATCCGTAGGGGCTACCTCAGCCGGAATATTGCTGATCGAACTTATCAACGTAATCTGGATGATGCCAGTCGGACCGATTTTCAGGCCGTTGCTCGTAATGCAGGGAATGAGGCGCTGGTAAGCTCTGTGATTGGATGCTCGGGAGCCGGTAAATCGACAGCAGTTGAGGCCATTTTGCAGAGCTATCCTCAGGCCATATTTCACCCAGAGTACCAGCATACCCAGTTGGTTTGGCTGAAAGTGGAGTGCCCACATGATGGCTCAGTCAAAAATCTCTGCACGAACTTCTTTCGCGCTGTTGATGATGCCCTGGCAACGGACTATCAGCAGCTTTACGTCAAAGCCCGCTCTTCAGCTGAATCGATGTTGGGGGATATTGCCCGAGTTGCGGCGTTGCACTCGGTCGGCTTACTGGTCATCGATGAGATACAGCATCTGGAAAAATCCCGATCTGGTGGTGCAGGGAAGATGCTGAATTTTTTTGTTACCCTGACCAACGTCATCAAGGTACCTGTGCTGTTCATTGGCACACCTAAGGCTCTGGAACTGTTTAGTCCGACTATGCGGTCAGCACGACGTGCTACTCAGTTTGGCAGTTTGAACTGGAATCGCTTTTCCCGAGCAGAAGGGAACGGACCAGATGGTGAATGGGAGCGTTTCATCAAACGCCTGTGGAGGCTGCAGTGGTTCCGCTCTCCGACACCATTGACCCAACCTATGCGTGATCTGTTCTGGGAGTATACCCAGGGCATAGCCCATATCGCAGTTTCTTTGTTCTATCTCTGCCAGGCGCGTGCAGTGATGGCGGGGCGGGAGGTCATAGACAAAGCACTGGTCACCAAGGTGTTCAATGAAGAGCTCTCGATGATACACCCCATGATCAATGCCCTCAGAAGCGGTCGGGAAGAAAAGATCCTGCAATACGCCGATCTGGACATATCTAGGGACTCGATCCGTATATTGGGGCAACAAGTACCAGAGATTGGCCCCGATCCTCTTAGTGCGAACAATGCTAGTGGTGGGAAAATAACGGAGACGAAGCAATCCAAGCTGACAAATATGTTGATACAAATGGGGTTGGGTGAAGACATTGCCCCGCTCGTAGCAGAGCAGGCTATTGCAGAAAAACCGGAGGAAGATCTGTTTGGTCTGGTGGCCCATATCAGAAACTTGCAAGAGAGAAAGGCTCCCCATGGCAAGCCTGTGAAGCCTAAAGCCGAACCACTATGCCCTGTCTATTTGGACAATGATTTGCGTCAGCTAAGAGATGACGACCCTTTACTGAGCTACCAGAATCTGAAACAGGTAGGGATCATCATTGAGTTAGCCGCATATTTATAAAGCATCGCCAGTATTGCTATATTTATAGCAGTCCTGCTACCAAGGATTGCCAGTCATGCTTAGGCAGTTTCCTGTCCCACATCCGGATGAATTGCTAAGTAGCATATTGGCGCGTTTTGTGACCAGACAAGGGGTAACTGAGGATAAAGTTGCTCTAGATCTGCTGTTTGATTCGCGCCTGATCGTTCCTTCCGCCTTGTTTCAGGGGCATGTCCATCAGCTACTAAAACAGGTGGGACATCTTTGGCCTGCCGCCACGCGCCAGGTCATTGAGTCACATAGCCCACTACCTCTATTTCGCCCTTTTGTTGGTCGCCGCACCTATGAGCAACTCGTCGGTGATTTGAGTGGCTATCGCCAAAATCACAGCCTGCTGCGGACGGGAGTAAACGCATCAATTTTACTCTGGCCTGTAAGTTTCAAGATTTGTCCCCTGTGTTGGCATCATCAATCAAGTTTGTATGGCTACGCGTTCTGGCAGCGCTTGTTCCAGTGCCCTGGCGTTGAGTGTTGTCCCTTGCACGGTTGTCTGTTGCTGGATACCAAGTTGCCAATGCAGTCAGAACATCGGCATCACCTTGTTGGTACAGCTGATATGGTGAGTGCCATTCCGGTTGCTGGAGTAATCGCCAGTGATAAGCAAATCAGGTTGGCGAAATGGGCGCAGCAACTTCTCAGTCCTGTATCCGAGATGCCGGATGTGGGTTTGCTTGATAAATGGAGCTGTTATTACCATCGATTGGCGGCCGAGTTGGGATTTGCGCATGGCCATCGGATCCATCATCAAGCCATCCATGACGTGGTTACTCATTACTGGGGCCTAGGATGGCTGGAAAAACAGGGGTTAGGTCGTCTAACCACTGATAATGACTGGCTCACGATGATATTTCGTAAGCATCGCCGGCCTTTTTCTTATCTACAGCATCTGGTCTGTTGGTGTGCCTTAAAGCCAGAGCTTGGTGATATCAAGGATGTTTTTCAATCCGTGGCGACGTTGCAACACGGCTCCGCTACTCCTGCCAGGTATCACTCCAGCAAGGCTCAGAGCCGTTGCGTTGAGTATCGGATTGGTTGGTTGAGTATAGGGCGAGCATACCCTGACCTTAAACAAATCAGGGCGAACAGGGAGGGGGCTCGTTTGTACTCATGGCTTTACCGATATGATCATCAATGGTTGCAAGTGCACAAACCAGTGCCGATCAAGCACTATGTTAATCAGAGAGTTGATTGGAAAAAAAGGGATCTCATTACTGTCAGACGACTACTTGCAGTTGAATCCTCATGTCAAAGCAAGCTTGAAGGCCCGCGTCGCTCCAGGGCGTGGTTCAGTAACCAGATCGGGGTCAAAGGTTTGATCGATAAAAAGCTGCACAAGCTACCACTTTGTCAGTTTTTTTT
>Ga0075011_10001962_pt1 | contig 11193 bp, 15 predicted proteins | sample TARM_MetaG_T_14_FD_72354 | JGI IMG/M metagenome (GOLD analysis project Ga0075011, IMG submission 72354) | Freshwater microbial communities from Pennsylvania, USA, analyzing microbe dynamics in response to fracking - TARM_MetaG_T_14 | ecosystem: Environmental > Aquatic > Freshwater > River...
TGGGACGGGCGTGACGGCGAGACTGGAGCCTCTGTCAGCTAACACTGACAAGCCAAGGTCGAAGACCCGTGAAACCCCCACTACAACCGCAATAGCGGTTTAGTGGCGGGAGAGTTCATTACCCCGAAATAGAACCAGCAATCTGAGTGTTCAGAACGGGCAGCTTCTGCGCTGCCCCACGCCCCGCTAGTAGGCTTTTATCGCCATTCACCCCACCAGTAATCTTCCCGTTCGGTAAGAATCAATGGAAGTCCTGTTTGGCTGCTACTATTATTCCCGAACGGGAATTTCGAGGCGGGCACTATGCAGGCAATAACGAATGTGAAAACCCTTGGGCAGGCAGTCCGTAAAGGGCGCAAGTCGCTTGATCTGACCCAAGAGCAGCTAGCATTTGCTGCTGGTGTAGGCACGCGGTTCATCGTTGACCTTGAGGCTGGCAAGGCCACGCTCACACTAGAGCCCGCCTTGAGGGTTGTTGACGCCCTTGGTGGGCGTCTTCAGCTGGTCGGAATGCCCGGTGAAGAGGGACAGCACAATGGCTCATGAGCTTGCAGTTTGGCTTCAGGGTGAACGTGTTGGTTCGCTGAGCCTGGTAGACGGGCGCATGGCCTTCCAGTACGCCAGTAGCGCCCTGGATAACCCCAACACGCCAGCGCTCTCTTTTTCTCTACCCAAGCGCTCTTCCCCTTACACTGATGGCGAAGCCAGACCCTTTTTCGCTGGCCTGCTTCCAGAGGGAGCCCAGCGCGCCCGTCTTGAAAGGATTACTCACGTCTCGCGGCAAAATGAGTTTGGTATGCTCAGAGCGCTAGGCGGAGAGTGCGCGGGCGCCGTCACGCTCACCCTTGATGATCAGGCGCCTTCTCAAGCCAGCAGTGCTCAGGTGCAGTGGCTGAGTGATGAAGAACTGGCCAAGGTTATTCAAGAGCTGCCCCGTCGCCCAATGCTCGCTGGAACTGACGGCCTGCGTTTGTCACTTGCTGGCGCTCAGGACAAGTTGCCCGTTGTGTTTTATGGTGGCCGGGTTGGACTGCCCATGAACGGTACTCCCAGCACGCACATCATGAAACCAGCAATACGCTCCCTGGAAGGCAGTGTGATCAATGAGGCGTTCTCATTGGAGCTTGCTGGCGCAATGGGGCTGCCGGTAGCCAAGCCCATTATCTTGAATGCTGCAGGGGAGCAGACCCTGCTGGTTCAGCGCTATGACCGGGTGACTGATACCACCGGCAACACGCAGCGAGTCCATCAGGAAGACTTCTGCCAAGCTCTCGGCGTGTTATCCGAGACCAAGTACCAGAATGAGGGTGGCCCCGGCTTTGCCGAAGCCTTTGAGCTGCTTCGTAGGGCTACCCGACCAAGCGTGAAGAACGTGCTAACGATGTTCGATTACGCCGTATTCAATATGCTGGTAGGTAACCACGACGCTCACGGAAAGAACTACTCATTGCTGTATGCCGACAACGGACCAGTGCTGGCGCCGCTGTATGACGTGCTCTCGACCACGATCTACCCCGAGCTGACAAACAAGATGGCCATGAAGGTGGGTGGCAAGTACAAGTTCACTGAAATCATGGATCGCCACTGGGACCGCTTTGCCGACGATTGCGGGTTGTCAAAATCCAACGCCCGTAAGCGAATTAAAGAGCTGGCCAAAGCATTACCAGAGGCAGCCAGGACGTTGGCAGCCGGGAATACATTGTTCAGCCATAGCGATGTTGTGGACAAGATTATTGGGGTGGTCGAGCACCGGGCGGCGCTCACTCTTGACCGGCTACCGAGTAACGCTCAGCGCCTTGCTGACGGCATAAGGAATTTGGATAGTGTTTTAGGTGAGGCGAAGTCGAAACCGAAAGGGCCGGGTAGCTCCTACTGATACCCGACAGAAAGTTGCCCTCTACCGGAATCGTGGGCCTGAGTTTGGCGATGGTTGAGGTTCAGGGCGCATCAAGTCCAGGTTGAGCGCTGCAGATCGGATGCCCAGTCGTTCGGATACCCCGGCAAGATCAGCTCGTGCCTGGTACGCGAAGCTCCGGTGTAGATAGCTGACAGCAGCTTGGTACGGTCGCTGTCGCTGATTCGTGCTGGCGCCGGGACCAGATCAGGAGCCAGCATCACAGAACAGAGCGAGCGCTGTGAAGGTGCTCAGGCTTTACCGCTCTTGGTCGCAAGATATGGGATCACCTTGGCGGCAAAGAGATTGTTGTAGTCGTCTTTTGGATTAGGGATGCTTGGCCGCTTACCTGTCAGAGCTTCGATTGCATCCCCCAGTGCATTGCAGTCGTCCATGGCCATTTCATATTGCTCATCCGCCGTGCGCCCGTTGCCCGCGTTCGGGTTGTAGCCGAACCCGCGCATGCTTGGTACTCCTGACCAATACTTGGCGCGCTGCTTTGCATTGCGGAACTGCCGTTTTAGACCGTCAAGTTCGTTCATGATGCGGCTTCCTCGGCAGAACTGGAGCTGACAGCAAAGAAGGCAATGACTTCTGTCCGGCTGCTGGTGAGAGCCTTGTCAAATAGCTTGCCTGCACGAATGCAGAACCAGTGGCTGTTTACGTCGATGATGTAGGTTCTCTCTCTGTCCAGGGTTGGAATGAACCGCTTCAGAGTTATACGTCCAGCAGGGCGGGTCATTGGCTCTACAGAATAACCAAGCGCCTGCAGCGCAAGCCAGCCCCCAACAGGCGTCATGCCGTCAGCTTCGGTCCAACCAAATGACTTGCATTGCTGTTCGACGGTAGCCATTGGAAGCCCGGTTGCAACATGAATCGCATAGGGAACACAGTCGCTCAAGGTGGCTTAACCCCTTACTGCATCTACGGGGAATGGAAAGGAGATATGCCCAAGCTCCGCGCCGAGCGCTTCAACCATTTCTGGCACGTCCTTGCCCGAATCAACGATCTGCTGTTCAAAGCTAATGTCGTAAAGATAAATTTCAGGGTCACCAATGGTGAAACCCTTAAACCGGTCGCTTGGGCACTCATTAAGTACCTTCTGGAGCTTGGCCAGCCACGCCTTTTCAGCTTTGTTCAGTGGTTTTGCAGCCATGCGTTATTCCTCTTCTGTGACAGGCAGGCGTTCGATGAGGCGCCTGCAAAGGGTCTGTATGCGTCTCGTGCTGCAGCCAGCTCGGCGGATGCCTTGGTCAAGTTCGCAGGTGTTGATCCAAGCAGCCCATTGATGGCGTTTTCGAGCCGTTCCCATCGTGCGCTGTGCTCAATGTCGATGCTTTGCTCGGGAAGGGTCTCGGTTTCAGCGCGCGCCTCAAGTGAAGCCGGGCAGAACAGCGATAACTCGGGCAAGCCAATGGCGGCTTCAAGCGTCAGTGCGGCCTTATCGCCCAAAGAGCGATGCCCGGTCAGCACCTGAGAGACGTAGCTTGGGTCGATGTTATAGCGTCCAGCAAAGCTCTTGACCGTCTCGTCAGCGATCAGTGATCTGAGCATGGCGATGCGGGCCTGCTGGATGCGACTGTATGTGTCCATGACGTGTAGATCACCCATTGGTTAGGCTAACGTGGCCGACGTTCCGTGCTGGCAGGTTGAGGGACGAATTGGACGCAGCAGCAGCTGACATGCCGGGCTCACCTGCTCTGATTGTGTGGCTCGATTGGCACTATCTTAGGTGCGCTAAGCGCACCGGTCAAGACTGAATCTCGGTGGTGCGCTGCAGGTCGGCAACCCAGTCACTCAGATACCCCGGCAAGATCAGCTCGTGCTTGGTGCGCGAAGCTCCGGTGTAGATGGCCGATAGTAGCTTTGTACGGTCGCTGTCGCTGATTCTTGTTGGCGCTGGGAGAAGGTCAGGTGCCAGCATTACAGAATCGAACTCGCGGTTGCGCACGTCGCTGACCATTGCCAGTCGGTAGCCGGTTGAGGAATCGCCCCCGAAGCGCAGGAACTGCGCCTTGAACTCGCCAGCCGATAGGCCGCGCTCCAACCGGCGCGCAATCCGTTCAAACGATTTGTTCCCTGCAGCGGTCTCACCTGCCACCAGCTTGTCCCAAGTGGGGTAGCGAAAGAGGGCGCCGTGGGTGGGTCTGCGCCCGCTTTGATGCAGGTCGATCAGGTCAGTGGCAAAGCGCAGGAACTCATTGCGGTTACCCAGCAGCTCAAAGCCAGCGCCGCGAGAATCCGCACTGAGACGAAGGAACCACTCAAACATGCCCCATAGGTCTTTCACCAGCACCGTGCAGGGCTTCTCAGGCAGCGCCAGGCTGTCGTAATGGGTGATACGGGTACTCATGGCCCGGTTGCCCGTGAATGGCTCTACAGGGCTCAGTGGGTGCGCTGCAATGAGCGGGTTAAGCACCGACTCCATTCCGGTGCCCGCGCGAACAGACATGCCAATCACTTGTTGGCGAATGGTGCTGCTGTGACGGACGACGTGCCCGGACAGAGACTGCAGGTCGTCGCCGAGGGTGATGAAAGCCTGCTTTGACCTCTCCAGCACCTGGATCATGGGAACGGATAGGTCATGGCTCTCGTCAACGATGATATGGCTGTAGGCGCTGGGTATGCCGTACCCCTTCAGTGCCATCAGCTTGATCAGGTGGTATCCCCTGATAGGGATATCCAGCTCTGGCATCGGATTCAGAATCTGTTTCCACAGGATGTTGGCATTTATGACCAGCAGTGCGCGGTCGGACTCAGAAAGCTGAATGCCAGCCGGGATGGTCGCCTCTGTTATCGCGTTTGCCGGGCCACTGCAAAACGACATGACCATACGCCTGCAGAGATTGGCAACACTTGCCGGTGACAGCGAGCCCATAGAGTGGAAATACAAACCCTCGGCCAGGGCAGCATCACTCAGTTGAGCTTTACCGCTCATGCGGTGACTAGAGGGCCGCACATAGTCGAACTCATAGGGCTCCAGCTCCTGCAGCTGATCCAGCGCTTCCAGGGCGAGCATCTGGAAAGTGAGGAAGCGTGCATTGGCCCCCGGCACCCGCGCCTGAATGGCGCGCATCTGTTGTTGCGTCTGGCACAGAACAAGGGGGTAGGCCGGTCTTGTCAGCATCTGGATGATACCGGCCAACAAGTGTGTCTTGCCGACCCCTGCATAGCCCTGTACGTGAAGGGGCTCGTCTTTGTTCAGTAGTAGCGTGTCGGCAACCCGTGATTGCGGGTCAGTCATGCCAACGAAAACAGTGTTGTCCTCGCTGGCCCGGTATTGTGTCACCGGGTTTTGATCATTGCGGCGTCTGCAGTAGCGGGTATCCCACTCACCATCACGCGAGAGGTAGGTGCGGGACTTCACCTCGGCATCAGTCATTAACGCAAGCTGCAGCTCATCGAGCAATGTCAGCGACAGGGCCATGACCTTTGGGTCCAAGTCCCGATCCAGAATTGCTCGCAAGGGATTCCCGGCTTGCTGGCCAGTCGCTTCGTTGGCAGCGGCAATGGCTTGTGCCAGCAAGGTTTCAAGGTTGGCAGCACCAGACACCCTATTTGTTGGCAGCTTCAGCAGCACCAATGCGGCAGCAAGCTCCGGGGTGCTCATGCTCGCAAGCACCTCGTCTTTGTCACCGCTGGCCAGCTTGTTAGCAATGCTGGCGCTGATTGGCAGGTATAGCCGGGGTTTGGACATGATGATCAGTTAGCCTGAGGCGCCATTTTGAAAATCAGCAATTCGACTCTTAGTTTTGAAGCCATTTCCAGCGCGGCAGGCGTAAAGCCGTTGGTGCTGTATACGATGAATCGGGTGCAGTCGTAGTAATTTCCTCCAGAGTGGGCCTGCATCACGGCTTCAACACCAACCATTCCCGAGTGGTTTTTACACTGGATGCCAATCTTCTCTACGTTAGACTGCGCAAGAATGTCGATTCCAAAGTCGCCAGTAGAGGCTGTTTCAGAAACTGAATAGCCTGCCGTGTTGTAATGTTCAAGAACGACCTTCTCAAAACGGGCGCCCTTTAGATTTGAAGTTTGCGTTTCAACGATTTGAGAGGGCTGTTTTACAAGCCTGTCAATAATGAGACCTTGATAAAAGAGATACTTGTCAGATTTCTGGCCAAACTGAGACTTTAAGATTTTATAAATCTTGTCGAAATTAAGTTCTTGGGTGGCATACCGAATGTTCTGCGAAGTGAAAACCTTAATAATGGTTTCGCGAATTGGGATAAGCGACTCAAGTGCAGATTCAAAACAATAAATCTCATAGCAAAAACTAGAGAAAAGAGTTTCCAATCTGATGAGCAAGGTATATGAATGATCCCCATCTTTGTATGCCTGCAGTCCATCATTCATGGTGGTGAGGTCATCTGACTCAAGATATCTGTTGAGATTTTCCGAGAAGGGATCACTCTCAAGCATGGTGGCAACGATATGAAGCCTCTGCGCTAAAGTCAGGGTAGGGCAGTTTAAGTGTTTATACTGATCAAGCTCAGAAGGTAAATTTGCTTTTAAGCAGTAATTAGTTAGAGAATCTTTGGTTCTTGACGTGGTTTCACTTTGAGAAACAGTGGTCGAAATATCCCATGCAGGAAACCAAGGGATAAAAAAATCATCTGGCACAACGGTGAAGTTTTTAGAAAGCACACTAAGCGTATCTAGAAATAGTTCAGGGTCTACATGCCTTAATGCATGAGGCCCGTATGGTTTTATGGATACATACGCCATGCTAAATCCCCATGTTGAAAACAGAACAATCTTTTAAGTACACAAGTAGAGCATGATCCAGCTCTGTCATCACCGGGCTGTCACCACTGGAATCAAAACTGGCGCGGTCTATGCACCCTTCCAGCTCAGACCATAGCTGCTGTAATCGGTCTTCATGCTCGATAGCCAGGATGAGGCGTGAGCGAAGCTCGGCAGCAATCGTAACGTCTCTCCTGTCTGCAGCCTCACCAATTCGCTGGTAGAGCGGCGTGTCTATGCGCATGGTGAGTTTGCGCCCATCATGCATGCCCGGCTGGGCATCTGAAGGCGTTTGAAGTTCCAATGTCGGGTGACGCTCAAGGCTTTTCGCCAAGAGATACTGACACTGGTTGTTCAGTGATCTTTCTTGTTCGGCTGCCATCTGCTTCAAGCGACCTCTGATGGCCGTGTGAAAGAATATGCAGATACCTTGCTGCGGGAATTTTTGCAGGCTCATGCGGACTTAAACCCCTTGGCTTCGCCTCTCACTTCGGCGCCAAATCGTGTGATGGCGTTGCTCAATCTCTCTGCGTCAGCTTCCGGTAACTGGCCGCATGCCAGGACAGCGGAAATTCGACTCTCCAGCTGGAGTAGACGCTCTTCAGCCTGTTGCTCGAACTCATGAGCCCGCATGAGCCGTATCCGAACCTCAGCCGCCAGCGACCTAGCGCATGCATCTGCCGATTCAACAAGTTGAGCATGCAAATCTGGGCTGATCCGCATGTGAAATATCTTTGCTGAACCTCGGCTTGGCGCGTGTAGGGGCGCCAAATCGGCGGGCAAGACAGGCCAGCGCTTCATGCTGCTGGACAGAAGGTGCTGAACGTGACCGTTAATCGTCCGGTACTGGTTCGCAGCGGCCCCCACAATCTGAGCTTTGTAGTCAGGGTGGAGTAGGATGGAAAAGCCTTGTTTGGGTTTCCGTTCTCTCAAGCTGGGTTCCTTTATCCGTGCATAGCCATTATGCGGCAGTGGCCGCGCGTTGTGCCACGCGGATAGCTGGCCATAACCTTCCCAGTGGAATAGACTGATGATATTTCATCACAAATGCAACATATATGGTGATATATCATGAATAGTCGGGCTCAGGCATTGCCTGATGCTGTTGCTCAGGGGTTGTCCACGCTTGGGCTTCAGCTTGAGGTAGCGCGCAAGCGCCGCAAGCTAACGAAGGGACAGCTGCAAGAGGCGGCGATGATCACTGCGCAAACCTACGGGCGGCTGATCCGAGGCGAACCGGGAATTACTCTCGGTGTGCTGGGTCGGGTGCTGCATGCGCTCAACCTTGAGAGCACGTTGCTGGCCATCGCCGATCCTGCTACCGATCAGTATGGCATTGCACTTGAGCTGGCGCGGGCGAAGAAGCCCGGCAAGGACAATGATGATGGGAAGCTGGACACCAATTTCTAAGTGCTACGTGTTCATTCAGCACGGGGGGGAATATCGCCCGCTGGGTGTGCTGGCTGAGAGCGATGCTGGTTTCCGGTTTGCCTATGCGCAGAGCTGGCTGGCCAGCCCGGACGCCTTCTCTGTTGATCCGCTGAATCTCCCACTAGGCACTCAGGAGTATAAAGCGGCTCGGCGCTGCTGGGGTTGCTTTCAAGATGCTGGCGCGGATAACTGGGGTCAGCGCGTACTGTTGGCCACCCACCGCCAGGCACCGGCCAACCAAATTGAATGGCTGATTTCCGCACGCGGCACCGGGGCAGGGGCGCTTACATTTTCTGCTTCTCGCACTCAGTTGCCCGCCATCGAGCAACCGCCAGAGCTGGCGCTCGTCTCGGAGCTGATGGTTGAGGCCGAACGGCTGATTGAAGAGGGCACAGTAGATCAGCTGGCAGCTCTGCCACCGCACATTCACAAGGCGCTGGTTTATGGTTCGTCTATGGGCGGTGCCCGGCCCAAGTTCACCGTTGCCCATGAGGGTAGCGAGTGGATATGCAAACTCAGCCGGTCGGATGACACCTTCAACCAGCCTATCGCGGAAATGGCCAGTCTGAATATGGCCGTGGATTGCGGGCTAGACGTACCGCGACACCAACTGCATCGTGTTGGGGGTAAGGCGATGCTGATGGTTGAACGGTTCGACCGTGGGGTAGACGGCGCCAAGCGTCACTACCTGAGCGGTAACTCACTGATCAATGCAGATCGAGCGCGCGATGGTGACCCTGAAGGTGCAATGAGCTATATCCGACTGGCTGAGGTCATCACCAAAGTCAGCAACAGCCCTGCTGCGGACAGGCGCGAATTGTTCGCCCGAATGGTCCTCAACGTCGCCATTGGGAACACCGATGATCACCTAAAGAACCATGGATTTCTCCACGCTGGCGGTGAGAGGTATACGCTGGCGCCGGTCTTCGATGTGCTGCCACACCCCAAGCAAACCGACTTGATGGCACTCTCAATCGGTCGTTCTGGAAGAGAGGCTTCGTTGGTCAATGCACTGTCGATGGCTGATCGCTTTGGGCTGAGCCAGAATGAGGCGATGGCCACCGTTGAGAGGGTGCTTGGTGTAACTGCCAACGCCGGTATGTACTTCTCTGATGCTGGGGCGACAATGCTTGAGTCTGGATTGTTGCACAACATTGCCCACAGCAAGCGGATGGATTACCAGCAAGCGTCCGCCGATCTTGTTGCCAGGGTGGCGCCTGGGCGAGGGTCAGCGCCGGGGCGTTGACCTGTATCGCTGTCAGAGGCCGGGTGCGCAGACAGCATAAAACATCCGGCGAAATGTGTTGCTTGGGTCAGCACTCAGTCAAGGCGATGTAGATTCCACTTACAAACGCCCCAAATGGTGAGAGTCTGGTCCTGGTCGATTGGGATAGGCGGGTAGTGTGGATTGGCCGCCTCCAGCACCTTGGAGCCGTCCGGCAGCTCGGCGACGGTCTTTACCAGAAACTCGCCGTCGATCACGGCTACAACGGTATTGCCGACCTTGGCTGTAGCTGCCTTGTCCACGATCAGCACGTCGCCATCATAGATGCCCTTACCCTGCATTGAATCACCCCAAGCACGCAGCAGGAACAGCGATGAGCGCGGGCCAAGCCCGACCAACTGATCAAGTGACAGTTCGGGCTGCTGATGATCGGCAGCCGGGGAGGGGAAGCCACAACTGACTTGGCCGCCCACGGGCAAGGTGAGTTGGCCGGGCTGCAGGGGCTCGGGTGCGTAGGGTGATCGACTGTTCATGGCTGCCTGACGATTGCTGTTTATATGTACAGTATTCTAATTGGTGTGCAGCAAGTCGGGCAAATGGCGATTTCTGAGCAATATATGATTGCACCGCAAGCGAAATGCGCATAAGATTAACCCATCGAAACGAAACAGGTTGGGGGCAGAAAGTGAGCGCTAATAATCATCGAATCGAGGTGCAGGCTCCAAACCGGTTGAGGGTTGGGGTAACGGATAACGTAGGCGGCTGGCCGGTTGAGTTTGTTGAGTGCAACGCGCCCGCAGCGATTACCTATCGGGGCTTTAACCATAACTGGACGAAGGTAAGCGCCAAGCCGTGGAAGCTCGGAAACCGTAGCTTCGCTAAGCTCGAAAACGCTCTTCGCGCACTATCACTTCAAGCCGTTTGAGGTAGCCATGAACACAGTCGTTAGCATTGCCAACCTGACCCTGAATCTTGAAGTCCGTCTGAAAGCTGAGCTTGATGCATGGAATAATGGCGAGCGTGCTCGGGGGGTTTCAAATCAGTTCAACGGCTACGTTTTGGAAAGCGCCATTGAGAACTGCACTGCCGAGACGGTCGCCGAGAAGATCAAAGAAAACCCAGTAATGCGGCCCTTTGAGGTCGGCATTATGGATTGGGCATCTCTGCTCTCGACCTATGAAGCCCCAGAAATGCCAAATTTCGATTAAGGCCAAGCGCAATGAAAGCATGGACAAACCTGGCGCTGATCCCCACGCCTAAACGCATCAAAGCACTCCCCAAAGATGACCGGGGCTACCCGGTCCCTTTCTTCGCCTCGGTTATCGGCGGAAAGCCTGACTTCCGGGTGATTGATCCGGTCAAGTGGCGTGAGTGTGTCGAGAAGCGCCGCTGCTCGATCTGCGGCAAGGGTCTGGGTAAGCGTATTGCCTTTGTCGGTGGCCCGCGCTCCATTGAAAACCGATTTTTTACTGATGCACCTATGCATCCTGAGTGCGCGACCTATGCACTTCAAGCCTGCCCGTTCATGGCCGCCCCGAAGTTTGGGTATCACGGCGACGTTGCAGCGGTCGCGGCTGGTGAAGCAAAGACCATTTCAGCCGTTACTACCCAGCGACCCGAGCGGTTTGGCCTTGGCCTGACCAAAGGCTTTCGCTTCGCGCGGCTCAATGGATCGAATGACATTGTACTGCACGCAGCCGTATTTGATTCCGTCAGCTGGTGGGCCTATGGTCAGCCGGTTATCAATGACAACAACCAGTAAGGACGAAGGCTTCCTTTGACTGCTCCCCCACCTGAAGGAAGGGGATTCCCAATTCAATGAGAACAGGACACGGAGACTAGCTCCATGCCACTTACATTCTCTCCAAGGGCTAACACCGCCAGACCAGCGGCTTTA
>Ga0075011_10001963_pt1 | contig 11193 bp, 11 predicted proteins | sample TARM_MetaG_T_14_FD_72354 | JGI IMG/M metagenome (GOLD analysis project Ga0075011, IMG submission 72354) | Freshwater microbial communities from Pennsylvania, USA, analyzing microbe dynamics in response to fracking - TARM_MetaG_T_14 | ecosystem: Environmental > Aquatic > Freshwater > River...
CTGGAATCATATAAGTACCCCAGCTAGATGTAATATTTCCGCCTCCCACAGCTGTTCCTACGATTTGACGGATAGAACACATAGTCATAGTGTCGTCCACGTCCATCAGTACTCTTTCTGTGCCTTTAGGATAGTTCAGCTCCTGGAAAATACGGTGTCCTAAGAAATCAGGAGACCACATGGCCACTGCTAAAATGGCAAAAGGTAACGAGGCAATAAAATGCTGTAAGTTAGGCAGGCCAAGCATCCAGCCTTCGGTTGTACTACCCCACCAGTAAACGGGATTTAAATTAGGTAATCCCATCTCTGTTTGGAAGGTAATATCAAATCCAGCGCCGCAAGCAAGTGCAACGACAAGTCCTGTTACCGCGCAGGCCGGAATAGCTAACCAGCGTTTATTGATTTTTGCCAGGTAAGCATAAAGAACTACTGTCGCGGCTAAAACCACTAAACCCACATAGCCCATGCTGCCTGCAGCGATGCCGTGGTCAACAGACTCCAGACCCTTACCCCAAGCTTGTACATCTGTGATCATCGACAGAGTACCGCCAAATCCGAGGAATACTAACAAACCACCGGCAACCCCGTCACTGGTTAAGTTAACCAGCTTTGAGCCGCCTTTAAAGTAGCTGAGTATCAGACCAAACACACCTAGCAAAATAGCCAGCGCAAGTGGATGAGCGCCAGCGAGTGCAATAGCACCGATTAATGGGATCATCGGACCATGATTACCCGCCAGGTTAGCACGCGGGTTAATAAAACCTGAGGCCAGGATACAGAATAGAAAGGCCGGAATAAGCATCTCTACGCGCGCTATTTCGATGGCAAATGCTGAGCCGAGATTGACTCCCCATCTTTCAGATAAACCCGCCGCCCAAGATGCTGATACGGCTGAATACATAGATATGATGCCAATAGTACCGGCAATGGCAGGGACAAGATCTTCCCACTCAAAGCGGAAGTCACGGCCAGGTAAATTAAGGGAGTAACGACGAGGCTTCATGATTTGAAGCTCGTGATCCAGATAATCAGAACGCGTTTCAAACTCGCATGCTGGTTTGTGTAATTCGCGATAACTCGCGTTTTGATTTTCGTCTGACATGGTACGGTGTACTCCCTTACGGTTAGTGAGTCGTAGTTAAAATGAATAGTTAAAATGAATAAGTTAAATAGTACTAATGGATTTCCCTCAAAATGAGGTAATTCATTAGTACTCTTAAATAAGTGGCGTAGCTTAACGAAAGCGTTTAAAAGCTGATTGATCTGGATCAGAATAGTAACGATACTGAAATTAAATAACTAAAATAGATAGATAAAACTGTGATCTAAGCGCAATAAACGGGGGGCGATTTGGCCATAATGCTTGTATTTCAATCAAAAGTGTTAGAATTTAACCAGTGAATGTGCGTTTTGATTTACTCAAAGCGCACAACAATTTGCCTAATTACATTAATAACTCTATCTCTTGTAAAATCTGCAAACACCACTGTTCGATGCGTTGATCGCTAAGTTCATACTGCGAGTCTTCATCCAGTGCCAGCCCCATAAAATATTGCTTATCTGCAGTGAGTGCTTTTGATGCACTAAATTGATAACCATCGATTGGCCAATAACCGATAAATCTTGCTGCTTGTGGTAGCAGCTGATCATGTAATAATCCAACGGCGTCAATAAACCACTCGCCATAGCCTTGTTGATCACCCAGACCGTATAAAGCGACAATTTTGTTGCTGATATTAACCGACTCAAGTTCATCCCAAATCGCGCCCCAATCTTCCTGCAGTTCGCCATAATCCCAAGTAGAAATACCTAAAATAAGGATATCGTAATCATTTATCTTGCTAATTCCCTCTGTTTTTATGTTAAATAGGTCGACAATATCCGCACCAATCACAGCCTGAATTTTTTCAGCCGCGATTTCTGTGTAACAGGTGCTGGATCCATAAAACAAACCGATTTTCATAACCATACCTTATAAGTAATGCCTTATAACCAAAGAGAAGGACAGTTTAATGGAACTATTGACCATTGACCAATTTTTAGATTCATTATGGCTGGAGCGGGGATTATCAAAAAACACCCTGGATTCTTACCGCCATGATCTGCGCTTGGTGGAGCAGTTTTTAGCCAATAGAGGGCTGACATTAGGTGACGCCGGCTATGTAGATTTAAGCGACTACTTTAGCTTTCGTTTAAATTGTGAAACAGAGTATAAGAACAGCTCTACTGCCCGCTTAATGAGCGCGCTGCGCCGTTATTATCAATATTTATGCCGCGAGAAAATGCGCGCAGATGATCCCAGCGGCAAACTGCAAAGCCCGAAAACGATTAAGCCTTTGCCAAAATCACTCTCAGAATCCGAGGTTGATGGTCTGCTATCGGCGCCTGATTTAACGGATATCGTACAATTTCGAGATAAAGCTATGCTGGAACTGCTCTATGCAACGGGATTACGGGTCTCTGAATTGGTGGGGTTGGCGATGGAGGAGATAAACTTACAGCAGGGTGTGGTGCGTATTACCGGTAAAGGCAATAAAACCCGTTTAGTCCCTTTAGGTGAAGAGGCTGTATATTGGGTTGAACGTTATCTTGATGAAGCGAGGCCTGAACTGCTGCAAGGGCAGAGCAGCGATGTCCTGTTCCCAAGTCGCCGTGGTAACCTGATGGTCAGGCAAACATTCTGGCATCGTATTAAATTTTATGCACAGATTTGTGGCATAGATAAGGAAGCATTATCTCCTCATGTACTGCGTCATGCTTTTGCCACACACCTGCTAAATTATGGGGCGGATTTACGCGTGGTGCAGATGTTATTAGGCCACAGTGATCTTTCTACAACACAGATTTACACGCATATTGCGCAAGACAGATTGAAAGAGCTACATCAGACACATCACCCGAGAGCTTAAATATAGAAAAACGTTCACAACGAAGCGATTCCTAGGCATACTCAATTGTAATTTACTAAATAATAATTTTAATGGTAAGGGTTGTATATGTCTTGTAATCGATTTAAAAAACGGATTGTTACTGTAATGGCGATGTCGCTATTTTGTTCATTTTCTTTTGCCGCGCAGGACCTTGATAAAGCCGCCGTCGATAAAATAGCGGCAAAAATGGAGGCATTACAGATACAGGTGACCTCAGTAACCCCTTTCGTTGTCGACGGGTTATATGAAGTTTTAACGGATCGGGGCATCTATTATGTCAGTAAAAATGGCCAATTTTTAGTACATGGCAATATTTATGATTTAGATAATGAGATGGAAAATGTCTCGGAAAAAAGTTTAGTGACACTGCGTAAAAATAGATTAAAAGCGTTTGAAAAAGAGATGATTGTTTATAAAGCCGCACAAGAAAAACACGTTATTACAGTATTTACCGATACCAGCTGTGGTTATTGCCAAAAATTACATTCTGAAATGGCCGATTATAATAAGCTCGGGATCACAGTGCGCTATTTGGCTTTTCCGCGTGGAGGCATTAAATCAGCAACTTATAATAATATGGTCTCTATCTGGTGTGCAGATGATCAGAAACTGGCCATGGATAACGCTAAAAAACGCCGTGAAATTGCCCCTGAAACCTGTGTTAATACAGTAAAAGAACAATATGAATTAGGTTTGTTTTTTGGCGTGAACGGCACGCCCGCGATCATTTTAGAAGATGGCTCACTTAAACCGGGTTACTTACCGGCAGAGAATCTAATCCAACTGCTAGAGAAAAAATAGAAGGCATCTGCTTTTTATCTTTGCATAATCCGCTAAACCGCATCGACGTTTTTTGTTGATGCGCTTTAGCGCAATTATATCCTTACTTTACTAATCGGAGTGCAGTTAGCTGTTATGGCCCCTATTCAAGTAAAAAAACGCCCCTTTATTGACGCGAGTTTTCTTAATCTTTCCTGCTCGCCACTATTAAAACAACTCTATGTAAATCGCGGCATCAGCAGTGCCGATGAATTAGAGACCGGCACCAAAAATTTATTACAAGGTAAAGCATTAAAAGGCATGGAACAGGCCTGTGAGTTGTTATATCAAGCCTTATTATCTGCGCAAAAAATAATAGTGGTCGGCGATTTTGATGCCGACGGCGCAACCAGTACCGCACTGAGCATTCTTGCTCTGCGCGCATTAGGCTTTAGTAATATCGATTACCTTATTCCCAACCGTTTTGATTACGGCTATGGATTAAGCCCTGAGATTGTTGATCTGGCGATCAGCAAAGGCGCGCAACTGTTAATGACAGTAGATAACGGTATATCCAGTGTTAGTGGCGTGGCACATGCCAAAAAACAAGGGGTAGCGGTGCTGGTTACCGATCACCACCTGCCCGGAGAAGAGCTACCCATAGCGGATGCTATCGTTAATCCCAATCAATTGGGCTGTGCTTTTCCAAGTAAAAATTTAGCCGGTGTGGGGGTGGCATTTTACGTTATGTTAGCACTGCGTGCCTTTATGTCAGAGAAGGGCTGTTTTGCCCGTAGTAAAGCGCCAAATCTGGCCTCTTTGTTAGATATTGTGGCATTGGGGACGGTTGCGGATGTGGTGATGCTCGATGCCAATAATCGCACTTTAGTGCAGCAAGGTTTAGCGCGTATTCGTGCTGGTGTATGCCGCGTCGGTATCAGCGCCCTAATTAGTGTCGCTAAACGCAATCAGGCACAGCTGGTTGCCAGTGACCTGGGTTTTTCATTGGGACCAAGACTAAATGCGGCAGGGCGTTTAGACGAGATGAGCTACGGGGTGGAGTTATTATTATGTGATAGCCCTGAACAGGCCAATATTATGGCCAATGAACTTGATGCACTCAATCAATCGCGCCGTGAAATAGAGCAGGGGATGCAGGAGGAAGCGTTAAAAACACTGCACAATTTACAGCTTGATGAAGATAATATTCCCCATGCTATCTGCTTATTTGATCCGCACTGGCATCAGGGGGTGATAGGGCTGGTGGCATCGCGTATCAAAGAGCGTTATTACCGTCCGACCTTTGTTTTTGCAAAAGCGGCGGATGGCGAGATAAAAGCGTCGGCCCGTTCAATTCCGGGTGTCCATATCCGTGATATGCTCGACTTAGTGGATAAAAAAATACCCAATATTATTTTAAAATTTGGCGGACACGCTATGGCGGCCGGGCTGTCATTAAAAGAAGAGCACTTTGAGCTATTTGCTAATACATTAAATGCAGTGTTGGCCGAGCAGGTTTCAGCTGATCTGCTCAATAATGTTATGCTTTCTGACGGGCAGTTAATTGCGCAGCAGTTTAACCTGGAGCAAGCGCAGGAGCTGCGCGATGCGGGGCCGTGGGGACAGGGATTTCCTGCACCACTTTTTGACGGTTCTTTTAAATTATTGCAGCAACGATTAGTGGGTAGTAAACATCTTAAAATGATTCTGCAGGTGGGTGATAAAAGCATTGATGCTATCGCATTTAATGTCGATCTTAAATGTTGGCCTAACCCTTCGATAAAAAGTGTCTACTGCACCTATCGCTTGGATATCAATGAATTTAGAGGCAATCGCAGTGTGCAGATGATGGTGGAGTTATTAACCCCGGAAACTTTGTCGGACGCCCTGAGTTCAAATTAAGGAAATCAGTTCAGACTGAAAAAATTCAAGCTGAACTGATTGGACCTTGGAATTTAAACCGCACCGGCAAAATCCAGCTGACGCCAGGCTTCGTAAACAAATACAGATACCGCATTGGACAGATTCATGGAGCGACTCTCTGCTTTCATTGGAATACGCAGTTTCTGTTCATTAGGTAAGGAATCCAGAATTTCACCGGGTAAGCCGCGTGTTTCCGGGCCGAACAGTAAAACATCATTTGACTGAAAACTTGCCTGATTGTGAAAACGCGTGGTTTTCGTGGTGCAGGCATAGATCTTTTTTCCCTCCACCGCCTGCAAAAATGCCTGAAAATCTTTATGGCGATAAACATGCATCAGCTCGCGGTAGTCCAGTCCTGCCCGGCGTACTTTTTTCTCATCTAAATCAAAACCTAAAGGCTCAATCAGGTGTAAAACACAGCCACTGTTTGCGCATAAACGGATAATGGCGCCGGTGTTTTGCGGGATCTCAGGTTCAAATAGTGCTACTTCAATCATAGTGTCTCGTTTTTACAGTAAAAAATCGTGGGGATTGTATACCTATGTTACTTCAAGATGCAAAATCAGTAACTCCACCTATCTCTCTCTGATAACTGTTTAGTGCATTTATTTGCTCCGTCAGCTGTTTTATAACCAGATATAGCCACGTCCTCTGACATTTTTTACGCGCGTTTGTCCATCGGCCCGAGTCGGCAGCTTACGTCTTAGATTGCTTAAATGCATATCAATGCTGCGATCAAAAGGCTGCAGTTTTTTACCGAGCAGCTGTTCACTAAGCGCTTCTTTTGAAAGCAGCTCTCCTGGATGGCGCAGAAATTTTTCTAACAGCAGGCGTTCTGTGGCAGTTAATTCAATAGTGAACGCCTGACAAACCACTTGTTGCTGAGCAGGAAAAAGGTCAATATCCAGATGGCTTATTTTGTTTTGAGGTGCTGATTTTCTGTGCTGTATACGGCGCAGAATAGCGCGGATACGGGTAAGGAGTTCCCGTTCGCTAAAGGGTTTACCCAGGTAATCATCAGCAGCCATTTCCATGCCTAATACTTTATCAATCTCATCGCCTTTCGTTGTCAGCATTAAAACCGGCATTGTACTTTTTTGGCGTAATAGTTTGAGCATCTCTAAGCCGTTCATACGGGGCATCATACAATCTAATAAGATAAGGTCGTAATCACCCGTGAGCGCTTTTTGTAAACCACTTTCACCATCGTGCGCGGTTTCGATATTGAAGTTTTCAAGGGATAAAAATGAGACAAGCCAATTAACAAATTCTTTGTCGTCATCAATTAATAGTAGGTTTTTCATAGGTGACCTTTAAATACGCCTCCGCATAAGTGTCAGTCACATAGGAGAGGCTAAAGTAAAATAATATTCATCTCTAATGCAAATCCATTCGTAGTTAAAGAGTAGCAAGTGTCGTGCTCATTTTGTTACTATGCTTATTAAACACTGTTTTTAGATTTCTGCATAATTATTTATACTTATTTACATCGCACTTTGTGCATTTAGGCGGACTCTTTACACCTCTGACTGGGGAAATAATTGGCTATGTATTAACCTGAGTTCTGTTTAAGCAGGCATCAAATCATTACTTAGTAAGTGGTTGTTAAATTTGACTTTTTACGTGTAAAATGATTGCCGTAGATTTGTTGCTGTTAAAGTCTTATTTAGCGTTTTTTCCTCAATTTTAATGAAATTAAGGTTAAACTATTTCAGTGTTTATATAAATCAAACCAAATATAGGTGAAAATTATCTTTTTATATTGGAAGCGACGTTGTTTCGTCTTTATTTGTCAATGGCATTGCCCTCAAATGCGATCTAAAACGTTTCGTAATCTTGCCCTTGTATCGGTTACGGCACTCCATGACGATCTAACCCAAGTCGATGTTTGGTCTACGGCGCTGCTGTGCCTGGGGATACTACATGGCATGAAAACAGCTAACAAGAACCATATCAAAGCGTTTTTTATTGGTGATATCGACGGCAAATTGGTGGATCCCATGCGCGACGAATATCGGCAAATTCATGAACCGGTTGAGGAGTAACTTATGCTTCAATTTTTTAATATCCATAACGGGGTTATTACTACGATTGCTGATAACGACAGCCATGATGTCAATCAACTTGTTGCTCAAGCGGATTGGATTGATGCACATGAACCTACAGATGAAGAACGGGGATTAATTAGTTCGTTATTGCGTATCGAATTACCTGAGTCGGATGACGTTGAAGAGATTGAAACCTCGGCACGATGTTTTATTGATACTGCAGGGATCCACGTTCACTCGTTGTTTCTTTCACCAAGTGAAGGGCGGCATAATACAGTTACCGTCGCCTGTATTTTGCAAAACCAACGCTTGATTACTATTCGTGAAGGCGATGTGGCGGATTTTCGTCTGCTTCGCTTACGTGCAAGGAAAGGGCAAATTCGCTGTGACGATGTCGATAGCTTACTGGTCACTCTACTAGAACAAAAAGTCGAAAACCATGCCGATACCTTGGAGGATATTCATCGCCAGCTAGAGAAAGTCGGTCATGATGTACTGGAAAATGATGATGCTGACTTGGAAGAGTGTATCAGCCGTCTTGCCCGTTTAGAGGACAGTAATGGTAAAGTACGGTTGTGTTTGATGGATACGCAACGTGACATCTCCTTTTTGTTACGTCATTTGAGATCACGAAATGATCACCGAGAAACCTTAAGTGAGATTAGCCGAGATATCGAAGCCTTGATGTCTCATACTACATTCTTGTTCGATAAGATAAACTTTTTAATGGATTCCACCCAAGGCTTTATCAATATCGAACAAAACCAGATCATTAAAATTTTCTCTATTGCAGCGGTTGTCTTCCTCCCACCCACTGTGATTGCTAGCATTTATGGAATGAACTTTGAGTATATGCCTGAGCTTACTTGGATTGGCGGTTATCCGTGGGCATTGGGTTTAATGCTGGCCTCAGGATTTGCCCCGTACTTTTACTTTAAACGCAAAGGATGGTTATAAAGAAGTTCATCGGAATCATTTAAGCGTAATTTATACCACTCATCAGGATTTAATTATCCATATCCTGCAAAATACTCTAATCACTGTTTTTGTTTTTATTGTTGCTTCTGTGCTCGCTAAACTAGTAAAGCGAGGCGCTGCCGTGAGCTCACAATATTCGGTAAATAGTGGCGGATCTAGGGAGTTGCAGTCTGAAAGAGTGGATGAGTCGATTTCATGGCGTAGCCACAAAATATTTAGGTAACTGTCTAGCCTGGCGCCGTATGTTAGAACAATCTCAATTAGAGATAACATCTGATATCTGATATCTGTTTATTTGAAGCTGTTGGGCGAATGCCACAATAGCTAAATAATTGCATCTGGTTTAAATAAGCAAACTCGTTATAATAACAGCTCATCATATTGATTTAATAAAGGAGTTTTTTTTGGAAAAAAGTATCACAAAAGAAGAGTATTCACTTTTAGTGAATCGTGCCGGACGTGCCGCTATTGTTGCGGCCTCTCTCTTAATTATCATCAAATTAATTGCCTGGATTGTGACTGGATCGACCAGTATTTTAGCGGCATTAACAGATTCGTTAATGGATGTCACCACCTCAATGATTAACCTGTGGGCAATAAAAATCGCACTGCGACCTGCTGATGACGAGCACCGTTTTGGTCACGGTAAAGCGGAAAGTCTGGCGGGGCTTTCACAAGCTGCCTTTATTTCGGGCTCCGCTGTTTTTTTGATGTTTAACAGTATTTCAGCCTTGGTTAATGGTCATCAAATTATCGCCTCCAATGTGGGTATTGGTGTGATGATTTTTTCTGTACTGGTCACTATTGCTTTGGTTTCTTATCAGACTTATGTCGTTAAAAAAACAGGCAGTATGGCAATCAAAGCAGATTCGCTGCACTATCGCACCGATGTAGCATTAAATGGTACGGTATTATTGGCCCTCATTTTAGCGGGATTAGGTTGGTCTTGGGCTGACGGACTATTTGCTATTGCCGTTAGTTTGTATATTTTACATGGGGCATGGGAAATTGGGATGCAGTCAATCGATTCGCTAATGGATAAACAGCTGCCGAAATCAGACGAAGAGAAAATCGTCAAAATGGCTTACCATATTGAAGGTGTGCATGGCGTTCATGATTTACGTACTCGCCAATCGGGTAATACTAAATTTATTCAGCTGCATTTAGAGCTCGATGATGGTCAGAGTTTGTATGACGCACATAATAAAGCAGACAGACTGGAGTTGGCGTTGGATAAAGTATTTCCGCATGCAGATATTTTAATTCATCTTGATCCGCTTTCTGTGGTGCCGTTAGAAAAGAAGAATAACAAATTAAAATTCGAAACAGAGCCGGATAACGGCAGCAAGGACACTTTATAATGAAAGCTGTTCAGAAACAGTTATGGCAAAAGATCCGTGATGAAGCATGGCGTTATTCTGCAAACGAGCCTGTTTTAGCGAGTTTTTTCTATTCCACCATTTTAAATCACCATAGCCTAAAGTCGGCTTTGAGTTATCAGCTGGCCAACCGTTTAGACAGCCACACTATGCCGGCTATCTTGATACGCGAGGTGATTGAGGAAGCCTTTACTAAAGATCCCGAAATTATCAATTCGGCAATGGCGGATATTATTGCCGTTCAAGACAGGGATCCTGCTGTTGAAGATTACTCCACTCCTCTTTTATACTTAAAAGGGTTTCACGCGATTCAGGTGCATCGTGTTGCCCACTGGTTGTGGAAGCAGAAACGTATCCCACTGGCCCTGTACCTGCAAAATCGCAGTTCAGAGCTGTTTGCGGTAGATGTTCATCCTGCTGCGACTATAGGTAAAGGTATTATGTTTGACCATGCGACGGGCGTGGTGGTGGGGGAAACGGCTGTTATTGAGGATAATGTTTCAATATTACAAGGTGTGACACTCGGTGGAACGGGTAAAGCGGGTGGCGATCGTCACCCTAAAATCCGCCAGGGGGTAATGATAGGTGCCGGGGCTAAGGTGTTGGGTAATATTGAAATTGGTGTCGGCGCAAAAATTGGGGCGGGCAGCGTCGTATTAGAGGCGGTGCCGGCTCATACCACTGTCGCCGGTGTACCTGCTAAAATTGTCGGCAGACCCTCTTGTGAGATGCCATCACTTTCTATGGATCAAGATATTTAACGCAGAATTGTGCGTCAGTGCAGCCGATGACCATTCAATATCAAGCGCCGGCAAAAGCAAAACGTGGTTGCCTGATACCCTCAATTTCGACATCCTCAATGAACATAGTTAAGGGTCTGACCCATAAGGATTGTTCACCATAGAGCGGACGGTAAACTACCATCATCTCTGCTGTTTCGCTGTGCTTGGCCAGGCCTTCAACCTGATATAAATTGCCTTTATAATGACGGTACTTTCCTACTTTTATTTTATGCTGCATCATCTCTTATTTCATTTTTAGAAAAATAGACAATACAATAACACTCTTGATAAGATCCAGCGAAAATCCCGGAATATATTCCTTAAATTAAAAACAAAGGTTGAATAAGCAGGCGGGAATGCTTATTCTCAGTGGATTGAACAGAGTGCATTATTT
>Ga0075011_10001964_pt1 | contig 11192 bp, 10 predicted proteins | sample TARM_MetaG_T_14_FD_72354 | JGI IMG/M metagenome (GOLD analysis project Ga0075011, IMG submission 72354) | Freshwater microbial communities from Pennsylvania, USA, analyzing microbe dynamics in response to fracking - TARM_MetaG_T_14 | ecosystem: Environmental > Aquatic > Freshwater > River...
GCGAATCAGGATGCACGATCCGCTCTGAATAAAATGCAACCCGGATCGCCGGAACCTGCAGCGCCACACCGACGTCGGCGAGCGCCTTGACCACAAGCTCGGTGCAGTACATCGATGAGTTGGAGGATAGGCGCAGACGATGATCAAAAGGCAAACCTAGGCGGCGAGTCGCCGCGCGCCCGAAGCGCTGGCCGAGCGCGGGATCCCGGATCTGCAGCAGCGCAAAGTCTCTGGCCGCGATCGGCGCGCGGAAATCGCTCAGCTTGACGAGGTGGACGCCCGCATCAGGCATCGCGTGCACGATAAGCGGGTCGTCGCCGCCGCTTACCACCACGCCCGCGTGTGTCCAGCGCCGCTCACCCTCGGGCAGCGGAGAGTGAGTCGTGATGGCGTGAGTGATCCAGTCGGGCGCGCCCAACCGAAACACCACATCGCCGGGCCTTGCGGCATCGGCTGGGGCGGCCCCCGCTAGGGCCATCCCCGGCAGAGCCAGCCCCGTCAGGGTGGCAAGGATGAAATCGCGGCGATTCATTTCGCACTCCCTTTGATCAGCGAGTACAGCATCGATGAGCCGTGGCCGTGTCGCTGCCTATCATCCAGCCGGTTCGTCGGCGCGCCCATTTCATGCGCCTGCACCATACCATCTCGGATCATGCGATCGAGGGTGATGGAAATATGGATATCCGGAACCCAAATATGCATTCGGGTTTCCATCCACACTTTGATGCCGATTACCGTTTTAGGCCCACCCGAGAGCGCTATACCGATTATCGGCTCGATATCAAGGCTGATCATTTTCATGGCCTCAGTGGAACATGCGCATTGGGCGCACCTCAGTCAGCCATTTCGCATATTGCTCCGGCGTAGATCTGGTGAATCGTTTCAAGTCAAAACCCAGCTCTTCGCCGATGCGTTGCACGGGCACAAGGCCGATCTGAGTCTGGATGCCGTGATGGCCCAAATCGCGACTAAATGCCAGTGGATAAACCGTTTCTCGTGGCGGTGATTCACTGCCGCTCATGCCGAATTGGGCGGTTGTGATTGTCAGAACATCACCTTCCCGCCGGATCTTCAACATCGCCGCAATTCGGCCATTTTCGTGATGCCGGATCCAATAGCCAAGCAACTCATCGCCGGGCTTCGATTTACACCCGGTCAGCGCCAAAGCGGCCACAGCCGGAATCCCAAGGGTAAATGCGCGTCGTTTCATTTCGATTCCTTTCAAAAATCAGATCATTGAGGTGCAGGCAAAATTGCCATTTTCATAGCCGTCGACAGAGAGGATTTCTTCGACCAGCCGCCCCGGCGCACCTGGTGCGCGGCGAATCGACACCACCAAATCCACCGCCTCGGCGATCAAATCGGGCGCCGGCGGGACATTGGCCTCTTGTATCAGTTGGCCGATTCGGGTAAGGGCTGAGCGCGCATCGTTGGCATGCACAGTCCCCACGCCACCCGGGTGGCCGGTATTCCAGGCTTTGAGCAGCGCCAGCGCCGATCGGTCGCGCACCTCGCCGACCACAATTCGGTCTGGCCTCATGCGCATAGTGGCCCTCAGCAGCCGCTGCTGATCGGCATGATCGCTGGTGCGCAAAAAAACCGCATTGGGCGCTGAGCATTGCAGCTCTAGCGTATCCTCGATGATCACGATGCGCGATTTGCCATCAAGCTGGGCTACCGCATCCAGAATCGCATTGGCAAGGGTAGTCTTGCCCGTGCCGGTGCCGCCAGAAATCAGGATATTTTTTCGCTCGCGCACCGCCTGCTCGATCACATCTCGGCCACGGGCGGGCAGGATTCCGCGCTCCACATAGTCCTGTAGCGAGTAAATCAACTCAGCCTTTTTACGGATTGCAAAAACGGGGCTGGAAACAATAGGTGGAATCAAGGCTTCAAGGCGCGCGCCGCCGAATTCCGAGCCGCCATTGGGGAGCTCGCACTCGAGGATCGGCTCAAGCGGATTGACCACGCCACCGATCAGGGCTGCGCAGGCCTGGACACAGGCCATCGCCTGCACGGGAGTCATCGACCCGGCCGCGACCATGCCCGTGCCGACCTTATCGACCCATATCACACCATCGGTATTGAGCATGATCTCGATCACGCTTTTATCCGCAAAAAAGCCCATCACCGCAGGGCCCAGGGATCGCCTGAGCCCCTCGATCTGGCGCTGCCTCGCCTCGGCGTCGCGCGCATTGATCGAGTGATGTGTCACTTGGATGGCTCCCGGACTGCAGTCCAATCCAAGATCGGGATATGAGTCGTTGGCCAAGGGCTGCCTAGGTCGCTGCTGATGGCTCCAAAATATCTAGAGTCCACGCTCATCGGATGGTCGCCTTGGACTACCAACTGGCCCTCCATAATCAGTGCGCTCGCACCATAAGTCGGATGCGGGTAGCGCTGCTCCACCTCACGCCCTGCATGCACGTGGCGCATTTGGTGGATTTGATGCCAGCCGCCCGGCCCGTCGATGCGGATCTCAGTCGGCGAGTACATCACCGTATCGCCGGGGATGCCAATCACACGTTTCACCAAAGGCGCGGTGCCGTCGGGGCAATTCCCGGCAGGGATGTTGCCCAGCGGGAGCGGCCGGCAGAAAGACACATAGTCACCGCGTGTGGCCTCGCCAATGGGAGTCGTTTTGATCAACCGCTGATCGAGCGATGGCGTGACGTTGATCACATGGCCGGAGGCAAAAAGCGCAAGAGGCACAGATAGCCCAGCCAGCGCCATCGCCGCGACGGCCGCTGCGTGGCGCAGAGAGGGTTTGCGGCGGGTAAAAAGGTTCCGGTTGATCGACATGAGATTCTCCTGAAGGTGATTGAGGGAAGGTAAATCTTGCGCTTGGGGAGGTTGCCGGCCAAGGGTGTAAGTTCAATTCACACCCTTCACATCACGCCACTCCATGCACTCTTACCTACAAAGGGACAGGGTCGCCAAGATCACACCGCCGGGCCGAGCTGCTGGCGCTTGCTCAGCGCCGGATCGGCAAAATATTTGATTTTTTTACCGTAGATGGGCTTGAACCCGGCCACAAAAACCAGCTCATCGTCGGGTGGCAGCCGCATACACTCGTCAGCCGTGAGCAGCGGCCGCTGGGTGGCTTGCTCGCTGGTTGATACGTTATTCAGGAGCATCGACAGCCGCGATCCAGAATAATTGCGCTGCTCATGCACCACCGTGGATTGGCCGGCCATTTTGCTCAAAACCTCCGCCGTCTCAACTTTGTTGGGCGCAAAGGCAATCCGAATATGGCAGTTGGAGATAATCGATTCATCACGCGAATAGGCTTTTTGCAATTGGCTCAAATCCTGAGTGATAAGCAAAGCCTTCAGCCCGTAGCCCGCGATGAAGGCCAAAGCTTCCTCGAAAACTTCTAGCTTTCCCAGCGCCGGGAATTCATCGATCAACAGCAGTAATTTGTGGTTGAATTTCGTTTTGGATGAGCCGGACTTTTCAAACTCCATTTTTTCAGTCAGGCGGCGAACTACTTGGTTGAGAATCAGGCGCAGCAGTGGCTTGAGTCGGTCTTTGTCGCTGGGCGGCACCACCAGATAGAGGGATGTTTTGCGCATCATCAGGCTTTCGATGTCGAAATCGCTTGATGAGGTATTTTCCGCGACGATAGGATCGCGGTAGAGGGATAAAAACGACAATGAAGTCGATAGCACGCCCGAAGCTTCGTTGGGCGCCTTGTTGAGAAAGCTGCTCGCGGCTTGAACTGCGGTTTGCCAGCCGATGCGCTCGTGTGACTTCAGGTTGCCACCAGCAAGCTGGAGGTGCCCGTGGTCGCGGATATACTCAAAAACCGCTTTGATGCCGGTTGAAGCCTCGCCGTCTGCGCCGGCCTTATCCTGAGATGCTTTTTCGGCCATTTCACGAATCACGCCGCCATCTGAAAGAACCGCTTGGACGCTTGCCAAAGACTTCTGAGAGGCGGGGATTTTATTCTCAAGCAGCACGAAAAGAATCACGCCCGTCAGCAGATCGAATCCGGTTTTCGCCCAGTGATCCGACAAGCCCTTGCCATCCGGATCGACAATAATTGTGGCGATATTCTGCACATCCTTGACAATATTTCCATCCATCCGAATCTCGGCCAACGGATTGAATTTGACCGAATCGGGCTCGCTGGGTGAAAAGCGCAGGCAGCGCTGGCCCAAAACCATCTGGCGATAGCCTGAAGTCAGCGCCCAGTTCTCACCCTTGATGTCATGCACCAGCACGCTTTCATCCCAGCTCAAAAGAGTGGGGACGACAATACCAACACCTTTACCAGAGCGCGTCGGCGCAAACACCAGAATATGCTCGGGGCCTTTGTGGCGGAGATAGACCAATTTTTTGCTGGTCGATTTCAAAAACGGCAGCCAGCGAATTGGCGCTTTGAACGGCACCTCGACGGCACCCAGCATCACGCCGCCGCGATTTTTTTCGGACGGCAGCAGCCCGGTCGTGGCAATATCCGCCGCCGAGGCCCAGCCAGCCGAACCGTGCAAATGATTTGCACCGCCGGTCAATTTACGGGTGCGGTGTAGCACAAAAGCCAGCGCGACAATCAGGCCGAAGGCCGAGCCGCCGAGCAAAATCATGATCGAGGTCGTCAGCACATCGCGGATGGCGATCGAAACGTCCGGCCGCCAATATTGGAAAATCCAGACAAAAACGTCCCATGGCACGTAGAGACTGCCGGTGCGGCCGGGGCTGCCGATCCAAGGCTCCCCTAGAGCGTGGCTGTAGCCAAACTCGTGTGCTGCATACTGGGTGGCCGCGATCATGGAGATGAGCGCCAGGCACATCCAGATCCAAAAAGCCACAAAAAAAGTCTTGCTCAGGTTGCCCTTGGCTGTGGGCAAGCTGTAGAGGGATGGGCTGCTCATGGGTGATACTCCTTTGGTAAGCCAAAGGGCCAAGGTCGCCAAAAAAAAGAGGCCGAAGCCTCTTTCCCTCTCAGATCTGCGGTTCAGCGCTCCAGATCCACCGCCTCTCGTGGCCGCTTGGCGGGCGCAGTCTGCTCCGGCCCGGGCTTTTCAGCCTCCGGCCCCTTGTCCTGCTCGACAGCTTTTTCGCGCTCCTGGCTGCGCTCTAGCATGTAGTCGGTTGCCTTGTCTGCGTCGCGGGCGGCCTCGAAAAGGATGTGCTTTCCTTCTTTGCCTTTGAGCGCCTCAAGCCAGTGGCCGATATAGGCAGCATGCTGATCGTCAACGCGCTCGATGCCAGTTTCCGCGCTCATGAAGGCCGAAGTCAACTCCGCCACCAATTCCTCGCGGGCGTATTTTTCTTTTCCGAAGCCATCGCTGCTTGTAATACCCTCGCGATCCAACCGCGATTCGTGGCCGGTGGCGTGTCCCAGCTCGTGCAGCAAAGTCGAACGGAATTCCCGAGCATCCGGGAATTGATCGGGTTTCGGCATCACAATCAAATCGGCTGATGGGCGGTAATAGGCGCGGTTCTGATCTTCAAACCGCACCTGCAGGCCAGTCGCTTTCATCCCCGATACCACTCCTTCGAGCGCCTGATCCAACTGGACTTCGCTCCGCTGTGGGATTTCCAGCGGATTGGCCTCAAGATAGCGCTCCAAACCTCGGCATTGCGCGACGTTGAAAACCACCGAGTGCCTCGCATATAGGATATCGAGATCCTTTTCTGCTTGCCGCCAGCGCATGATTTGACCATCGGGGCCTTTTACATCGAGATGCACGGCATGCACATCGCGTCGGTCAGCGCCTATGGTGGCGATTGTCTGCGCTCCCACTTGGCGCACATCATGCACCTGCACGGGATGAGTGCCAACCAGCACTTGGCAATCGCGGCGTTTCCAGAAAGGCATTTTATCCCAGTACTCAATGGGATAACCATGCGAACCCTTTTCGGGGCCAGCCTCCAAGGCCCGCAATTGATTGAAAGTAAAAAACCGTGGATCGGCATAGCCCTGCTCATGCATAGTGCTCAAAAGCGATAAGCGATTACCACCTCGATACATTTTGCCGGTTTCGCCGTTGCGCGGCAGCATCAATGCATGCTGCTGCTCTGTATCAATCCAGCCACGCCGCCAGGGCATCACGCCTTGCTCCAGCCTTTTCATGATCGAGTCCGTGACCTCCTGTCGCACATCGCGGCGCTCGACTTTGGCTTTAGTTTCGGTCTTAGACATGCTCATCCTCCACCCAAATATCAATTTCAGATTCGGGCGATTTATCGCCCATGGCATCGTGGTCGTCCAAACCGTATTTCGCAGCCGTTTCTGGCGACACGGCTTCGATGGGCCCATCAACCGTTTCAACTTGCATGGTTTGCATGATTTTTCCTTTCAAAAGATGCCCGCCTCCTGGCGGGCGAAATGAACTCAGCGACCAAAATCCATATCCATGGCGCGGGCGCGGCGCGGGCGCTCTGCGGCGGGAGCGATGGCAACCTCTTTTTCGGGCTCCTTGTCTTTCCCAAGACCATGCGCCTCATCCAAAAAGGCCAGCGGATCCTTTTCCTTTTCCTGCTTCATCTCTTTGACCTGAGTGGACTCTTTGGCTTTTTCCATCTGCTCACCCGTCGTTTGGTGTGTGCGGTCGCCCTGCAATTCACCCCGCATCTGGCGCACGAATTCATGCGATGTTTTGATTTCCGCGCCGGGCGCAAACACCTGCTGCAGCTCGGGTTGCACCCGGGAGCGCAGCACCTGATCATCGCGCACCAAGATCACATCCACGCCGGCGGGTGTGAGGGATCCATCCTCGCGCAGCATTTGGCGATGCACCAGCACCTTCCGATCCTCGTCGCCCAGCTGCAGCCCGCCATCGGGCTTGCTCAAATCGGCGCGGGCGAAGGCTTGCATCGCCTGATACGGCGTACCGCGCCAGGCTTCGAGCGCCTGTTGAGTGCGCTCGCCGGGCAGCTTGATGGCAATCTGCCCGGGCTGGTCGCCGCCCATGGCCAAAAACTCCACGCCCGCAGCCTCAAGTTGGGCGCCCCAGTCTTTGGCGGCGCCCTTATCGAGCAAAAGAATCTGCTCGCCTCGCGCCCGATCGATGCCCGGCTCGCGCACATCGCCGGTGATGCCGCGCTCCACAGAGGGGGCGACCGATGGCAGGAGTTGTGCTTTTTGTTGCAGACCCTTGTGCCACTGGGCCAGTACCTCCGGTTCGGTATTGCGCAGCTTGAGTCCCATGCGCCCAGCGATTTCGGCCGCCCGCGCTTTGAAAGCGGTATCGCCGGTCAGCAAAAGCCCTTTTTCAGAATCGAATTTCTGCTCTGCCACCCGCAGAGCGGCCTCGATGTCGCGGTCATCAACCCGCTGCACATCCAAGCGGCTGCCCATATCCCGAAAAACAGTCGTCAAACCGCGCTTGAAAGCGGTCGTCCCATCCTGCTCGACCATCGAAAGCTCGCTGAGCAGGCGCTCGGGTGCAGGAGATTTTGCGAAACCCTCGACTGCCAGATCGTGATCGAGGGCGCTGTTTTCGGCCAGCAGCGACGCCAGCACCGGATCACCCGGGCTGCGCTGCGCTTCCTCGCTGAGGTATTCGCGCCATCTTTTCGGCTTTTCCAAGCCCTCATCGATCTTGCGCGCCTCCGCATCGCGGGCAATGCGATTTTCTTCGGTTTCTTTTGCGATCTCGAAAGCGATTTGAGTCATCGCTATCGGCCCCGAGACGCCCTTCGCCGTGAGTTCCTGGGCACGCTCTGCCCGGCGCTGCTCCTGAGCTTGAAAAAGCTGCACAGCCTTTTCGCGCCATTCGGCATCAAATGCCTCGATCGAAGCATTTCGTGCATCACGGACGGGCGCCGCGGTCTGATTGTATTTGTCGAAGATTTCAAGTCGCCGCTGCTGCTCGGAAGTCAAGTCCGATGAGACTTCCGGGGCTTCCGGAGCGGCGACAGATGCGTTCGTATTCAACTCGGCCATTTTGATTCCTTTCAAGGGTGAGTGGTGGCGAGACAGGGGATCCCCACACAAAGGGACAGCCTCGCCAACGCATCACTTGCCCGCCCAAAAAAAAGCCCTCCCGGCAAGGGAGAGCATCAAGGAGAAAGGAGTCGAAATGCGAAAACAACTCCACGGGAATCATAGCATCTTTAGCGCCCCAAGTCAATCCCCGGACATACCCAAGCGAATCGTCGGTGAGCCACCGGTATGACCATCCGATGCCAAAGGCCGACGCTGGCGACGCGCAAAAGCCGATGATTTATCGCTTGCATCTTTGAGCCGGTCAGAAGCCTTCAGCATGGCCCTCGAAAGCGGGCTGGCGCTCGCCCTAGCGCGGTAATTTTTCTCGGCCAAACGCTCTTCGTCGCGATAGTCCATGGGCTCGCTTTGACGGCCTCTGCCAGCACCGCCACCGCCGTAACCGTCGGATTGATTGCCAGATCCGGAAGGTGCGCCTGCATTCGGATTTGCAAATCCGGCAGTCTGGCCCGACTGGGATCCAGAATCCATGGGCGCGCTGGAGCTGGAGTAAGCGGGAGCCGAGTAAGCAGGCGCGCCAGAGCCGCCGGAGCCGCTGCCACCGGAGCCGCCACCGCCTGTGCCACCAGAGCCTGAGCCGCCACCGAAAGCCACACCTCCAGTGTCGCCGCCACCGGAGCCAGTACCACCAGCAACGCCAAAGCCTCTGCCACCAGCACCGCCTCCACCGCCGCCGGAGCCGCCACCAAAAGCTGCACCTCCAGTATCACCAGCACCTGAGCCAGCGCCTGTGCCAGCGCCACCACTCGCAGCGCCAAAGCCACCAGCGCCACCACCCGGGCCAGCACCACCGCCAGCCCTGCCACTGCCACCCATCGATCCAGCGGGTGATCCCGATCCGGAAAAAGCCGATCTCGAACCGTCGCCACCGATCGAGCCAGCGCCGGATGCCAGCGAGCCAGCGCCGCCGGATGCCGCGCCGGCGATGGAGCCAACCGCTGCCGTGGGTGTTGCCAGACGCGCCACCGCCCCAAGGGCTGCACCGGCCGCACCCGAAGCCAGGCTGGCTACACCGCCCACGCCCGAGCCCGCCATACTTGCCATTGAGCCGCCAGCCGCAGCGGTATTGGAGAGCGACATAGATACCGCGCCGCTCAAAAATGAGCCCGCTAAACTCGGAATCATGAAAGACATAACCGAGAAAATGGCGGCTGTACCAAGAAGGGAAAAAAGCTGCGGGATATGAAGCGCGCTGCCATCGGCTGTCAAGCTTGCAACAATCGAATTCCCAAATGTCACGCCAAAACCAGCCAGAATCGCGATGATGATCATGCGAGCGCCGACCGATACCGCATAGCCAAGATATTTCTCGGCGAAAGCCATAGTCCAGCGCGAACCCGACATAGCCAGCATGACAATACCAGCGGAAATCACCATCAGCATTTCAATTTTCACAACCAGCAACTGGATAGCGATAATTGCAAAAGCCGCAAAAACCAGCAGTACTACCAAGCCGACAAGGAAAGCGGACAAAATATTTCGGCCGACCTCCATGATGCCATGCGATTGCAGCGGTGCATTAAAAATCCTCGATGAAACATCGATACCCTGATTGATCAAGCCCGATGGCGTCAATTGATCCGCCGGCAACCCGGAAATGCGCTGGCCTGCTGCCTCGAAAGTGTCGGGGATCAATGGAATCCACGATGGCGCAAATACGATGACCGTATAAAAAAACCCGAGTGCTGTGACTTTGAGCACCAAGCCGCCAAAAAGATCGGACAGTTCGCCATTTTTAAGAACAGTCTGGATGCCATGCCAAGCGAACTCGATCACGGCCAAAGCCACGAAAATTGTGAGCGCGACCTCCACGCCGCGCTGCAGCCAAGTGTCGGTCTGCGCGGCCATCGTAGCCAGCAGGGTATCCAAAAATCCCTGAGCCAGCGCCGGCTGTGGGGCCAAAAGGAGCATGAGCACAGGCAACACCAGCAAAGGCGCGCGAATTCGCTTTAGGGGCATTTTGAACATGGCGTGATCCAATCCAATCAATAAACGATCAAAGGTTGCCATTAAAAGCGACGGCCGGTATCCCTGAAGAACTCCCGGAAAGCCTCATCCGCTTCCTCGCGCTCGCGCACATTGGTCGCCAAATAGTTTTGCTTCGCCTGCTGCGCCGCGATCGTGGTCATGTGCAACGACTGAATTTCGTTGACCATCAATCCCGAGATTTGATTGCCCGCCTGCATCACCTGCATACGCCCTTGCGCAGACTGGCTTGCAGCTTGGATTTGAGCGAGTGCGGATTGATTGTCGCGGATTTGATTGGCATTGATACCCGCAGTCCGTAGCGACTGAGCAATCTGGTTTTGCACGCCCGTGCGCCAGCGTTGGATGGCTTGCGCCGATGTCATGCTTTCGGTGTGATGGTACTGTCGAGCAAAATCCTGCAACGCTTGGGCCGATGAGTTGGCTGCTGAATCCACCGCGCTGATGGTATCAACCAAATCGCTAATTTGCACCAGCGCCGAAGGCCACATTTGCTGCGAAAGGCCCGCCGTGTTTTGCACCATGTTCTGATACTGCAGAACTTTTTGCCGCACGCCCTCAATCTGCTCGACGTAAATGCCGATCAATTCGGCGTTGTTTGCTAATTGCGTCCACTCGGTTGAGCCGCCACCGGCCGCGCCACCGGCTTTCGCCGGGGCTGTGAAGGCGATTGTGGCAGCCGCCACGCATGCGAGAAAAACTTTCATGGGAATCTCCTTAAAGATGATGAGAACTCAGTAACTCAACCACTGCTGAGCAGCATCGGCAAGGCCGCGCTCCCGCAGCCAGGCGGCAGGCCAAGTGTCCGGCTCCAGAGCACGCATCTCAGCAAGCCGGCGCAACGAATCGCGATCTGATGCGCCGACAAAGGCCAACTCCTCAGCCGTCAAGCCCAACTCAAAAACACGTCGACCGTCGGTGTGCAGGTGCAGATATTGGCGCTTGGGCGTCATGCGCGCCACGATTTCGATCTGGCGCGAATTGAGGCCGATTTGCTCGTAGAGCGGGCGCACAGACTCCGTTTGCGCTTCAGAATTGGCGAGCAGGATTTTGGATGGGCAGGACTCAAAGACCACATCGGCAATGCCGGATTTGGTCAGGTCGGTCAGCGATTGGGTAGCAAAAACGACCGCCACGTTCGCTTTCCGAAGCACTTTCAGCCACTCCCGGATTTTTGCCCGAAAGACCGGGTGCCCCAGCATGATCCACGCCTCATCAAGGATGAGCAGCGTTGGCGAGCCATCGAAGC
>Ga0075011_10001965_pt1 | contig 11183 bp, 9 predicted proteins | sample TARM_MetaG_T_14_FD_72354 | JGI IMG/M metagenome (GOLD analysis project Ga0075011, IMG submission 72354) | Freshwater microbial communities from Pennsylvania, USA, analyzing microbe dynamics in response to fracking - TARM_MetaG_T_14 | ecosystem: Environmental > Aquatic > Freshwater > River...
TGTCGCTCTGGCGAACGACAGTCTCAGGGCGGCCCCGCACCCATACTCGCAGGTCACACCGCATGGCGCGACCAGCCGCACCCCGCGCTCAGATCCTTACTGGGACAGGCTCACTGACGTCCTGACCGTCACCGGCCTGTCCAAGCGCTTCGGCAAGGGCCCGACCGCGGTCCAGGCCAACGACTCCGTCGACCTCACCATCGTCCCCGGCCAGATCGTCTGCCTGCTCGGCCACAACGGCGCGGGCAAGTCCACCCTCGTCAACCAGGTCGTCGGCCTCACCCTCCCGGACGCCGGCACCGTCACCCTCGACGGGATCGACGCCGTCGCCCACCCCGCCAAGGCCCGCTCGCTGGCCGCCGTCCAGGCGCAGGCCAACGTGCCGATCACAGGCCTGACCCCCCGCAAGGCCATCGAGCTGGTCGCCCGCATCCGCGGGGTGCGCAAGGCCGAGGCCCGGCGCCGCACCGGGCGCCTGCTGGCCGCCCTCGACCTCGGGGCCTGGGCCGACAAGAAGTCCGAGAAGGTCTCCGGCGGAGTCGCCCGCCTCACCGCCTTCGCCATGGCCGCCGTCGCCCCGGGCCGCCTCGTGGTCCTCGACGAGCCCACCAACGACGTCGACCCCGTGCGGCGCCGCCTGCTCTGGGAGGAGATCCGCCGCATCGCCGACACCGGCGCGGGGGTCTTGCTGGTGACCCACAACGTGCACGAGGCCGCGCACGTCGTCGACCAGGTGGTCCTGCTCGACGAGGGCAAGGTCGTCACCCGCGGAACCCCCGCCGAGCTGGTCGCCCGCCACGGCGGCCCCGGCGACACCCTCGAGGACGTCTACATCTCGCTCGTCGGCCACCAGCAGGCCGACGACGACGCCTCCGTGAGGGCAGCCGCATGACCGTCCGCCCCGTCGCCACCGCCCACGACCGCAGCCCCGTCCCCTCGCCGGAGAACACCATGCGCACCGCCCTGGCCGCCCCTGCTCACGCCCCTGCCGCCGACGCCGTCGCCGTCAGCGCCGCCGCCCCCACCGGCTTCCGCGCCTCCCTGCGCCAGCTCGGCCTGACGATCGTGTGGAACTGGCAGCGCGGCTCCGATGTGCTGCCGCTGCTCGCCGTCGTCCAGATCCGGATGGCCGTCCTGACCGTCTTCGGCTACGGCCTGCTGGTCGGCGACGCTCCCGTCGAGGCGGCCCGCTTCCTTGCCACCGGTGCCGCCACGGTCAACCTGATCATGGTGGGCCTCGTGATCACCCCGCAGGGGGTCGCGACCGCCAAGACCGAGGGGTCGCTGGCCTGGATGCGGACCCTGCCCACCCCGCGCTGGGTGGACTTCGCCGCCGACGCCATCATCTATATGGTCCTCGCCCTGCCCGGCGGAGCCCTTGGCCTGCTCGTCGGCGCCTGGCACTTCGGCGTCGACCTGTCCCTGTCGCCCTGGCTGATCCTCGCGGCCCCGCTGGTCGCCGTCGTGTCGGCCACCGTCGGCTACTCGATCGCCCTGCTGCTCCACCCGAGCCTCGCCAACCTGGTCTCCCAGGTCCTGGTCTTCGTGGTCCTGATGTTCGCCCCCATCTCCATCCCGACCGAGCGCTTCCCGGACTGGCTGTCCACCGTCCACGAGTGGCTGCCGATCGCGCCGATGGCCGACCTCATGCGTGCCACTCTTCTCTCCGACGTCTTCACGATGCCGGGGCGATCGGTCGCGGTCCTCGCGGTGTGGACCGTGCTCTGCCTCACCGGCGTCGGGGCGGTGCTGCGCAAGCGGTCCTGAGACCGCTTCCCCCGACCGCCGTAGCCCTGGCCGGGTCACCGGCCAGGGCGGCGGCGTCCACCGGATGGACCGCCGTCAGCCGCGACGGGCGGGAGAGCCGTCAGTCGGCGGCAGCAACGACCGCCAGGACCGCCTCTCCGTAGCGGTCGAGCTTGTTCTCGCCCACGCCGCTGATCCCCGCGAGCCGTTCGAGCGACGCGGGGCGGGCCGAGGCGATGGACCGCAGGGTCGCGTCGCCGAAGACGATATAGGCGGGCTTGCCCTGCTCCTTCGCCTCGGCGGCCCGCCACGAACGCAGCGCCTCGAAGAGCGGGACGTCCGTCTCCGCGAGGTCGGCCACCGCGGCCGCCTTCCGCGGCGCCCTCGCGGCGCGGGCGGCACGGTCCGGGTCGTGCCGCATCCGCACGGTCCGCCGTTGGGCGAGCACCTCGCCGCTCTCCTGCGTGAGCACGAGCGTCCCGTACTCCCCCTCGACGGTCAGCAGTCCCTGGGCCAGCAGCTGGCGGATCACGGCGCGCCACTCGGCCTCCGGCAGATCTCGGCCGACGCCGTAGACGGACAGCTCGTGGTGCCGGAAGCGGCGGATCTTCTCGGTGTCCCGACCCAGCAGGATGTCGACCACCTGCCCGACTCCGAAGGCCTGCCCGCGCTCGCGCGCGAGGCGCAGCACCGCGGAGAGCACCTTCTGCGCGGCGACCGTCCCGTCCCACTCCTCCGGTGGTGCCAGGCAGGTGTCGCACGCCCCGCACCCTCCCGGGTGCGACTGCCCGAAGTAGGCGAGGAGCTGCGAGCGCCGGCACTCGACCGTCTCGCACAGGGCAAGCATGGCGTTGAGGTGCTGGGCAAGGTTGCGGCGGTGGGCGGCGTCGCCCTCGGACTTCTCGATGAGGCTCCGCTGCTGGACGACGTCGGCGAGGCCGTAGGCGAGCCAGGCGGTGGAGGGCAGGCCGTCGCGCCCGGCACGGCCGGTCTCCTGGTAATAGCCCTCGACGGACTTGGGCAGGTCGAGGTGAGCGACAAAGCGCACGTCAGGCTTGTCGATGCCCATACCGAACGCGATGGTGGCGACCATCACGAGCCCGTCCTCCCGCAGGAAGCGGGCCTGGTTCCGGGACCGGACCTCGCTGGGCAGCCCGGCGTGGTACGGCAGAGCGAGGATGCCGTTCTCGACGAGCATCGCCGCCGTCTTGTCCACCGAGGCGCGCGAGAGGCAGTAGACGATGCCGGCATCGCCGGGGTGCTCGGTGCGGATGAGCTCGAGGAGCTGCCGCTCCGGACGGTCCTTGGGGACGATCCGGTAGGTGATGTTAGGGCGGTCGAAGCTCGACACGAAGTGCCGGGCACCCTGAAGGTCGAGCCGTTGCGCGATCTCGGCGCGGGTCGTGGCGGTGGCCGTGGCCGTCAGCGCGATGCGCGGGACGTCGGGCCACCGCTGGTGCAGCATCGACAGCTCGAGGTAGTCGGGCCGGAAGTCGTGGCCCCACTGGGAGACGCAGTGCGCCTCGTCGATCGCGAAGACGGAGATGGTGCCGCGACCCAGCAGCTCGACGGCGGCTCCGGTACGCAGGCCCTCCGGCGCGAGGTAGAGCAGGTCGAGCTCGCCCGCGACGAAGGCCTCCTCGACCGCGCGGCGGGCGGCGCCGTCGAGCGTGGAGTTGAGGAAGGCGGCCCGCACACCGAGGGCGGCGAGGGCGTCCACCTGGTCCTGCATGAGCGCGATGAGGGGCGAGACGACGACGCCGGTGCCCGGGCGCACGAGGGCCGGGACCTGGTAGCAGAGCGACTTGCCACCACCGGTCGGCATCAGCACGAGGGCGTCACCGCCGCCGATCACGGTGTCGATGATCTCGGCCTGCTCGCCGCGGAAGGCCTCGTAGCCGAAGACGCGCCGCAGCACGTCGAGGGCGGCGGGGGCGGTCGTCTCGGTCGTCACCCGCGCCACCCTAGCCACCGCCGCGGACACTGGTCCGCGGTCATCCCCACCCGGCGTCGTCCGGGCAGCGGTGCGGCCCGTCCCGGCCACCCGGAAGACGGTCGTCGAGGCTGGCCGCGGCGACTCTCGGCCCAACCGGCGTCAAACTCCACCGGCGTCGAACTCCACCGGCGTCGAGCCGTGGCTGCGGTCTGGTGTTCCTCGAGGAACGCTGGACGCGACCGACCCGTGGATCACTGGTCGACGTCGGCGCCCTCGGCCGGGTCGACCTGACCGCTCGACCCGCCGTCGGCGAGTTCGCTCGAACCGCCGCCGCCGGCCGCGGGGTCCTCGTCGTCGAGGTCGTCACCGAAGTCGGCGCCCTCGGCCGGGTCCACCTGACCGCTCTGGCCACCCTGCGCGAACCGGCTCACGTCCTCCTGCTCGCCTGCGTCGTCGCGGAACTGCTCGGACTCGGTGCTCATCGCTTTCCTCCCTCTCGACGGGTTGGCTCACCGTAGGCACCGCGGCCTGGACTCGCAGGAGGACGCCGCCGCGCCACCCGTGACATCTGTCATCCCCGACCCGTGCACGGGCCACCCGAACCGGTGAGAGGACGCACCGGCCGGGTGCCGGATCGCCGGAGAGGGTTGAGCCATGACGACGAACCCCCTCATCCAGGTCCGCGGCGCCCGCCGCAGCTACGGCTCCTACGAGGCCGTCCGCGGTGTCGACCTCGACGTGCGCCGCGGCGAGCTGGTCGCCCTGCTGGGCACGAACGGCGCCGGCAAGACCTCTCTGGTCGAGCTCATCGAGGGCCTCGCGCCGACGAGCGCCGGCACGGTCAGGGTCTTCGGCCTCGACCCCTGCGCTCAGCGCCGCGCCGTCGCCGGCCGCATCGGCATCATGCTCCAGGAGGCCGCCTTCGAGGACTCGCTCACGGTGGCCGAGACCGCCCGCATGTGGGCCGGTACGCTCGACGACCCGCTCGCCGTCGCCCAGGTGCTGGAGGCCGTCAACCTCACCCACCGTGCGACGGTACGCGTCAAGAGCCTCTCCGGCGGCGAGCGCCGCCGTCTCGACCTGGCCCTGGCGATCATGGGTAGCCCCGAGGTGCTCTTCCTCGACGAGCCGACGACGGGCCTCGACCCCGACTCGCGCCGTGACACCTGGGACCTCATCCGTTCGCTGGTCGCGACCGGCGTCTCCGTTCTGCTGACCACGCACTACCTCGAGGAGGCCGAGGAGCTCGCCGACCGCATCGCCATCATGCAGGAGGGCCGGATCACCCAGGCCGGCACCCTCGACGAGGTCCGCGGCGAGCACCCCACCCTCGAGGCGGCGTTCCTCGCGATCTCCGGCTCGCGCCACGCCGTCGACCTCACCCCCGTCAGCGTCTGACGCTCCCAGCCCTCCCGGAAGGACCCCGCCATGGCCATCGCCACGACCGCCACCCGCCGCACCCACGCCGACCCCGGTCCCGCCTTCTCGGTGCGCCGCCTCGCCGCCCTGGCGCCGTCGAAGTTCCTCGTGCTGATGCGCGACCCGCTCGCCCTGTTCTCGAGCCTGCTGATGCCGCCCGCGCTCGCGGCCCTCGTCCTGGCCCAGGCCGGCGAGGAGCACCGCGACACCCTCGCCGCGATCGTGGTCCCGACCCTCGTGGCCACCTCGCTCCTCATGGGCGTCTACGTCGTCCTCACCACCTGGTGCGTGGAGTGGCGCGAGTCCGGCGTCCTCAAGCGCATGCTCACCGGCCGGACCACCCGTGCCGAGCTGCTGACCTCGATGAGCGTGCCCTCGGTGGTGACGCTCGTGGGCCAGGTGGTGCTCAGCTTCGTGGTGCTCCAGGTCTTCGACGTGCGCCTCGATCTCACCAACCCGGTGCTCGCCGCCGTCGGTGTCCTCGGCGGCCTGGCCCTGTGCGTGCTGCTCGGCGCCGCGACTTCTGGCGTGACCAAGACGGCATCCGGCTCGCAGATCACCACGCTGCCGATCGCCCTGGCCGGCCTCTTCCTCTCGGGCACCATGGGCCACGTCCCCGAGGTGTTTGCGCCCGTCGCCCCGTTCACCCCGCTGTACCCCGTGGTCGAGCTGGTGCGGATCGGGCTGAGCGGCCTGACCGCCGACTCGCTCGCGAACTACGGTGCCGTGCTGACCTTCGCCGAGAGCTGGGGCGCCGCCGGACGGTCCGTCGCGGTGCTCGCTGCCTGGATCCTGGTGGCCGCTCTCGCCTCGCGCTGGCTGATGCGCTGGCTGCCGCGCCGATGACCCGGCCGGTTCCTGACACCGTGGGGCCAGCCCGGCGGTCGGTGGTTGCCGATCCGCCGGGCCGGCCCGTGCGCCGTGGGACCCTGAGCGGTATGCGCGTGCCGGGTCCGCTCAGGGCGAAGTGGTGGGAGTGGGACTCGGCGGACGAGCTGCTCACCTGGAACCGGCGATCGATGCACCTCATCCCCGCGACCGAGATCATCTTCGCCGTGCCGATGGTCAACGACCTCGCTCGGGACGGCCACGCGGCGCTCGCGGTCATCGCGGTTCTCCTGGTGGTCGCACACACCGCCGCCGCGGTCGCGGTGCTCCGTACGCCGCCGGCCAGTACCCCGCGTCGCCGGCGCACCGCCGCGCTGACCGCGCTGGCCCTCACGGCCGGGGCCCTGGCGGGCACCGCCGTCCTCACCTTCCCCGCGACCCTCGCGGGTGCTCCGGGCGACCCGCGGCTGCGGGCCGCCATCCTCGCGGGCACGTTCAGCGTCGGCGCCCTCGCCGTCACCACCCCGATGCGCAAGCTCGCCTGGCTGGTCCTGGTCACCGGGGCGGCCGCCTTCCTCATCGCGCGTGACGGCGGGCAGAACCCGTGGGTAGCCGCCGCCCTGCACGCCGGGTTCGCCACGGTGTGGGGCATCGTGATCCGGCTGGAGAACGCCTTGGGGCGCCTCGTCGCGAAGCTGCAGGCCGCCCGCGAGACCGAGGCCCGTCTCGCCGTGACCGAGGAGCGCCTGCGCTTCTCGCGCGACGTGCACGACGTCCTCGGGCACGCACTGTCCGCCGTCGCCGTCAAGAGCGAGCTGGCCGCCGAGTTCGCCCGCCGCGGCCACGCCGAGGATGCCACCGCCGAGATGCGCGCCGTGCGTGAGCTCGCCCAGGACGCGCTGCGCCAGACCCACGGCCTCGTCGCCGGCTACCGCGCCGCGGACCTGGGCACCGAGATGGCCGGCGCCCGCTCGCTGCTCGCCTCCGCGGGGATCAGCGCGCGGGTGGTCGGCGAGCCGGGCACCCTGCCCGCGCCGGTCCAGGACGCCCTGGCCTGGGTGGTCCGCGAGTCCGCCACCAACATCGTGCGGCACTCGACGGCGCGCACCGCCGTCATCGACCTCACCGCCGACGCCGACCAGGTCGCCTTACGCATCACCAACGACGGCGCCACCGCTCGATTCGAGTCTTCGGGCCCGATTCGATTGCTGGAGCACTCGAATCGAGCCGCAATGCTCGATTCGACGAAGCCCACCGTCCTCGGCACCACGCCGACCGGCGGCCTGCATGCGGGCACCGGTCCCGAGATCGCGCCGCCGATGGGCGCCACCCCGGCCGCCCCACGCACGTCCGGCACCGGCCTCGTCGGCCTGCGCGAGCGGGTCGCAGCGGTTGGCGGCACCCTGTCCGCCACCCGCGACGACGACCGCTTCGTCGTCGAGGCGCGTGTGCCCGTGCACGCTCCGGGCGCGGTCGCCGCCAGCAGCCCTGAGGGGGTCGCTGAGGCCGCGCTCTCCACCGGAACCACGCCAGCAACCGGAGCCACCCTGGCCACTGGAACCACCCGAGCCGCCGGAGCCGCCGGAGCCGCCGGATGATCCGCATCGTCCTGGCCGACGACGAACGTCTCATCCGCGACGCCGTCGGAGCACTGCTCGCCCTCGAAGGGGACATCGAGCTGGTCGGGGTTGCGGCGTCCGGCACCGAGGCCGTCGCGCTGGCGGTCAAGACGCTGCCGGACGTCGCCGTCGTCGACCTGCAGATGCCAGGGCTCGACGGCATCGAGGTGGCGGCCGAGCTCGCGCGCACCGCACCGGGGATTGGTGTCGTCGTCGTGACCAGCCACGCGCGGCCCGGCTACCTCAAGCGCGCGCTCGCCACCGGCGTGCGAGCCTTCCTGCCCAAGGCCGCCCCCGCCGCCGCGCTGGCCGGAGCGATCCGCACGGTCGCCGCCGGCGGCCGGTACGTGGACCCGGAGCTCGCCGCCGAGGCGATCTCCGCGGGCGACTCCCCGTTGACCCTCCGCGAGTCCGACGTCCTGGCGCTCGCCGCCGACGGCGCGCCGATCGAGGAGATCGCCCAGCGCGCCGCCCTCGCCCCCGGCACGGTGCGCAACTACCTCTCGGCCGCCGTCGCCAAGCTCGGCGCCGTCAACCGCCACGAAGCCGTCAAGCTCGCCCGCGACCTCGGCTGGCTCTGAGCCGAGGCGCGGCCCTCAGCAGTCGCGGTAGCCGAGTGATCCGCACGGTCGCCGCCCGCGGCCGGCACGTGGACCCGGAGCCCGGCGTGATCGTTGCGGGAACAGCGCGGCCCTCAGCGGCGTGATCGCTGCGGGAACAGCACGGCCCTCAGCGGCGTGATCGCTGCGGGAACAGCGCAGCCCTCAGCGGCGTGATCGTTGCAGCACGAGCGCGGCCACCGCGAGCAGCGGCGCCAGGGACAGCGCGATCCGGAGCGAGGAGGCCTCGCTGATCGCGCCGACGAGCGGGCCAAGGCCGATCGCCGCGCCGCGCATTCCCGCGTTGACCCACGTGAGGCCCGAGTGGGCGGCCACGCCAGGGACCTCGTCGGCTCGCGCGTAGGCGAGCGGGACCACGACGGCACAGCCGAGTCCCGCCACGACGAACCCGGCGAGGGTGAGCGGAGCGGTCGGCGCCCAGACCGCGCCGAGGACGCCGACCGACATCGCGACGAGGCTGATCCGTAGCGCGCGGTCCCGTCCCAGCGCCTCGGTGAACCGGTCGCCGAGCAGTCGGCCCGCGAACTGCGAGCCGAGCAGCACCGCGAGCCCCGTGCCGGCATGAGCGGCCAGGACGCCGTGCTCCGAGGCCAGGAGCACCGCTGACCAGTTCATGCCGAGGTCCTCGACGGCGAAGCCCGCCACCGCGACGAAGGCGAGCGGCAGCAGGAGACGCCACGGACGCGGCGGACGCACGGCATCCCTCGGCTCGGCCCCCGGCGCGCGGACCGGTCCGGGCTGCGGCGCCGGCGAGGTCGCGCCGGCGTCCGGGGCGGCGGCCTGGTCGGCCGGGACCTGCTCGACCGGGACCTGCTCGACCGGGATCTGCTCGATGGTGTCCGGCAGGAACCATCGCCCGGCGACGACCATGGCCGTCGAGCAGATGGCACCCCAGACCAGGAGGTGGACGACGAGCGGGACCTGAGCCATGGCCACACCGCCGAGCGCGCCGACGGCCATCCCGACGCTCCAGCCCGCGTGCATGGCCGTCAGCACGGAGCGGCCGTACGCCGCCTGGACCTTCAGGCCCTGGGCGTTCTGCGCGACGTCCACCGTGGCGTCGCAGGCGCCGACCACCGCCAGCGCCACGAAGAGGACCCACGTCTGGCCGACCGCCACCCCGAGCCCGCCGAGCACGAGCGCGAGCGCGATGGTCAGCGTTCCGAACGCCGTGGTGCGCCGGGTGCCGAGCCGCCGCACCACGACGGCAGGGGCATTGAGGGCGATCGCCCCGCCGATGCCGGTGGCGACCACGAGCAGCCCGAACAGGGCGTCGGTGAGGTCGAGGTCGCCCTTGACCTGGGCCCACCGGGCCAGCAGGGCGGCCGGGAGGGCGCCGTTGGTGGCGAAGGCGACGGTGGCGGCGATGCGGGCGCGGCGCAGGCTCACCCCGGCGCCGGCCGCAGCCTTCGTCGTCCTTCTCACGCCTGAGGGGCGATCTCGCGGGCGACCAGCTCGAGGTGGTCCAGGTCGGACAGGTCCAGCACCTGGAGGTAGACCCGCTCGATGCCGTCGGCGCGCAGCCGGGCCAGGTGGTCGACCGCCTCGCCGACGGTGCCGGCGATGCCGTGCTCGCGCAGCTCGGCGGGCTCACGGCCGATCGCGGCGGCGCGCTGCGCGAACTCCGCGTCGTCGCGACCCACGGCGAGCACGACGGCGGCCGAGTGGACGATCGACGACGGATCGCGACCGGCCTCGGCAAGGGCCTTGTTCACGACGGCGATGCGCGGGGCGACGTCGTCGAGGACCGGGAAGGCCTGGTTGTACTCGTCGGCGAACCGGGCCGCGAGCGCCGGCGTCCGCCGTGGCCCGCCGCCGCCGACGATCACCGGGATGCGGGGCTGGACGGGCTTGGGCAGGGCCGGCGAGTCGGTGAGCGTGTAGTGCGCGCCCTCGAAGCTGAAGCTCTCCCCCGCCGGGGTGGACCACAGGCCGGTGATGACGGCGAGCTGCTCCTCGAGGATCCCGAAGCGCTGGTGCGGGAAGGGGACGCCGTAGGCCTCGTGCTCGCGGGCGAACCAGCCGGCGCCGAGGCCGAACTCGACGCGGCCGCCCGACATCTGGTCGACCTGCGCGACCTGGATGGCGAGCACGCCAGGGTGGCGGAAGGTCGCCGAGGTGACGAGGGTGCCGAGGCGGATGGACGTGGTCTCGCGCGCCAGGCCGGCGAGCGTGGTCCACGCGTCGGTCGGCCCGGGGAGCGGGTCCCCGTCGCCCATCCGCAGGAAGTGGTCGGAGCGGAAGAAGGCGGAGAACCCGAGCTCCTCGGCGGCCTTCGCGACGGCGAGCTGGTCGTCGTACGAGGCGCCCTGCTGGGGCTCGATGAAGATGCGCAGGTCGAGAGTCATCGGGCCAGTCTGCTCCATCATCGCGAGGCAGCGGCGAGCGCCTGCGGCAGCGCGGCAGGGTCGGTCCAGTCACCGGTCCACGGCTCGCCGTCGATCATCACGGCGGGCGTGCCCTGGACGCCCGCCTCGTCGAGCGCGTGCCGGGAGGCCGAGTGGACCCACTGGCCGAAGGTGCGGCGCGCCTCCCCGGAGGCGATGGCGTCGGCGACGTCGGCCGGCACCCCGGCGTCCTTGGCCTGCTGCGCGAGCTCCTCGTCGCTGAGCCCGGGCGTGTTCTCGGCGGGCTGGTTGGCGAAGAGCGCCTGGTGGAAGGCTTGCCACTGCTCCGGCGCGCGGTCCGCGACCCATGCGGACGCCGTCGCGGCGCGCGTCGAGAACTCGGTGCCCTGGGAGACGCGGTCGAGCAGCGAGATCGGGTGCACGACGACGTTGGCGGTGCCGCCGGTGATCATCTCCTCGAGCCCGGCCTGGTTGACGATCTCGAACTGGCCGCAGTACGGGCACATGTAGTCGACATAGACCGCGACCGTGGGCACACCGTCGGTCGCGGTGCCGCCGGCGGCACCGTCAGTGCCGAGCGGGATGCCGCCGTCGTCGGTCACACCGGCGGGTGCCGTGGTCACCTCGGCAAGCGGGACGTCCTCCACCGTGTTCGCGGCCTCGTTCG
>Ga0075011_10001966_pt1 | contig 11183 bp, 9 predicted proteins | sample TARM_MetaG_T_14_FD_72354 | JGI IMG/M metagenome (GOLD analysis project Ga0075011, IMG submission 72354) | Freshwater microbial communities from Pennsylvania, USA, analyzing microbe dynamics in response to fracking - TARM_MetaG_T_14 | ecosystem: Environmental > Aquatic > Freshwater > River...
ATCCTTATCACGGGCATTGTGCTACTTTAGGAGGGATTATGAAACCATTAGACACGCGAAACAGCCCTTACATGTACGTCCACGAAGAAGTGCACCCCGTTACACCGTGGGAGCAGTTTAGGCAAGTGGTTGCCCGCACTTTTAAGGGCGAGCTTTTTGTGGGCCTTTGGATTGTATTTCGAGAAATGATTAAAAAAGACAGTTGTGCAACCATCCAATATCCTCTTGAAAAAATTGCCATGAGTCCACGTTATCGCGCGATTCACAAGCTCTTGGTGTTGGTAGAAAGCGGGAATGAGCGTTGCATTGGTTGTGGGCTATGTGAAAAAATCTGCATCGCTAACTGCATTCGCATGGATACTAAACTAGGCGAAGACGGGCGCAAAAAAGTAAGCGAGTACACCATCAACTTTGGGCGGTGTATCTTTTGTGGGTATTGTGCTGAGGTGTGTCCAGAGCTTGCCATTGTGCATGGGGGAGAGTACGAAAATGCCAGCGAACAGCGGGCCCATTTTGCACTCAAAGAAGACATGTTAACACCATTAGAAACATTTCGGGCAAACAAACAACGTGAATACGATGGCTTTGGGGCGCTTTCAAAAGAAGCAGACCAATGGGTCGCAAAAACGCCGTTGGCATATTAGGGGTTACGATGTATGAAGCAATAGCCTTTTACCTTTTTTCGGCACTAACACTGGGGATGTTTAGCGTCACCGTGTTGAGCAAAAATGCGCTGTATTCCATGAGTGCATTGGCGGGTGGGATGATTTTCATCTCAGGATTCTTTTTTCTCCTAGATGCGGAGTTTTTGGGTGTGGTGCAAATTATCGTTTATTCAGGAGCGGTAATGGCCTTGTACGCCTTTGGGATGATGTTTTTTGACACCACCCAAGAAGTGCGCGAAAAGACCGAATGTAAAAAAACTCTCTATACTCTTTCGTTGTTTAGCGCTGTTTTGATTGTGCTGATTGTGGCCGCTCCTATTATGGGCGCCAACATCGAAGCAACCTATCCTATGAGTGCAGAACTTGGAAACGTCCAAACCATTGGGTTGGTACTCTTTACTAAATACCTTGTTCCCTTTGAACTCGCGGCGGTGATGTTGCTTGTGGCGATGATTTCGGGGATTATCTTGGTGAGCAAGCGACTAGACCACAGCATCACACTCCACGACGAAGACCCAAAAGAGGAGGCATTATGATTACCCTAACACACTACCTTGTGGTGGCAGGCGCGATGTTTGCCATTGGTTTGGTAGGAATTATGCGGCGCAAAAACCTCTTGATGCTCTTCTTTTCCACGGAAATTCTTTTAAATGCAGCCAATGTTGGCTTTGCCGCCGTGTCAAAGTTCTACGGGGATATCACAGGGCAAATCTTTGCCTTTTTTATCATCGCAGTGGCTGCGAGCGAAGTGGCGGTGGGGTTAGGACTGTTAGTCTTATGGTACAAGCGCACGGGCAGTATTGACCTTGATAGCTTGCAGATTATGAAAGGATAGCCTATGGAACAACTACTTTACACTGCACTGTTTGCTCCGCTGGCGGGTTCTTTGTTTGCAGCACTTTTTGGCGCGCGTCCTAAGATGCTTTTAACCGGCATTGTCACCTCGTTGCTTTTAGCGGTTTCCATGGTAGCTTCGTTGCTGTTGCTTTCCCATGTGGACGCTTCTACTCGTGTACATGTAACGCTGTTTGATTGGATAAGTGCAGGAAGCTTTAGCGTGCCTTTTGGGTTTGTGGTAGACCAAGTGTCTGTCATCATGATGGTCACCGTCACGGTGGTCTCCACCGCGGTGCATGTATATTCTATTGGTTACATGGACCACGACAAAGGGTTTAACCGCTACTTCTCTTACCTCTCCGCCTTTGTGTTTTCCATGATGATTTTAATCATGAGCGACAACTTTGTGGGCTTGTTCATCGGCTGGGAGGGAGTGGGTCTGTGTTCATGGCTCTTGATTGGCTTTTGGTACCACAAGCATTCCGCTTCGTGGGCGGCCAATGAAGCCTTTATTATGAACCGCATTGCCGATTTGGGCATGCTTATGGGACTTTTTCTCATCTACTGGCAAGTGGGCAGTTTGCAGTATGACGCGGTGTTTGAGCGCATCGAATTTGTAGCTCCTTCAGTGGTGGCGACGATTGGTATCTTGCTCTTTATCGGCGCGATGGGAAAATCGGCTCAATTCCCCCTGCACACCTGGCTAGCGGACGCCATGGAGGGCCCCACGCCAGTTTCTGCGCTCATTCATGCTGCGACCATGGTAACAGCGGGGGTTTATTTGGTCATCCGCGCGCATCCGATTTATGAAATCATCCCACAAGTTGGGTTTTTCATCGCCTCATTGGGAGCATTTGTAGCGGTGTTTGCTGCGACCATGGCGCTGGTGAATAATGACCTTAAGCGCATTATCGCTTACTCTACTTTGTCGCAACTAGGCTACATGTTTGTGGCCGCAGGCCTTGGGGCCTATTGGATTGCGCTGTTTCACCTCATGACCCATGCCTTTTTTAAATCCCTTTTGTTTTTGGGTGCGGGTAACGTGATGCACGCCATGCACGATGAGCTAAATATTAAAAAAATGGGCGGTTTGTATGAGAGTATGAAGGTCACGGCTATTTTGATGGTCTTAGCGTCCATTGCCTTAGCGGGGATTTACCCCTTTGCGGGCTTTTTCTCGAAAGATAAAATCCTTGAAGTGGCCTTTAACGAAGGGGCGTACGTGTTGTGGGGCGCTTTGTTCCTAGGCGCAGGACTCACGGCATTTTACAGCTTCCGTTTGGTGATGCTTGTCTTCTTTGGCAAAAAAGAGCACGAAAAACACGGTATCCATCCTCACGAAGCCTACACGTACGTGCTTATGGCGATGGCCCCTCTTGGGGTATTGGCTGTGGTGGCAGGATTTTTTGAAAAAGGCTTCCACCGCTTCGTGACAACCTTGTTGCCCGAATACACCATGCACATTCCCCATTCAACGGCCTATTTGCTCATCGGAGGAACCTTGCTCATTGCCCTTAGTGGCATTGGGTTTGCGGTTTACATGTATGGCAAAAAAGGCGGGTTTCCTGTGTGGATGGAAGAGCACTTTTGTTATAAATTGCTCTCTAACCAATACTACATTCCGCAGTTGTACAAAGAGGGCATTATGAAGCCTTTTACAACCATTTCTATCTTTTTGTGGAAAAGTATTGATCAAAAGATTGTAGACAAAACGGTGGATGTGATTGCGAGCGGATTGGTGCGCCTTGGAAAAGGTGCTAATGGCATGCAAACGGGCAATCTTTCAACGATGCTACGTTGGATGGTTGTGGGCTTGGTGACCTTGTTAGTCTTAGCCGTTTTCTATCGACCTTAAGGAGCCGCTTGATGGATCATATACTTTCACTTATTATCTTTTTTCCAGCCTTTGCGGGGTTGCTTGGGTTTGTCGTGCACAAAGAAAGCGCTAAGGCGTATGCCATCAGTGTGGCTGCCATTGAATTGTGTTTAACGCTATGGTTGTGGGTTGGGTTTGATGCCACCAACGCGGGCTTTCAGTTTGTCGAATACGCCCCACTCATTTCTCAATTTGGGGTGAGTTATTACCTTGGAGTGGACGGTATTTCCCTCTTTTTGGTTATCTTGAGTGCGTTTATGACCCTCATTGCACTCATCGGGCTTAGCGTCAAAGAAGACGTTAAAAACCTCGTGATTTCCGTACTCTTTTTAGAAATGACGATGGTGGGCGTGTTTTTAAGCCTTGATGTCATCTTGTTTTACGTCTTTTGGGAAATGTCTCTCTTGCCGATGCTTTACATCATTGGGGCGTGGGGTTCGGGAGAACGTATTTATGCTGCGGTGAAATTTTTCCTCTACACCTTTTTTGGATCTGTGTTTATGCTTGTGGGCATCTTATTTATGGCTTATTTGTATTTTCAAACCACGGGTGTGTGGAGTTTTGCGCTTCCTGATTGGCATTTGTTACAAGTGCCTTATGACTTCCAACTGTGGCTCTTTGGTGCCTTTTTCTTGGGCTTTGCTATCAAGGTGCCCATGGTTCCTTTCCACACGTGGCTTCCCTATGCCCACGGCCAAGCACCGACCATTGGTTCGGTGATTTTAGCTGCGGTGCTTTTAAAAATGGGAACCTATGGATTTGTGCGTTTTTCTCTTCCGTTATTTCCTGATGCAGCGGTAACGTTTATGATTCCCATTGCTATTGTGGCCATTGTGATGGTCATTTACGCAGCGATGATTGCGTATGCGCAAGAAGACATGAAACAAGTCATTGCCTACAGCTCCATCTCTCACATGGGGATTATCGTGCTAGGCACCTTTGCGCTAAATGCTGAGGGGATTACAGGGTCAATTTTCTTGATGATTTCCCACGGGATTGTCAGTGGGGCACTGTTTATGCTTGTGGGGGTCATTTACGAACGGCGCCACACGAAAAAAATGAGCGAATTTGGAGGCCTAGCTTCGGTGATGCCTGGTTTTGCCACCGTCTTTGGCATCATGCTCATGGGTTCGGTTGGCTTGCCACTCACCATTGGGTTTGTGGGCGAGTTTTTAGCCTTAATGGGCTTTTTCAAGGTGAGCATGGTCCTAACTGCTTTAGCGGGTACGGGCATCATTCTAGGTGCCATTTACATGCTAACACTCTACAAACGCTCTTTCTTTGGAGTAATCACCAACGAGGCTAACCGTGGGCTTTCTGATCTAAACAGTAGAGAACTAACTGCCCTGGTGCCCCTAGTGGCCCTAGTGGTGCTTTTAGGGGTTTACCCCAAGCCTATTTTAGGGCCAGTGGATGCAAGTGTAAAGAAAATGATTTCACTCATGGAACAAAAAGCAGAACGCCAAGAGACCAAGTTGCTGCTTAAAGATGTAAATACCGTAGGGGAGGTGCGCTAATGCCTATTTCCATTGACCTCGCAACGCTCAATATGGCAACGGTGATGCCAACTTTAATCTTGGTAATTGGTGCCCTTGCGATTTTGTGTATCGACTTGTTTAAGCGCGACCTCTCGCGCAGTTTTTATACCATGATTGCTGTGTTGGTGATGTTGCTTTCTATTGGAGCAACCTTAGGGCTTAGCGGTTCGGAGCGTGGCTTTTTCGACATGATGCTCATGGATGGCATTGCTGTAGTTTCAGGGTTGATTATTTTGGTAACCTCGGTGCTATTTGTCCCTTTGGCCTTGAGTTCTAAACGCTTTCACGAGTTCACTATGCCTGAATTTTTTGCCCTCTTTTTGTTTATGGTGGCAGGATTTTTATTTATGGTTTCAAGTGACAATTTGATTTTGATTTTTATTGGTCTTGAGACAGCATCGTTAGCTTTGTATACGATGATAGCCATGCACAACCGCCTCAAAGCTATTGAAGCAGCCATCAAATACTTTACCATGGGCGCACTAGCGGCTGGGTTTTACGCTTTTTCCGCCTTGCTGTTTTATGTGCTCACGGGAAGTGTAGAGATTGGCGTGATTGTCAATGTTCTCTACGAGCGCGGTTTTGACCCCATGATAGGTGTGCTTGGGGCCACGGTGTTTATGTTGGCGGCCCTTGGGTTTAAGCTTTCCATTATTCCCTTTCACACGTGGACGCCTGATGTGTACGAGGGTTCAAGTGCGGCGTTAGCAGGGTATATGTCCATTGTGCCTAAAATTGCGGGCTTTGTAGTAGCGATGCGTTTGTTTGAAATGTTAGCCCAATCGGGCGTAACATGGCTTGAAGATGTGCTTTTTGTGGCCGTTGTGCTCACTATGACCTTGGCAAACTTAATGGCGTTAGTACAAACCGATGTCAAACGCATGTTAGCTTTTAGTTCTATCTCCCATGCAGGCTTTGTGCTTGCAGCTATTTTGATTGGCACAACCCAAGCGAATGTAGGCTTCTTTTTGTACTGGATGATGTTTTTGTTTACCAACCTTGGGGCGTTTTCTATGCTTTGGATTGCGCGCAATAAACAAAACCTGTGGGATGCGAGGTACCAACACCCCTTTACGAAGTTTTCAGGGATGGTCAAAGTGAGTCCGATGGCAGCGACCATTATGGGTGTATTTATGTTCTCCCTTGCCGGTATTCCGCCTTTTTCTATCTTTTGGGGTAAGCTCTTTTTGATGAGTGCTGCGGTGAACGCGGGGTATATTGGGTTGGCTGTTGTGATGGCGCTCAACAGCGCTATTGCCGTGTATTATTACATGAAACTTGTGGTGTTTATGTTTTTAAAAGACCCTGTTGCTAAAGATGGCAGTATCTACGCCATCAATGCTTCTACGCCACTAAAAAGCATTATTGGGTTTGCTCTTGTGATGACCCTTTGTGCTGTAGTGTTTGTGGATTCACTCATCGGGTTTATTGCGGAGTATGTTGTCGCGAGCGGATTTTAAGCGTTTTTGTTTTCATGGGCATGTGCTATAATAGTGCCCATGAAATACCTTCTCATTTTTCTCATTTTTCTTTCATCACTCCATGCAGTGACACTGGTACTTAACAGCGCACAAGAGAACAACCGTCCCTATGCCATCTTGCATTTAATGAACGATACGCCTATTGAATGTTTTGTGACAGATCTTCCTTTGGGTCAAAAAAAGTACACGTGCCAGTTTGATAAAATTCTAACCAATCGCATTACTTCTCAAAAAACTCCTTTAGTGCAAATTGATTTTGTAGAACATGCGGAGAGTTTTGAGATTGTTATTACCCCCACTTTTGATTCTCAAATGCGAAATATGGATGTGGTACTTTATGAAAGCATCGAAGTTCCCCTTAAGCCAACGTCTTTAGCGAAGCATTGGGCGATTCTCATTTATCAAGAACACCCTTTCTTGGACTCTACAAACGAAGAGGGGATTAATTTTCCTGTTACTTACCCTCAGTTTCAACGTCCAAGCGTGGGAGCTCTTGACTTAAATGGTGCTCCTATTGGGTACGTACGAAGCAGGGATATTAATGCGTATTTGGATGTAAAGCGTGATTACGAAGCAGGGCGTTTTGAAAACGTCATAGAACAAGCCCAAGAAGCCATGATGCTTTATCCTCAAACCATTTTTAAAAGTGAATTTGCTTTATATAAAATTCGTGCTATGGACTATTTGTTAGATGCTGAGGATGCGGGTTCGCTCTTGGCGCTTGACCGTAATGATGTTATTCAAGAAGGAAAGGCGTGGATGAAAAACTTTTCATCCGATGAAAATATGGCAGAAGCACTGATGTTAGTAGCTAAAAATTACCTCAAAATGGGCTTTTCAAGTGACGCTAATTATTTTTTAGACATTTTGATTACAGAGTATCCCGAAAGCCGTTTTACAAAATGGGCCATTTTGCTCTATGCCGATACCCTTTATAATGGCACCAAGCGCGCCGAAGCACTAAGATTATATAATGATGTGTTATACACTACTAAAGATTTAGATATGGCATCAGAAGCTGCCATTCGCTTGGCGCAAAACAGTATTGATTTGGGTAAGGTTAATGAAGCCAAAGAGTACCTTGTAAAAATCCTAAACGCCAACGCAGAATTTTTATTAAAAGATGAAGAAAATGCTTATGCTTTGGCGGAAAAATTAGCACTCAATCGCCTTCCTGGTATTGCAGCACAAATTTCAGAATCTCTCCTTGCCAACAAGACACGCACCCATCCTCTTTACGAAGTGCTTTTAAAAGACACGGGATTGTGGTATGCAGAATCAGGAGAAGTGACCAAGGGGCATTTGTATCTTACGCGGTACCAAAGTCAATTTTCTGAAGGAGAGTTTGGCGGGCAAGTTCAAGAAGGATTAGATCGCCTCTTTTTTGAACTTGCCGAAACAAACACGACAAAACTAACGCAATACTATGAAACCCTCATGGCGCGCTACGATAACGAAATTTCTCAAAAAGCATTGGTTGAAAAAGCAAAACTTTTTCACCAAGAGGCGCGTTATACCCAAGTGTTAGCCCTTGATGACGCGTTGCGCGCTGTTGCGGAACCAAGCTTGGCGACGGAAGCTAACCAAATACTAACCTTGGCTGCCTTTGATCAGGCAACAGTGTTGTTGGAGGAAGACCAATGCCAAGGGGCCGTGTTGTTGGTTGAGCGGTATGGTGTGGGCGAGGAGCTAGCAAATAGAGAAAAGCTCTTTGAATGTTTAATGCGTCTTTCTCGTTTTGACGCAGCAGCAGCAGAGGCAAAAACCCACACGCTAGTACGGGATTTACGTGAACGTCTGGCGTGGATGATACGCCTTAATAAAGCTTTGTTTGAAGCGGGAAAATGGGCTGATGTGGTGGGAATGAGCGATGATATTATGGAACTTGGTGTTTTAGTAAAAGCACCAAAGGCAAATGAAGTATTGTACGAAAAGTTTTTTGCTCTGACGCGTCTTGGGGAGCATGAGCGCGCACTGGGTGTGGCCCAAGAGATTATGCGAACCCTTTCAGAGGTTTATAAAAGTGTGGAAGTGTACAGGGAAGTGATGCGGTATGCAAAAACACAAGGTAACGACTTGTTGCTAGAATTATATGCCAAAGAAGCCCTTGCTCTGCAGGAGCGTTCCGAACTCTTTTTGTTTACTCCTGAACTTGAATACGAAACCATTCAAGTTCTTCAGCGCTTAGAAAAACCAGAGGAAGCCCTTGAGGTAGCAGTTGCTTTAATTTCGCGCGTTCAATCTCCTAGCGAGAGAATTCGTGCGCAATATTATGCAGGAGAGATAAGTTCAAAACTCGGAAAAATTCAAGAGGCAAAGGCGTATTTTAGTCAATGTGCCGATGCTTCAGAAGAGAGCTCTTGGAAGAGTGTGTGCCAACAGCATTTGGAACTCATTCCTTAGGAAAATTTGCTACAATGTAACGCGTGAAAGTTAAAGCAAAGGAGTTGCCAATGAAGATGTATATCGTAAGAGGAACCAGTAGGGGTTTGCGCGAAATGATTTTAAGCATTAGTAAAGTGAGGGCCCAAGAGATTTCAGACTTGCGAAAACTTGGTCCAACAACCGTAAAAACCGTTGACAAAAAACCAAAACTCCGTGTGGCTACTGGTGGAGAAAACGAAATGTTAGACTTTTTAGAATGGAAAGATCCTGACCGCAATCGCTGGCACTCTCAATTTACCATCGACCCCGCACTTTATTCTCAATCTGTTTTGGAGATTCTACGACGTGAGGACAACATCTAGCCCTTTACATGTAAAGGGCTATTTGCTCAAAAAGTGCATCAGCAGAATTTTTAATAATCTCTTGTTTGAATTGCGTTTTGTTGAAAGTGCGTTGGCGTTTTGCTAGCTGCGTGGTGTGAATGCTAATCGCCTCTTGCATGGATTCATGGCTGCAATCCCCATCCAAATAAACCAACACTTCCTTAATTCCAATGGCCTTCATACAAGCAGGTGTTCTGCCGTAGCGTTTTTCAAGGGTGCGCACTTCTTCTACTAAGCCTTGATCCAACATGGCACTTGTGCGTTTTTTAATGCGCTCTTTGAGTATTTCTTTATCCATTTCTACTTCAAATAAAGGCAAATGTTCTATTAGGGGTGGTTTGCGGGTACGGGCCTGAAAAACGGTAGGAACCTCCCCTGTAGCATAGTACAGCTCTAGCCATTTTTCCAGACGATAACGGTCAAATTTTTCAGTGCGGGCTGCAAATGCAGGGTCAAGGCTCTGGGCGAGGGTTTGCACCGCGGCAATATCTTCAAGCTCAGCATGAACACGGGCTTTCACAGAGGGCGAAATGGGTGGCTTTTCGCTCATTCCCTCTAGCATTGCTTTGAGGTAAAAGCTTGTTCCTCCTACTAAAATAAGGGGGCTATGGTGTGCTAGGGCAAAAGCTTTTGCTTGGCAGTAAAGCTCAAAAAAGAGTGTCACATTAAAGGGGGTATCGGGCGTGATGACATCGATGCCAAAATGGGGCACATTGCCCCGTTCTTGTGGTGTGGGTTTGGCAGAGGCAATGTCAATTTCTTTATAAAGAGCCAAAGAGTCTACTGATAAAATAACACCCTTGTAGTGGTTAGCTAACGCTAACGCTAACGCTGTTTTACCTGAGGCTGTAGGCCCCAAAATAGCCACTTGTTTCACAAACAGCCTTGGTAAAATCCAGAAAACAAAAGCACGTCATCGCTTTGATGGTTTTCTAAATCCTCATCAATTAATCGCCCGATAATCTCTCCAAGGGCAGGTCCAAACGTCATGCCAAGCCACCCATACCCCATCCCATAGACCATATTACGGTATGTGCTATCGCGTCCAATAAGAGGCATATCATTTGGCGTAAGGGGGCGAAACCCTGCCCAGTAGCGGGGGTTTTGAAGTTCAAATTTCACGGTATGTGTTTTAAGGTTGGCAAGAATACTTTGCACACGTTTCATGTTAATGTCAGGATTTGATGTTCCAATTTCTAGCTTGGAGGTGAGGCGCATGTCATGTTGGCGTGGCGTGGCGATGATGAAAAGGTCATTAAACATGACACATTGTTTAGGTTTAATGCTCTCTTCCATCTCAAAGGTGATGTTGTAGCCTTTGGCGGGAATGAGCATTAAAGGGGTGCCAAGCTTGGCTGCAAGAGCGGTGTGATGTCCCGAAGCCAGAATAAAAGTATCTGCTTCATAAGTGCGTGTTTTGCTACGTGCGCTTTTAATCTGTTTTGGGCCAACGTCAAAATCTACAATCTCCTCGCCTGAAACAAAGCAGACGCCTTTGCGTACTAATAAGGCTTTGAGTTGCTCCATGAGGCGCCCTGGATTAAGGCGTCCGTTACGTTTGAGATGAATCACTCCTTCGATATTGGGTGCAACAAAGCCTAGCCGCTCTTTGGCAGAAGCATAATCCAATACTTCATATTTACTAGAATCTGTAGCATGGCGAAGTTTTTCACGGTAGCTTTCAGCCTCAGTGAAGACAAGCATGACGCCATCGTGGTGAAAGTCAAAATCAAGGCCCTCTTCTTGGGTGAGACGATGGTAAGCTTGGATACTTTGTTCGCCGTAGCGTTCAAATAAAATTAACGTTTTTTTTAGGCGTGCGCGGGTAGTGCTGGCCATAAAGCGCACGAGCCAGCGGTAAAAATGCGGGTCAAGATTGGGGCGTAGTACGATGGGGCTTTTACCTTGAAGCATCAATTTGAGGGTCTTTGTGATGACGCCAGGCGCGGCCAAAGGAGCTTTTTCAAAGGCAGAAAGCAATCCTGCATTTCCAAAAGAGGGAGCACTGTTGGTGTCTG
>Ga0075011_10001967_pt1 | contig 11181 bp, 7 predicted proteins | sample TARM_MetaG_T_14_FD_72354 | JGI IMG/M metagenome (GOLD analysis project Ga0075011, IMG submission 72354) | Freshwater microbial communities from Pennsylvania, USA, analyzing microbe dynamics in response to fracking - TARM_MetaG_T_14 | ecosystem: Environmental > Aquatic > Freshwater > River...
GGCCGAGTACAACGTTTCCGTGATGGCTTTACCATTATTCCCGCCATGGGCGACATTTTACCCGCAGCAAAGGGCGATATGGTATTGGCCAAGCGTTGGGCCTGTGAGCTTGGTTTCTTGATGGCGATTGAATTACTGGCTTGCGATATCGACTTAAGTTTTGCGCCCGTGTTGGACTTAAACGGCGTGAGCCAAGTCATAGGTAAACGCAGCTTTAGCCCAGAGCCCGCCGAGGTGATTGCATTGGCCGAAAGCTTTATTGCGGGTATGGCCGCAGCTGGCATGGGCGCCGTGGGTAAACATTTCCCCGGGCACGGCAGTGTAGTGGCGGATTCGCACTACGAGAAACCCATTGATGATCGCGATGCCGAGGCGATTTTTGCAAAGGATATCCTGCCGTTTAAAGAATTGATCGCAAAAGAAAAGTTATTAGGCGTGATGCCCGCGCACGTGGTTTATCCTAAAGTTGACCCCAACTCTGCGGGCTTCTCTGAATACTGGTTAAAACAAGTGCTGCGCAAAGAGCTTGGCTTTAACGGCGTGATTTTCTCTGACGATCTCGGCATGCAAGGCGCTGGATTTGCGGGCGATTATCGTGCAAGGGCCAGCGCGGCCTTAGCTGCCGGTTGCGATATGATTTTGGTGTGCAATGACAATGCGGGCGTGATGTCGCTGCTGGATGGCTTTACATGGCCAGCGAGCGCGCCGCAGTATCCAGCAAGTTTACTTAAACCCAATGCCGCACAAACGGCCGCAGCGCTCGATAATACGGCCCGTTGGGAAAACGCGAAGCAGCTTGCCGAGCAAATTTGTTTGGCCCAACAGGCGAAAGTTTGATGTAGCGCAAGGTGCGAGATCACTCTTTTGCTAGGGTTAGTTAATTCACTGTAATCAAAAATGATTAAAAGGCCTTGATATGATTTTCTATCTTCATGGATTTGATGCGACTAGCCCAGGTAATCACGAAAAAATGCGTCAGTTGCAATTTATTGACCCTGATGTACGTTTGATCAGTTACAGCACCCTGCATCCTAAGCACGACATGCAACACTTGCTCAAGGAAGTCGCTAAGCAAATGAAGCATAGCGACGACCCTGCGCCGTTAATGGTTGGCGTGGGGCTCGGCGCTTATTGGGCCGAACGCATTGGTTTCTTAAATGGCCTTAAATCTGTGCTGATTAACCCTAATTTGCACCCAGAAGATAATATGCAGGGCAAGATTGACCGCCCAGAAGAATATGCCGATATTGCCAATAAGTGCGTGTCGCAATTTCGTGAAAAGAATACTCACAAGGCCATGTGCATATTTTCTGTGAATGATGAGATGTTCGATAATCAGCAACTCGCCAGTGAATTAAGCGCCTATTATTCGATTGATTGGGATGACGTTCAACCCCACAAATTCCCCCAACTCGCCGCACATCTGCCCAAAATAAAAGCCTTTAAATTGGCTTGATTGATATCGATTTGATAAAGGTAACACTCCTCTTTTTATATTTAAGAGGGGAGTGGATTTAACTCATCGGCTATTTAATCTTAAGTTTCGGCTTTCATACTTCATGTGACGCACGTCCTCTATGCGTCGGCAGGAAGCTGGGTATTTAGTCGGCCCAATTCCCTGCGTTATTCCAGAGCCTTAGAGGGAATATCAGGTGTGTTGCTTATTGGCTTGGCCAGTAAAGTCATGACCAGTGATAGATAGTGGAATCAGGTTAGGCCGCTAAGAGCTGGGATAGGGCTCAAATAAGCGGATCTGAGTTGATGAAAGACCCTGAAAGCAAGTGCCAGTGATGATAGAACGCAAACCGAAAGTGGATGTTGTTTGCGTTTTATTATCACTGGCCAGATTTAGGGTTACAGCTTGAGACTATTGAGCCGCGTTTCGTGCTTCAGTAAGCCAACCGTTCCATTTATCTTGGTTCTTGGCAATCCACCCATCTACGTGGTGTTGAATATCTTGCTTACTCTTTTCACCGTCGTTCATACGCGTGTTCTGCTCGTTGATATCGGCGAGCGGTAGTGTGAATACCTCAAAAAACTTCCTCGCGGCGGGATTTTGTTTAGCGAATTTTTTGTTAGCAACGATCTGGATGTCAGAAGCGACAAACCCCAGTTTCATCGGATCGGAAACCGCGCCTTCGAGTCCCTTTACCGTCATCCGATCAACGGCAGCACTCTGGGCTTTTGTTGGCTTGATTTCAGGCACGTTTATCCACACAACGTCCTTGCCTGGCTTCATTTTAAAAATGGTCCAGTTGGGCGCCCAAGTATAGAAAAATATCGGGCCACCATTTTTATAACCCGCCATAGCGGATGCCATCCCGGCAGCATAGGCCGCTTTCACTGGATTAATCGAATCTTTCAGACCGTAAACATCCATATGGTGAGTGATGATTTTTTCGCATCCCCAACCAGGAGGACATGCAGTCAAATCCGCTTTACCATCTCCATTAGTATCAAATGCTTGTTTGACTTCAGGGCGTTTAAAATCTGCAAGAGAGGTAATATTGTATTTATCGGCTTCTTTTTTAGAGATTAAATATCCGCCTAATCCACCGGCTTTAATAATATAACCCACCTTTTCGGCTTTCTCGTCGAAATTGCTCGGTAGCTGATCGTTATGCATTGGAAACCAACCATTGGCCCAATAGTCAATGTCCCCGAGTGTGACGGTTTTATAAAAGATGGGATTGACCAATGTCTTAGGCTTTTCGACATCATACCCAAGCGTTTCAAGACCGCGTCGAACAAGGGCTTCCTGAAAAAAACCTGTGTCCCATGTTGCCCGAGCGGGTTTAACGGTTATGCCTTCCCCAGGCTTGAGAGTATCTGCAAGCGCTGCGGATCCCGTCACTGTCATTGCAGCTAACGCTGCACCCAGTATTACTTTTTTAAGTCTCATTTTACGTCCTTATTTTTTTTGGTCGCCATTGATTGGGTGATCCTATCGAGAATGATGGCTAATAAAACAATCGCTAGACCGCCCACCGTGGCCAAACCAATATCAAGTGTATTTAAGCCCAGAACGACAGGTGCCCCGAGGCCACCCGCGCCAATCATCGCGGCAATGACCACCATGGAGAGCGACATCATGATGGTCTGATTCAGGCCCGCCATGATGGTCGGTAAAGCAAGGGGTATCTGAACTTTAAGTAAAACCTGCGAGCTTGTTGCCCCAAAGGCGAGCGCAGCCTCGACTAACTCTGGGTGTACCTGCCTGATCCCGAGACTGGTTAATCTCACCAAGGGTGGCAGGGCAAAAATGATGGTTGCCAGCACACCCGCGGTATTGCCAATAGAAAAAAGCATCACAATCGGGACCAAATAGACAAAGGCTGGCGTCGTCTGCATAGCGTCCAAAATGGGTCGTAGAACGTTGTTAACACGATCACTGCGTCCAGCCCATATCCCAAATGGCACACCAACAAGGGTGCAGAACACCACGGATGAAAAGACCATGGCGAGGGTTATCATGGTTTCTGACCAGAAACCGAGCAGACCGATGAGCACCAATGATAACAGCGTAAAGATGGCCAGTTTTAGACCTGACACTCGCCAAGCAATGGCGCCAAACAGGGCAATAACAAGCAGAGGGGAGGTTGCCAGTAGACCGTCTGACACACCAGACAGGATAAAGTCGACGGGCCATTTGATCAGTTGGAAAAACCATCGATAGCCTTCAACCAACCAGTTAACTATATTGGTGATCCACACATCTAAAGGAATCACTCTTTCATCAAAACTGAACATGATATAAAACTCCTGAAGTGAGTATTCTAAGATGCTGACTGCTCAAAATAGGTCCCCTTTTCCGCACGGTTTAAGGTACGAAGAAACAGATTTTTAGAAACAACGCCGCGATATCTACTTTCTGAGTTTACAACTGGAATAGGCCAAGCATGGGAGGCGACCAAGGGTAAGATATCCTGAAGGCTATCTGTTTCTTGAACTGATTTAGCGTCTGTCAGAAAAGCATGCTCAAGTTTGCTAGCACCATTTCCTTGGTCAACAGCGTCGCGCAGGGAGTCTGAAGAGACCACACCTAAAAAGCGGTGTTCTGAGTCAAGTACATAGGCAAATTCGCGATCTTTAATGCTTAACATTTCTAGGGTGGCGCGTGGGCTACCGGCTTTAGTATGCCAAACAACGGTTGGCTGACTGTCGCGGGCAATATCCCCAGCGGAGATAACACCGGTTGGATCCACACCACGGAAAAATGCGCGTACATAATCATCCGCGGGATTTTGCAGGATTTCTTCCGGCGTCCCAACCTGAATCACTCTGCCGCCCTGCATAATGGCAATTCGGTCGCCAATCCGTAATGCTTCGTCTAGATCATGGGAGATAAAATTGATGGTGCGTTCATGACGATCTTGCAGTTTCAGCAGTTCATCTTGCATCTCTGTCTTGATAAGCGGATCAAGCGCCGAAAATGCCTCATCCATGAGCAAGATATCAGGATCAACCGCTAAGCCTCGCGCTAATCCCACTCGCTGCTGCATACCCCCACTTAACTCATTAGGATAGGCCTTCTCCAAACCTTCGAGTCCGACTTGTTTTAAAGCATCTAGGGCTCGTTCTTCACGCTGTTTTTTATCCATGCCATCGAGTTCGAGGCCAAATGCGGCATTCTCTAACACTGTTTGATGGGGCATAAGCGCGAAGGATTGAAACACCATACTGGTTTTACTTCTGCGAAACCTGACCAGTTCATCCTTATTCATGTTGAGGATATTTTGGCCATCGACTAATACCTCTCCCGACGTGGGTTCAATGAGCCTGTTTAACATTCTTACTAGGGTTGATTTTCCTGAGCCGGATAGCCCCATAACGACAAAAATCTCACCTTTATTTACGCTAAAGCTGGCACCTTGTACGGCAACTGTCAGCCCTGTCTGTTCGTAAATTTCCTCTTTGCTTTTCCCTTGTTCAAGTAACTTCACCCCCTTGCGAGGCTCAGCACCAAAAACCTTATACAGGTTTTTTATCACTATTTTTTCCATAACATTTTCCATGACGCTCTTTTACGCCGTTCTGCTTTTTTGCACTAACGCTACATAAAAAACACATGAATAAATTCTGCTCGATTAAACATTGAATGATGAACTCACAGAGTTCATAAAAAATGCACAGCACGAGTAGTCTCTTTCTACACTAGTGTCTTACAGGCCTATCTGTCAACGAATCCACGCAATTAAGCAGAATGTAAATTATTGAAAATAAAAATATTTATTTATTTTCCTCGTGCGTTAACATTTTTTTGATGACTCAGTTGGCGGCTAAAACCTTGAAAGGCTGAACGATTCCAACAACGAAAAAAAACGTAGAAAACTGAAAGTCATCCAAGAAAAAGAAAATGCGGGTACAAACACAAAAACAGCGACAATTGCTCAGTAATCTGTGTTAGGAAGCCATGTAAGGCGTGTGGTGGACTGCGCCAACAACCGTGGAAAATTCACTATGACACTCATTCACCATGAAATAGAGGTCGAGAGGACGAGTGATTGGGACATACTTAAGCGTGTCTGATCATGAATGTCATGACAAGCCAGCGCGGTTGGATTTATCGCTGGGATCTCGTGTGAACATTTTTAAAAACAGGGACGACATTTATCTAGTGGTTGTCAGCACCTAAAAGCGGACTGACGTTAAACGACTACGTCTATTCGCCTTGTTTGAACTTAAACCCAAAGTGCGTTATGTCATTGTTAATATTGATCTCAACATTGACATCAGAAAAAATCTCAAAAAAGACCACAAAAAATTTTTTACTGCGATAACTCCATAGCTATGAACTCCACAGTTTTAGACATTACCGATTGTCTTTCTCTATGGTGAATGACTTGAGGTCTGGTGTCAGTGTGATTCTGGTCTCAGTGTGATAGGGTGGATTTAGCTGCGAACTCGACGCATAGGCATTTGGCGGCGCATCAATTGCACTCATAACTGCATTAATATCACTCCCATGTTCTATAGCGCACCGACAGCAATACTGCTTTTTGCATACGATGATTCGTATATTGCATCCTCTGTTAAAAAATCAAGCATGTGAAGGAGACAGTACTTATGTTACGCACCGTTAAACATATGGAAGACTACGTAATCAGTGCTACAGATGGCAATATTGGGCATGTCAAAGATGTCTATTTTGATGACGAAACTTGGTGCGTTCGCTATCTTGTTGTTGATACAGGCACTTGGCTTTCGAGTCGAAAAGTATTGATTTCGCCCATATCGATAGGCCAAGCAAACTGGGCGGACAAGCAATTACCCGTCTCGATCACAAAAGCGCAAGTTGAGAACAGCCCCGACATTAACACTCAAACTCCCGTCTCTCGCCAGCAAGAAATCCGCTTACTTAAGTACTACGGCTATCCATATTATTGGGGTGGTTATGGGATGTGGGGCGACAGTGTGTACCCGAATTTGATGTTAACTGGATACGTCGACTTGGTTTCGCGGCCCAATGACGAAGATCCGCAAGCGGTTAGGGCGGTTAAAGCCGAGCAGCATCAAGATGACGATATACATCTGCGTAGTTGTCAGGCGGTAATCGACTACCGCATTCATGCTAGCGACGGTGACATTGGCCACATAGAGGACTTGCTTATCGATGAAGAGACTTGGGCCATTCGATACCTGATAGTGAATACCAGTAACTGGTGGCTAGGCCATCAAGTGCTCATTCCTGCAGATTGGATTGAAGATGTGAGTTGGCCGGATGCCAAGGCGTCAGTCAATCTAACACGACAGGCAGTGAAAGACGCTCCGCCATATAACCCATTGATGGCAGTGGACCGTAAAACGGAAATATCTATCTACAACCATTATGGTCGTCCTGGTTATTGGCTGGATGAAGAGCAACATGAAACCGCAAAATCACACCCCAGCACCGCGTAAGAGCGAGCGGTGACAATATTAAGAGGTGATCGATGGTAGCCGAATCTATGTCTACATCTACAAAATCAGCCACAGAATCGAAAAGTGTCGCAATTTTTGGTGGTGGTATTGCTGGACTAACGGCAGCCCATGAATTTGCAAAACTTGGCTATCAAGTCAAGATATTCGAGGCGAATGCGGATGCGGGCGGTTTTTTTAGAAGTGCCAGAAGGAAAGAGGATCAGGGCATGCCTTCTGAATACTCTTGGCATGGAATGGGCCCTTGGTATAACAATTTTTTCGAACTCATCAAGGAGCTCCCCTTTGATGAGCACTCCAGCCTCTATGACAATATTCTTTCACGGCCTGTGGTATTCGGCTTAGCGCCTAATTCAGGTGCGGCTCACTTTGGTGACTCTCACTCCGGCAATGTCGATGTGGAAAACCTGTTTAGTATGACGACCAAAGAAAAATGGCTTTGGTGTTGGCTAATGGGAAAAGCATGGTGTTCACATACCCGAAGTAGCCAAAAGTACAGCAACATCAATGCGAAAGAAGCTTGGCGACCTTATTTAGCCGCTTCGACACTGAGTACCTGGAGTTCCACTTTTGGCCCTTGGGTAGGTTCCGACTGGTGTCATGTTTCTTTCCATCATGTGGCGCATTTTTTCCGTAAGCAATTAGTCACTAAGTATTCGTATCATCATCAAGCAGACAGCGAAGGCGGGCCGTGGGAACACAAGGCTCGTATGGGATGGTTGCTGCTTAACGGACCCAGCAGTGAGGTTTGGTTTGATAAGTGGGTCGATGATCTGAAGAAAAAGCAGGTTGAGTTTCATTGGCAGACCTCACTTCATCGTTTGTGTTTTGAAAATAACAGCATCACAGCGGCAGAGCTCGCCAATGGCGAAACCGTTCAGGCCGATATCTATGTCCTCGCACTCAATCCCTTTTCTGCGGCTGATATTCTAGACAGAACCCCGCTGCTTCAAAATAAACCGCAACTCAATCTTTTTAAACCCTTGGTACAACAGGGGCCGCACACCCAAGTGTCCTTCAGAATTGGCTTCAAAGAACCAATGTCTTGGCCGAGAAGACGATGCGCGCTGGTTATTTCAGACTCCGCCTTTAACCTGACATTGTTTGCTCAGGAACAAGCGTGGGGAGAGTCGAGTCCTCTGGGGGACGATATTCAATCACTGTGGACTGTCACCGCGTGTGTTTCAAAAGTCCCTGGCCCAGTCCATGGCCTTTGTTTGGAACAATGCACAGAGGAACAATTTCTGGATGAAGTGTTATTTCAATTAAAACAGAGTCATGCCCTCGATGAATTGGTCAAAAAGGCTAACGGCGGTAAAAGTTGGCAAGATTTTTCCATCGTAAAAATCACAGTTTGGCATGAATGGGCGTTTTCTCCTGAAGGCATAACATCGGCGCAGCCCAAATGGGTGAACTCAACCCACACCCAACAATATCTACCACAGCAAAAGACGACTATACCCAACCTTGTTCTTGCTGGCGCTCACACCAAAACGACGGCGGATGTGTGGAGCATTGAGGCGGCGGTCGAGAGTGGCAAGCTGGCGGTAAAGGTTTTTGAGCCGCAACTTAAGGTCATTCCACAGTCGAACTTTCTGGTGTTGACCATCCTTGGGAAAATAGATGATGTGCTTTATTACTGCAAACTGCCTAACGTGTTGGATGTTGGTTTGGCAGTCATTGTTATCTTGTCGGTGAGCGCCATTGCCTTTGGGATTGCCGGATAAAGAGTGGCTGATATAAAACGCAAATAACGCAGGGCGTATGCATGACCATGAGAATAATGTTGGCTGAAAGCTCGAAGTGAATTGCTCAACAGCGATTTCAGACGTGGATTGCGACCATGGGCATCCTCTTTTATCGGGCAGGTTTTGTCTGGGGCAAGATAAACCGCACTTTGTAGTTGCAGGCTAGCTAGGTCATTAATATAGAAATTTTTTATCTAAACGTTGGAGCCAATTATGTCAAAAAACGTATCGGATCATCTAGTCGAAATGCTAGTAGAAGCGGGTGTTAAGCGAGTTTATGCCGTGACTGGCGATAGTCTTAATCCGGTCAATGATGCTGTACGAAGGGATGGCAGATTGCAATGGATCCATGTAAGACACGAGGAAGCTGGCGCTTATGCGGCATCTATGGAAGCTGAGCTAAATGGTATCGGTTGCTGCATGGGCAGCAGTGGTCCTGGGCATGTTCATTTAGTCAATGGACTCTATGATGCCAATAGAGCTGAAAATCCGGTTATTGCGATTGCTTCAACTATTCATACTGAAAAAATGGGCCTGGACAACTTTCAAGAGACAAGACCCGAATCGTTATTTCAAGATTGTTCAAAATATGTGTTTCTCGCCAATACCCCTAAACAAGCTGTCAATGGTTTACAAACGGCGATTCAGCATGCCATCAGCAAGAAAGGGGTCGCTGTGCTCGGGCTTCCCGGTGATGTGGCTTCAGCAAGTCTGGAATCTGTGCATACGGCGAATAAAAACTTCTACACCCAACCCAGAATAACCCCAAGTCATAAACAGCTTCAAGAATTGGCAAGCGTCATTAATGAACATGACAAAGTGATGCTGTTTTGTGGCCATGGTTGTCGCTATGCCGTTGAAGAAGTGATGGCATTGGCCGAAAGGCTTAACGCTCCTTTGGGATATAGCTTTCGAGGAAAAATATTTTTTGGGCGTAAAGAAAATCCATATGCCGTTGGATTAAATGGGCTGTTAGGCAATAAATCCGGTTTTGAAGCCATGCATCAAGCCGATGTCCTGTTGATGCTGGGCACGGATTTTCCATATAGTGAGTTCCTTCCCGAAAAATGCAAAATTATTCAAGTCGATACTAAACCCGAAAAATTAGGCCGTAGGGCTAAAGTGGACTTGGGTTATTGTGGTGATATTAAATCAACTCTTGAAGATCTTATGCCATTAATCGATGCCAAAACGTCCACGAATTTCCTCGACAAAACCCGTTCACTGCATCAAAAAATTGAAGCTATCTATGAGAGCTATGTGGAAGAAAAGGGCTCTGAAAAAAACATTCACCCAGAATATGTTGCCCATTTGGTGGATAAACTCGCCGATGACGATGCGATATTTACCGTTGATACGGGGATGAGCGCCGTGTGGGCTGCGCGTTATTTAAAGGCGGGAGCTAATCGCTACCTGACCGGTTCCTTTAATCATGGCTCTATGGCGAATGCCATGCCTATGGCGATGGGGGCTGGTTTATCACAACCAGACCGGCAAGTGATTGCGTTTTGTGGCGATGGCGGTATTTCAATGCTGCTCGGCGACTTAATGACCATTAGCCAATATCAAATTCCTGTCAAAATCATCATCTTTAATAACCGTTCGTTAGCCATGGTGAAACTTGAAATGCGGGTAGAAGGTTATATGGAGTGGCAGACGGATATGGTTAATCCTGATTTTATAAAATTGGCAGAGGCGATGAACATTGCTGCATGGGAGGCGACGGAGTCCAAAGATGTGGAACTCGCACTGGTAAATGGATTCAAGCATAAGGGACCTGCGATAATCAATATTTTTACTGATCCCAATGCCTTGGCAATGCCACCCACCTTAAACTTCGAGCAAGTAAAAGGCTTTGCAGCATCGATGACAAAATTAATGGTCAATGGAAAATTTGCCGAAATCGTCGATACCACTAAGAACGATTTAAAATACTTACGGGAGTTATGATAAAACATCATGAAGCAAGCCATTCGATTCACCACAATTGTCCTGGTTATTTTTGTCGCCATCATCGGCATTATACTCTGGCCTTTAGCGGGTTTGATTATGCTGGTGGCTTCGCTCGTGCTGCTTGGATTGTATGATTTATTTCAAACAAAACACTCGATACTGAGAAACTTTCCTGTCATCGGTCATATGCGTTATCTATTAGAAATGATAGGCCCAGAGCTGCATCAATATTTCGTTGAGTCCGATACTGATGGCAAACCCATTAACAAGAATCATCGCAATTACATCTACGAGCGAGCCAAAGAGCAAAATCAAACACGCCCCTTTGGCACTCAGCTCGATGTATATGATGATAATTATAAATGGATGCAGCACAGCATCTATCCGGCGAAGAAAATGGACACTCCGCCAAGGGTTATCATTGGCGGGAAAGATTGCCAACAACCTTACAGTGCCAGCCTGTTTAATATCTCAGCCATGAGTTTTGGCGCTTTGAGCAAAAATGCCATTCAAGCCTTAAATTTGGGCGCTAAAGCAGGTAATTTTTTTCATGATACCGGCG
>Ga0075011_10001968_pt1 | contig 11179 bp, 9 predicted proteins | sample TARM_MetaG_T_14_FD_72354 | JGI IMG/M metagenome (GOLD analysis project Ga0075011, IMG submission 72354) | Freshwater microbial communities from Pennsylvania, USA, analyzing microbe dynamics in response to fracking - TARM_MetaG_T_14 | ecosystem: Environmental > Aquatic > Freshwater > River...
CCCATTAATACTATATTTGTTTTATTCATTTTTGTACATAGTTATATTAGCAACTTTCTACATATTTATTTTAGCATTTATATATGGACCTAGATGTTGATTTATCAGAAGATAAATTAGGAAAAACTTACATTACAGAAAATGGGAAAAAAGTTCGTGTTGCAATGGATTTTAATAAGGAAAACTTTATTGAATATATGAAGGAGATATTTTAGATAAAAAAACTTGCTAAGATTAATTTCCTAGCAAGTTTTTATCTTTAAAATTAAAAAATAATTTTTTTATTTATTCAAATATAAGTCTTCAGAAAAATGACAAGCTACATATCTTCCTTCTAACACTTCTCTAATGACTGGTCTTTCTTCCTTACATTTATCCTTAGCATAAGGACATCTAGTTGAAAATTTACAGCCACTAGGAGGATTTACTGGACTTGGTAAATCTCCTTCTAATTTAATTCTCTTTTTAGATACTTCTAAATCTGGGTCTGCTATGGGAACTGCTGACATAAGTACTTGTGTATAAGGATGTAGAGGTTTTTCATACAAATCATCACTTTTACATAATTCTACTAAATCCCCAAGATACATTACTGCTACCCTATCACTAATATATTTTACCATGCTAAGGTCATGGGCTATAAATAATAAAGTTAGACCTTTTTCTTTTTGCAGGTCTTTTAAAAGATTTACAACTTGTGCTTGTATAGAAACATCCAAAGCAGCAATAGGTTCATCACAGACAATAAATTCTGGATTTAAAGCTAAGGCTCTAGCTATTCCAATTCTTTGTCTTTGCCCACCACTAAATTCATGAGGGAATCTACTAGCATGTTCTCTATTAAGTCCAACTTTTTCTAAAAGTTCATAAACTATATTAATTCTTTCTTGTTTATTTTTATATAATTTATGTATGTCTAATCCTTCTGCAATAAGGTCAGCAACAGTCATTCTTGGGTTTAATGAAGCTTGTGGGTCTTGAAAAATCATTTGTACTTTTTTGGTAAATTCTTTATTACTAATTTTATTGGTATTGACACCTTTATACAAAATTTCTCCATCAGTCTTAGAATATAGAACAGTTAAAGTCCGACCTAAAGTTGTTTTTCCACAACCAGATTCTCCAACTAAACCAAGAGTTTCCCCCTTGTATATATCAAAATTTACTCCATCTACAGCTTTTAAAATAGTATGCTTATCTATATGAAAATGCTTTTTTAAGTTTTTTATTTCCAATAATTTTTCTTTCATAATTGTTCCTTTCGTCTAATCCATTTTTTTTGTTGATTTAGAAGTAATTGGATTTATAACTTCTTCAGCTCGTTTATCTTCTAACCAACAAGCTACCTTATGAGAATTTTCTTTTTCAACAAATACAGGCTTTTGTGTTTTACAGATACCCATAGCATATTCACATCTAGGTGCAAAAGGACAGCCAATAGGTGGACTAAATAAATCTGGTGGAGTACCATCAATAGATAATAATTTTTCTTTACTACTGTCTATATTAAGTCTTGGAATAGATTTAATTAAACCCCAAGTATATGGATGTTTTGGATTTTTAAAAATATCTTCTACCTTGGCTTCTTCCATAATTTCTCCACCATACATAACAGCTACTCTTTGAGCAATGTCTGCCACTACTCCAAGGTCGTGAGTTATAAGAATAATTGCTGTATTACTTTTTTCTTTTATTTCCTTCATTAAATCAAGTATTTGTGCTTGTACTGTTACATCTAGTGCTGTAGTAGGTTCGTCAGCAATTAATAAATCTGGATTACAAGCCAATGCAATGGCAATAACAACTCTTTGTCTCATTCCACCTGAAAATTGATGAGGATATTCATTAATTCTTTCATGTGCATTGGGAATGTGTACTGCTTCTAACATTTTTAGAGCCATTTCCATAGCCTCTTTTTTCTTAACTCCTCTATGGGCAATTATTCCTTCAGCAATTTGCTTTCCAACAGTCATAGTAGGATTAAGAGAAGTCATAGGGTCTTGAAAGATCATTCCTATTTCTCCACCTCTTATTTTTCTCATATCATTTTCATTATATTTAACAAGGTCTCTTCCTTTAAATAAAATTTCTCCTTCTTTTATTTCTCCAGGAGGCATAGGGATTAGTTTCATTACCGTTTGAACGCTTACTGATTTACCAGAACCAGATTCACCAACTATTGCCAATGTTTCTCCTTTATTTACATGAAAATTAACGCCTCTAATAGCCTTAACTTCTCCTGCATAAGTATTAAAAGAAACATGTAGATTTTTCACTTCTAAAATTCTATCTTCCATTTTTTTACCTCTTTCAAAAGCTTTATTATTTTCTTAATTTTGGGTCCAAAGCATCTCTTAATCCATCTCCAACCATATTAAAAGATAGGGTTGTAAGAGAAATAAAGATAGCAGGTATAATAAATAAATGAGCACCTCTAACTAGTAATTTATAACCATCATTAGCAAGACTTCCCCAAGATGCTAAAGGAGCAGGAACTCCAATTCCAATAAAACTTAAAAATGCTTCAGTAAAAATAGCATCTGGAATATCCATAGTTAGTTTTACTATTATTTGTCCCATTGAATTTGGGATTAGATGTTTTGTAATTATCCACATTGGACTTGCACCTAAGTTTATTGCTGCCATTACATATTCTTGCTCTTTTAGTTTGATTACTTCTCCTCTTACAATTAGAGCCATTGGCATCCATCTTGTAGCCCCCATTGCAATTATAATAGTAAGAACTCCTGGTCCCATAACTACCATTAGTAAGATGATATAGATTAAAGTAGGGATAGCTAGAAAAATTTCTACTATTCTCATCATAACAGTATCTATTTTACCACCAAAATATCCTGCAATTCCTCCGTAAAGTGTTCCGATAATTCCTTCTAAAAGCACTACCACTAAGGCAATTGATAAAGAAATTCTTCCACCTTCCCAAATTCTAGTAAAAACATCCCTTCCAAAGTCATCTGTTCCAAAGTAATGACCTTTTTCTATGGCTTCTCTACCAAATTGAAAAGCAAAATCAAGGTTTTGCTCTCTATAAGAAAATCTATTTAAATAAGGTCCTATTATTGACATCACTATAAGAGCTATTATTGCTAAAAAGAAAAATACAGTTACTTTATTTTCTTTGATTCTTCTATATGCATCTTGCCAATATGTCAAACTAGGTTTAGATATTTTTTCCCCTTCTTTTAAATCCTTACCAATTATTAAAAATTCATTATTATTCATTTTTTGCACCTCTTCTTATTCTAGGGTCAATTAATCCATATGCAAGGTCTACCAAAATCATCATGGCTATTAATAAACAAGCATAAAACACAACTACCCCTAAAGTTACTGTGTAATCATTATCCAAAATACTTTGAGAAAAATATCTACCTAAACCAGGAATAGAAAATACTGTTTCAATTACAAAAGAACCTGTAGTTACAGCAGCAAATAAAGGTCCTAAATAAGTAATAACAGGCATAATGGCATTTCTTATTCCATGTTTTACTATTATTTGAAAATTATTTAAACCCTTTGCTCTTGCAGTCCTAATATAATCTTGTGCAAGCACTTCTATCATAGATGCTCTCATCATTCTGGCAATTACTGCTATGGAAAATATAGAAAGAGCTATAGAAGGCATTATAATATGAGGAAAAGTCCCCCAACCTGCTATTGGAAGTATACTTACATCTGTTTTAAATTTAATAAATAATACTATCCATTGTAGTATTCCACCAAAAATAAAACTAGGGACAGATATTCCTAAAACAGCAACAATCATACTTAGGCTGTCTAAAAATTTTCCCCTATGTAATCCTGCGATTATTCCTAAGGGTATACCTACAATTATAGCTATTATAATTGATGTCAATCCAAGTATAAATGAACGTGGAAAATTACTTTTTATCATGTCATTTACAGATCTTCCTCTAACTTTCATTGATATTCCCAAATCTTGATGTAAAAATAAATCCTTTATATATAGACCATATTGATATACTAGAGGTTTATCCAAATTGTATTTTTCCATTAATCTTGCCTTTATTACAGGTGGGATTTTTTTCTCACTTGCAAATGGGTCTCCTGGAAGAGAATGTAATAGAAAAAAAGTTAATGTTGCAATTGCCCATAATGTAAGTATTCCCATTGTTATTTTTTTAAAAATAAATTTTAACATAATTACTCCCTTCTAAAGTAGAAAAAAGACTGCTTTAGCAGTCTTTCTCTATTATCTATTTGATAATTTCTGCATAATAAAAATCTGGGTCTGGACTAAGTGCTCTTCTAACTACACCTTTTACATGTGGTTTTACTAAAGTAAATTTCTTTCTAAAGAAAGTAGGTACGATAGGCATTTCATTCATTAATAAAGCTTCTGCCTTAGCCATAGTGTCCATTCTAAATTTATTATCATTACTTGCTTTTGCTGCTAGTATTAATTTGTCATATTCTTTATTAGAAAAAGCTATTTCTTGAGCATAACTACTTGTACTCATCCACATATCTAAGAAAGTCATAGGGTCATCATAATCTGGTCCCCAACCAGCTAATATCATTTGGAAATCTTTTCTTTGTGATCTTTGAAGTCTAATTTGGAATGTTACAGGTTCCAATTGTATTTGTAAACCTAAATTTTTATTTAATTGTTCTTGGTAAAATTGTCCTTCTTTAACTCCAACATCACTACTTGTAACTAATAGAGATACTGTTCCAATATCCTCTCTAGTCATTTTTAATTCTTTAAGACCTTCTTCAAATAATTTTTTTGCTTTTTCTGGGTTATAAGCTTCAAAGTAATTACTTTGTGGATATTCTTCTCTAAAGAATTTTTCATATCCATGTATGCTATTTGGAACGTATGAAGTTGCTACGTTACCAGAACCATTTTTTACTTCATTAACTAAATCTTCTCTATTTATAGCATAAGCAATTGCTTGTCTTACTTTTTTATTTTTCAACCATTTTAAATCTTGGTTTAGTGATAAATACCAAATAGATGCATCTTCATAAGCTACCAATTCTTCACTATCTTTATGATTATCCACAAATTCATCTGGCATAACTATTATGTCTATCTCATCATTCTTATAAACATTATATGCAGTAGTTCTATCAAGAATTATAGGCATTTCTATTCTATCAATTTTTATTACTTCGTTGTTCCAGTAATTTTTAGCTTTTTCTAATATTACTTTTGATTCAAAAGCCCATTCTTTTAATTCAAAAGGACCATTTCCAATTAATGCTTTATCACTTGTTCCATAATTATCCAATTGTTCCTTATGAAATTTAGAATTTTGTGGATAAAAAGTATAGAATGATACTAAAGAAGGGAAATATGCTACTGGTTCATTTAGTTCAACTTTAATAGTATAGTCATCTATTTTTTTTATCCCAACTTTAGAAAAATCTTTTATTAAATCTTCATTATATTCTTTAGCATTTTTTATTGAATACATGATATAAGCGTATTGTGCCGCTGAATTAGGGTTAAGTACTCTTTCCCAAGCATTTACAAAATCATCAGCAACAACATTATCTCCATTATGCCATTTTGCATCTTTTCTAAGATAAAAAGTCCAAGTTAATCCATCATTTTCCCATTTTTCGGCAACACCTGGAATTATTTGGTTATTTTTATTAAGCCTTGTTAAACCTTCAAATATTGCTCCTGTAACTATTCCAGATACTGTGTCTGTTGATAAATTTGGATCAAGTTCAGGTGGGTTACTTTCCAACTGATACCTAATAACATTTAAATCTTTTTGCTCATCAGCTTTTTTATTACTACCACCACAGGCATTTAAGAATAATAAAGCCATTAATCCAAATAATAAGTATAATTTTTTTTTCATGTGTCCTCCTTAAATTTTAACAAATCTATATTTTGTTTATTTTATTAACATTAACATTAGCACAGAGCTCGAAACACTTCAAATATATAGATTGTATTTGTAAAATATACCTAATATATCATCCATTTTTTTACCATTATACACACACAAGTACTATTTTTTTATTATTATTACATATGTATCTTCTAAAAAAAATTATATTATTTTTTATAATTTTAGAAATAATATGTTTTTTTATTCATTTAAATATTTTGTTTATTATATTTATTATTTGTTTCTCAAATAATTCTTTGTTTTTTTAAAAATAATAAAAAAGATACTAAAGTTAATATTTTCATTTGTTTAAACTGTTTCCAATGAAAATTTCTGATTAAGTACATGTAATTTTTTAGTTAAAGTGAATTTTTTTTCTTGACCTAAAGCTTATTTAATGGTATTATTCAAGCATGAGAGATTAAGTGAAAAAAATATTAAAAAATAAATTTGAAAAAACTGAACACTTGTTAAATTTAACTTAAATAAGTAATTCACGTTTTGTTCGGATTGAGGAGGCTAAGATGTCAGAAAAAGTTACGAATGTAGAAGAACTAAGAAGTAAAATAGAAAGTATTAGAAAAGCACAAAAAGAATTTTCTACATTTCCACAAGAAAAAGTAGATGAAATATTTAGACAAGCTGCTTTAGCAGTTAATAATGCAAGAATTCCTCTTGCAAAAATGGCAGTTGCAGAAACTGGTATGGGTATTGTTGAAGATAAGGTTATAAAAAATCACTTTGCATCAGAATATATTTATAATCAATATAAAGATATCAAAACTTGCGGAGTAATAGAAAGAGATTTATCTTATGGTATTACAAAAATCGCAGAACCTATTGGTATTGTTGGGGCAATAATTCCTACTACTAACCCAACATCAACAGCTGCATTCAAGGCTTTAATAGCACTTAAAACGAGAAATGCAATAATATTTTCTCCACATCCTAGAGCGAAAAACTGTACAATAGAAACAGCTAAAATTGTTATGGAGGCTGCAGAAAGAGCAGGAGCACCAAAAGGATTAATAGGATGGGTAGATGTTCCTTCAGTTGAATTATCTAATGTTTTAATGCAATCAGTGGATATAATATTAGCAACAGGTGGACCAGGAATGGTTAAAGCAGCTTATTCTTCAGGAGTTCCTGCAATAGGAGTTGGAGCGGGGAATACACCAGTTATTATTGATAAATCTGCACATATAAAAATGGCAGTAAACTCAATATTATTATCAAAAACATTTGACAATGGAGTTATATGTGCATCAGAGCAAGCAGTACTTGCAGAAGAAACTATATATAATGATGTAAAAGCAGAATTTGAAGCTAGAGGAGCTTATATACTTAAAGGTGATGAAGTAGATAAAGTAAGAAATACTATCGTTATAGATGGAAGATTAAATGCAAATATAGTTGGACAATCTGCATACAAAATAGCTAAATTAGCTGGGGTAGAAGTTGCAGAAACAACAAAAGTTCTAATAGGTGAGGTAGAAAGTGTAGAGCTAGAAGAACCTTTCTCACATGAAAAATTATCACCAGTGTTAGCTCTATATAAAACAAAATCTTTTGAAGAATCTCTTGAAAAAGCAGATAGATTAATTGAGTTAGGTGGTCTTGGGCATACTTCAGTAATGTATATAGATGAACTAACAGAAAAAGAGAAAGTTAAATCATTTAGTAAAACAATGAAAACTGGTAGAACACTTATTAATATGCCAGCATCACAAGGAGCTATTGGAGACGTATTTAACTTCAAATTAGCACCATCATTAACATTAGGTTGTGGTTCTTGGGGTGGAAATGCAGTATCAGAAAATGTAGGAGTTAAACATCTAATAAATGTTAAAACAGTTGCTGAAAGGAGAGAAAATATGCTTTGGTTCAGAGTTCCAGAAAAAGTATACTTTAAATATGGTTCATTACCAATAGCCTTACAAGAGTTAAAAGGTAAAAAGAGAAAGGCTGTAATAGTTACTGATTCAGTTTTAGCATCTTTAGGCTTTGCTGATAATGTAACAGAAGTTTTAGAGGAAATTGGAGTGGATTATAGAATATTCTCTGATGTACAAGCTGACCCAGTTTTATCAACTGTTAGAAAAGGTGCAGATTTAATGACAAGTTACCAACCAGATATAATTATAGCTCTTGGTGGTGGGTCTCCAATGGATGCTGCAAAAATTATGTGGGTAATGTATGAACACCCAGAAGTAAAATTTGAAGATTTAGCAATGACTTTTATGGATATTAGAAAAAGAATAGTAGCCTTCCCTGAATTAGGTAAAAAAGCTACATTCATGGCTATAGCTACTTCAGCAGGAACTGGTTCAGAAGTAACTCCTTTTTCAGTAATAACTGATGATAAAACAGGAGTGAAATATCCACTGGCTGATTATGAGTTAACACCAAATGTAGCAGTAGTTGACCCTCAACTTATGCTTACTATGCCAAGAAGTCTTACTATAGCATCTGGAGTAGACGTGCTTACTCATGCAGTTGAAGCATATGCTTCAATACTTGCATCTGAATTTACAAATCCTTTAGCTTTAGAAGCAATTAGACTAACTTTTAAATATTTACCAGAATCAGCTAATTTAGGAGCTACTGCTAAGAAAGCTAAAGAAAAAATGGCTAATGCATCTTGTATAGCAGGTATGGCTTTTGCCAATGCTTTCTTAGGTATTTGTCATTCAATGGCACATAAATTAGGAGCAGCTTTCCATATACCACATGGAATTGCCAATGCTTTATTATTAAATGAAGTAATTAAATTTAACTCATCAGATGCACCATTAAAAATGGCAGGTTTTGCACAATATAAATATCCTAACGCAAAATCTAGATATGCAAAAATTGCAGATTTCTTAAATCTTGGCGGAAAAACAGATGATGAAAAAGTAGATAAATTAATTGATAAAATAGAAAAATTTAAAGCTGAATTAGATATTCCAGCTTCGATTAGAGAATATGGAATTAATGAGAAAGAATTCTTGAATAAATTAGATGAGCTAGTAGAGTCAGCATTTGATGACCAGTGTACAGGAGCTAATCCTAGATACCCATTAATGTCAGAATTGAAAACTATGTATTTATCAGCATTCTACGGAGCAGAAAATTATAAGGCTAAGTTAGAAGCAGAAAAAAATATAGAAAAAGAAGAAAAATAATCAACTAAATTTTTTAACCCTGTATCTTTTTTAGATACAGGGTATTTTTTTAAAAAATATCTTGTATTTTTTTATAAAAACTACTATAATTAGTTGGTAAAAATTATAACTAACTAGTACTAATTTTAAAAAAGAACATGAAAGGATATGAATGAAAAAAGAAGAGATAAAAAAACAATTAAAGAAAGAAAGTATTATAACCTTAATATTATATGTAATTTATTTTTTATGGTGGTATAGTACAGCTTATGGACTAGGAAATGTAGACCCAAGCACTTATACCTATTTATTTGGTCTACCTACTTGGTTTGTTGTATCGTGTTTTGGAGGTTTTTTACTTATAAGCACTTTAGTTTTTTTCAGCGTAAAATATCTATTTAAAGATATAAATCTAAATATATAGGAGTTTTCAAATGAATGATAAATTGTTAATGCTTATTCCTTTATTTTTATACTTAGCACTTATGCTTTTTATAGCGTATAATACTAGTAAGCAAAAAAATACAAAAGGAATAAATTTTTTAGAAGAATATTTTATTGGAAGTAGAAATATGGGTGGTTTTGTATTAGCTATGACCTTAGTAGCAACTTATGCCAGTGCAAGTAGTTTTATAGGAGGTCCTGGAGTAGCATATAAGCTTGGATTAGCATGGGTATTGCTTTCAGTAATCCAAATTCCGACAGCTTTTTTAACCTTAGGAATTTTGGGGAAAAGACTGGCTATTATATCAAGAAGAATTAATGCAGTAACCATAACAGATTATCTTAGAGCAAGGTATAAAAGTAATGTTGTTGTTGTTCTTTCATCAATAGCTATATTAATATTTTTTGGAGCTAGTATGGTTGCACAATTTATAGGTGGAGCTAGAGTGATAGAAGCAATTACAGGGCTTGACTATTCGTTATCCTTATCAATTTTTGCGATAGTTGTTGTTATATATACTAGCTTTGGTGGATTTAGAGCAGTTGCTATAACAGATACTATACAGGGTATTGTAATGATTATAGCTACTTTATTTTTAATTTTTGCACTTAATAAAGCTGGTGGAGGCATGGCTAATATTACGAGAAATATTTATGAAATCAATCCAGATTTACTTACTCCTACAAGTGGAGGAAATGTTGCAAAAAGTTTTATGTTAGGATTTTGGGTTTTAGTTGGAGTGGGGGTTTTGGGTTTGCCTCAAACAAGTATTAGAGCAATGGGTTTTAAAGACAGCAAAAGTATGCATAACGCTATGTTTATAGGGACTTTAGTTGTAGGTTTTTTAATGATAGGAATGCATCTTATTGGTTTTATGGGCATAGGAGTATATCCAGGGGTAGAAGTGGGAGATAAAATAATTCCAATTTTAAGTTTGAAAGTTCTTTCTCCTATTGCAGCAGGAATATTTATAGGTGGTCCTCTAGCTGCTACCATGTCTACAGTTGATTCCATGCTTATTATGTCATCATCAGCAATAATAAAAGATTTGTATATAAATTATATTAACAAAAATGCAGGAGAAAAAAAAATAAAGAGAATAACATTAGCGAACACATTTATAATGGGAATATTAACATATATTTTCGCACTTAATCCTCCAAGTCTTTTAGTTTTTATTAATTTATTTGCTTTTGCAGGTTTACAAGCGGCTTTTTTATGGCCAATTCTTTTGGGTCTATATACAAAATGGGCAAATAAGACAGGAGCAATTTTTTCTATGTTTGGCGGAGTATTTATCTATATATTTTTCAGTATAAAAAAAGTATCAATTATAGGCTTGCATAATATCGTGCCTAGCTTATTAATTTCTTTAGCTATGTTTTTAATAGGTTCTTATATAGGTAGAAATAAAAAGGTAGAAGTAGATGAAAATTTATTTATATAAATAATTAATTTAAGAAAGGTGATTGGCATGGAAAACTTAATTTTTATAATTAATAATAAATTATATATAATAGGTATTCTTACCTTTCTTTTAATTTTTTTACTTTTTGTATTAAAAAAACTTTTCTTAAAAACAAATAAAATTTTAAAATATCTATATTCTATTTATTTTTTTATAAGTTTAAAAATTATTTTTCAAGATTCAAATTACATAAGTAGTGATAAAATAAAAGGAATATATTATATAC
>Ga0075011_10001969_pt1 | contig 11178 bp, 7 predicted proteins | sample TARM_MetaG_T_14_FD_72354 | JGI IMG/M metagenome (GOLD analysis project Ga0075011, IMG submission 72354) | Freshwater microbial communities from Pennsylvania, USA, analyzing microbe dynamics in response to fracking - TARM_MetaG_T_14 | ecosystem: Environmental > Aquatic > Freshwater > River...
GAGCCCGCCGGGATATGCACGTGGATGTCCGAGGTGGCGTAGAATTCCGGATTGATGCCGAAGTCGTCGGCGTGGCTGCGGCAGTAGCTCAGCGCTGTCTGGGCCGACTCGCGCAGGACCTCGCCCAGCGAGCCGGTCAGAATGAGCTGCTTGCTGCCCTGCATGCGGGCCGCTTCGATGAAAATGATCTCGCCGCCGATCTCGGTCCAAACCAGGCTGGTGGCCAGGCCGACCTTGGGTCTGGTCTGGGCCGGAGTGGAGGTATAGGGCGGCGCGCCGAGCAGTTCCTGCAACATGGATTCGTCCACGATGACCGCGCCCAACCCCTCGGACAAAACCCGCTTGGCAAGCTTGCGGCACAGCGAAGCGACCTGCTGCCTGAGCTTTCGCAGCCCGGATTCACGGGCGTACCCCTTGATCAACCGCCCCACGGTCTCGTCCGGGATGGACACCAGTTTTTCATCCAGGCCGTGCTGGGCCAAAACTTCAGGGATGAGGTAGCGGGTTGCAATCTGCAACTTCTCCCCGGGGGTGTAACTCGGGAACTCGATGACCTCCAGACGGTCGCGCAGCGGGGCCGGAAGACGCTCCACTCCGTTGGCCGTGCAGATGAAAAGGGCGGCCGACAGGTCGAACGGCAGCCCAAGGTAGTGGTCCACAAAGGCGGAGTTCTGCTCGGCGTCGAGCATCTCGAGCAACACCGACGTGGCATCGCCCTGAAAGTCCTGGACCGCCTTGTCCACTTCATCGAGCATGATCACCGGGTTGCGGGTACCGACCTTGCGAATGCCCTGGATGATCCGGCCGGGCATGGCCCCCACGTAGGTCCGCCGGTGCCCGCGCAGCTCGGCCTCGTCGCGCAGCCCGGCCAAGGACAGGCGCATGAACTTGCGCCCCAGAGCCTCGGCGATGGCCTTGCCGATGGAGGTCTTGCCCATGCCCGGAGGGCCGGTAAAACAGAGCACGAAACCGCGCAGGTGTTGCGCCCGCAGGCTCTGCTCCCACAGCTCGGCCACATGTCGGCGCAGCTTGGTCAGGTTGACCGGCTTGCCCAGGTACTGGTCCGCGCCTTGGCGCATGGCGTCCACCGCGGTCTTCACCGTTGCATATCCGGTGATCATGATGACCTTGGTGTCGGGCCAGCGCTTGCGCAGAACCTGGAGCAGCTCCATGCCGTCCATGCCCTCCATCTTGAGGTCCGAAACCACGATGTTGGCCGGCTCGCGCTCCATGGCGGCAACCGCCTCGAGCCCGTTGCCCACGGCCTCCACCTCATAGCCGTCGATCTCGAAAACGATGGTCAGGTTCTCGCGGGCGATGAGCTCGTCATCCACCAGCAGGACGCGCGGATTGCGCCGGGAGCACAGACTCTTGACGGCCAAAAACTCCAGAATCCGGTCCTTGACCCGTTGCAATCCGTAATGGCGGGCATTCAACACTTCCTCGGCCCGGGTGATGTCCAGATTGTCACGGGTGGCCGTATTCCACGGCAGGGAAAGAATTACTTCAATGAAATTCAGGCTGATGGCGTATTCCGGCGAGGCATGATCCAGATTGTCCATTCGCTCGCACTCGGCCCGGGCCGTGTCCAGAATTTCGGGCGGAAGCCCGGCGGACTCAACTTGTTCACGCAGGGAATCGTGAGCTGGCGCAGGAGACGGCGATGGCCGCGATTCGGGCGTTTCCGCCGGTGCGGGCTCCGCCTCGCCGGGAACGGAAGATCTTCGTTTGCCGAACCATCCCATGACCGTTGCCTCCTGCTGACTCGTTAAAAGACGAAACATCTTCTTTTCACAAGCATTGAAGTCTTATTGCCTTATAAGATTCGTTTATCACGCCAGTTTTGACTTGTTAAGGTTGCAAAGCGCAACACGGCCTGTTTTCCCCTCTACCACACAGCGCCCCTATTCTTTGCGGGCTGGATTTTCTCCACAATTATTCAATAACCACCCGTTATACCATATTTTCAGACACTCCACCGCAACGCGCGATATGAACCGGTACAATAATAATTATCCTCTTTCCCTCATCAAGCTCTTTGCTATTGCCTGGCAGCCGCTCGACTGTTGCAAACTGCATCATACCCAAAACCCGCGAAATCCCCATACACAGCCATATGCCACCTCGGAACCGAGTGGTCACCGTTGCATTTAGCATCACACTGAGTGCTACTACAAGGTTTCTTTTTTAATTAATCCTTTTTTTACAGCAAGTTAAATACATGATCATTCTTGGCATGTGTTTTGATTCACAAGCCAGCATACAGGGGCGAATAGCAATCTCCAAACCTGCAGCAAGGAGTTGAGAAATGGCCCTCTTCAATTCGGTCAAGAGAATGGTGGACAAGCATTATGCGGCCCAGGCCGCGGCAAACTGCAACACGTGCAGTATGGGCACGTGGGTTGTCTGTCATGAAAATCATCTATTGGAGAAATCGGGAGGATCTTCGATGAAGACTTTTTTCGAGCGCATCGCTGGCAACCGACGTAAAACCGTTACCCCCGCTTCTGCCGCCGCCACGGCAACCGCTTCGGCCGCGTCCGATTGCGTCTGCAATGAAAAGCAGCAGTGTAAAATTCTCATCGTCTGCAAGGGACAGGAGTTTTCCCAGGGCATCGCGGATTACGCGGTGGACATGGCCTGCAAGACCCGCAGTTCCCTGGTGGCTCTGAACATCGACGAGTCCGGCAGGGATTTTGACGGATTCCGCAGCCAAGCCGAACGCAACATCGAATACTTCAACGCCAAGGCGGCCCACGCCGGCCTGGCCTTCAGCCATGAAATTCAGCAGGGAGACGAAAATTCCATCGTTGCCCGGATGCACGAACAGGATCCCAGCTTCCGCTACGTCATGGACGACTCCGCAGCCGTTTGCAAGGACAGGAGAAGCATTCCCGTCTACACCCGAGCTACGTTGCGGGCCAAATAGCCCGCAACGTAGGAACCTCACGTTTCCCAAGGACGCACAATGACACCAGAAATCATTACGGTTCTGGCCGTACTCGTATTCGCGGTACTCCTCTTCATCTTCGAATGGGTCCGGGTGGACGTGGTGGGCATCATCATGATGGTGCTCCTGCCTCTGCTTGGCCTGGTCACGCCGCAACAGGCCATCAGCGGATTGAGCAGTAATGCCGTCGTCTCCATTATAGCAGTCATCATCATCGGTGCCGGGCTGGACAAGACCGGCGTAATGAACTCCATGGCCCGCATCATCCTGCGCTTCGCCGGCAAAAGCGAATCACGCATCATGACGCTGATCGCGGGCACCGTGGCCGTCATCTCCGGCTTTATGCAAAACATCGGGGCCGCGGCCCTGTTCCTGCCCGCGGCCAAGCGCATCGGCAACCAGACCGGCGTGCCGGTTGGCCGCCTGCTCATGCCCATGGGCTTCTGCGCCATCATCGGCGGCTGCCTGACCCTGGTCGGCTCCAGCCCGCTCATCCTGCTCAACGACCTGATGGTCGTGGGCGGCAAAAAATACGAAGCGTTCGGCCTGTTCAGCGTCACGCCCGTGGGCCTGGTGCTCATTGCCGCCGCGCTGCTCTACTTCATCCTGTTCGGCCGGTTCATCCTGCCTTCCCGGGACGAGGAAGACAGTTCCGGCCCCATGTCCTCGATCCTGACCGGCACCTACAACAACGTCGGCTCCCTGTTCGAGCTGGCCGTGCCCGCGGACTGGACCAACGACTCCTCGCTCAAGTCCCTGGACCTGCGCCCCATCTACTTCTGCACCCTGGTGGCCATCTGCCGAGAGAACGGCAAGCAGCACATCTTCGCCCCCCTGCCCGATGAGATAATCCGGCCCGGGGACGAGATCGTGGTAGTGGGCCCGCAGGAGTTCGTGGCGCACATGGCCGAGGACCTCGGCTGGGAACTGCGGCCCGAGCTGACCACCTTTGCCGAGGAGTTGTCCCCGAACAACGCGGGCATCATGGAAGGCATCGTCACGCCCCGCTCCGAGTTCATGGGCAAGACCATCGCCGAGCTGCGTATCCGCGAACGGTTCCAGGTCTCGCCTCTGGCCATCTTCCGGGGCGACAAGATATTTGTCAGCGGACTGTCGGACATCATCATCGAGTCCGGCGATGCCCTGCTCCTGCACGGTCGCTGGGAGATGTTCCACATGCTCAAGGGCCTCCCCGACCTGGTCTTCACCGAGACCGTCAAGGGCGAGCTGCTGCGCACGGAAAAGGCCAAAGTCGCGCTCATGTGGCTGGCCGTATCCCTGGTCATGATCCTGGGCTTCCACGTGCAGTTGTCCATCGCGCTGCTGACCGGCGCGCTGGGCATGGTCCTGACCAAGGTCCTGACCATCGACGAGGCCTACCAGTCCGTTGACTGGATGACCGTGTTCCTGCTCGGCGGCCTCATTCCGCTGGGTATGGCCTTCGAGAATACCGGCGCGGCCAAATACATCGCGGACACCATCATGGCTGCCTTGGGTACTCCGTCCGCCCTGGTCCTGCTCACGGTCATCGGCATACTGACCTCGTTCTTCACCCTGGTGGCCTCCAACGTTGGTGCCGCCGTACTCCTCGTTCCGCTGTCCATGAACATGGCGCTCAATGCGAACGTGGACCCCCGGGTGGCCGCCCTGACAGTGGCCGTGGCCGCATCCAACACCTTTGTTCTGCCTACCCACCAGGTCAACGCGTTGATCATGCGTCCAGGGGGGTACCGCACCATTGATTACGTCAAGAGCGGGGCCGGAATGACCGTGCTTTACATGGTTGTCATGATATCCGCCTTGATGTTATTCTACTAAACGCCGACGGGGCGCCGGTAGTTGTTACCGGCGCCTTTTTTTGGCCAATTGAGGAATAGGCTCCTATAACCTACAGCCCGCACAGGATTTTTTCATCGACATTACGCCTCGGTCAGGTCGAACTCTTGTTCGTCCACACGGCCGCTCGGGCGTTTTTGCCGTATTGAAGGAGAGAATCTAATGAAGACACCGTTGTCGAAAACCTTTGTCGAAACCTTCCTCGGGAACGCTCCCGGATGGTACAAACTGACCATCATCGCCTTTCTCGTGCTCAACCCCATACTCATCCTCACGGTCGGCTCCTTCGTCGCCGGATGGGCGCTCATAGCCGAATTCATCTTCACCCTGGCCATGGCCCTCAAGTGTTACCCGCTACCCGCGGGCGGCCTGCTGGCCCTGGAGGCCGTGATCATGGGAATGACTTCGGCCGAAACCGTGTATCACGAGGCCTTGAAGAACTTCGAGGTTATCCTGCTGCTGATCTTCATGGTCGCGGGCATCTACTTCATGAAGGACTTCTTGCAGTTCACCTTCACCCGCATCCTGGTCCGCGTGCGCTCCAAAAAGATCATCGCACTGCTCTTCTGCTTGGCCGGTGCCGTGCTGTCCGCCTTCCTGGACGCCCTGACCGTCACCGCCGTCATCATGGCCGTGGCCTTCGGTTTCTACAACGTGTACCACAGGTTCGCGTCCGGCAAAGGCTCGACAGACAGCCACGACCTGGTCAACGACGAGAGCGTCAAGGAGACCAGCCGCGCCGAACTACTTGAATTCAGAGGTTTTTTGCGCAACCTGATGATGCACGGCGCGGTGGGTACCGCGCTGGGCGGCGTGTGCACCCTGGTGGGCGAGCCGCAGAACCTGCTGGTGGGCGGCGAGATGGGCTGGCACTTCATCCCGTTCTTCCTGCACGCCATGCCCGTGACCATGCCGGTCCTGGTCGTCGGTCTGCTGACCTGTCTGGCCGTGGAGCAGTTCCACATCTTCGGCTACGGCTACCAGATGCCCGGCAACATCCGCTCCTTCCTGCTGGAAACCGCCATTGAGATGGAGGAAAAGCAGGGCCAGAAGGGCAAGATCAAGCTGGTCCTTCAGGCCTGCACCGGCCTGTGGCTGGTCCTGGCCCTGGCCTTCCACCTGGCCGCGGTCGGCCTCATCGGCCTCTCGGTCATCATCCTGCTGACCGCCTTCACCGGCATCACCGAGGAACATCAGCTCGGCCATGCGTTTGAAGAGGCTCTGCCCTTCACCGCCCTGCTGGTGGTCTTCTTCGCCGTGGTCGCGGTCATTCACTCCCAGGAGCTGTTCACCCCGATCATCGAATTCGTTCTGCGCATGAAGGGCCAGGACCAGCTGGCGGCCTACTACGTGGCCAACGGCCTGCTCTCCTCCATCTCGGACAACGTCTTCGTGGCCACGGTCTACATCTCCGAGACCAAGCTGCACTTCGTTCACGTGTTGGGCGCCATTCCCCATATCGGCATGAGCGGCCAAGCGCTCATGGACAAGATGACGGACCCCCATATCGCGCGGGCCGATGTGCTTGCGACACTCCCGCAGGATGCGGCGACCCTCGTCAAGGAGACCATGGAACACTTCGACAAGCTGGCCGTAGCCATCAACACCGGGACCAACATCCCGTCCGTGGCCACCCCCAACGGCCAGGCGGCCTTCCTGTTCCTGCTGACCAGCGCCCTCGCGCCGGTCATCCGCCTCTCCTACGGAAGGATGGTAATGTTGGCGCTGCCGTATACGATAACCATGTCCATCACCGGGCTGATGGCCGTGTACGCCTTCCTCTAAGCGCCTCCGAAAAACCCAAGCGCCATACATGCGAGGGCTCCCGAGATCATCTCGGGAGCCCTTTTCGCTTGCGTGCAGCGGCGGTCTCAGACAAACGTGGCTTTGGGCGCCTACTTCAACTCGCGGTCGGCGTATTCGAAATACCGCCCCGGCTTGATACAGAACTCATGGTCAAAAAAAGTGGACGAGATCAGAAACTCGGCCGAGGAGCGGTTGGATGCCGTGGGGATGTTGTAGAGCACGGCCAGTCGCAGGAGCGCCTTGACGTCCACGTCGTGCGGCTGGGGCTCCATGGGGTCCCAGAAGAAGAACAGGACATCCACCTCGCCCTTGCTGATCATGGCCCCGAGCTGCTGATCGCCGCCCAAGGGGCCGGACTTGAGCCGCAGGACGCGCTTGTGCTCCGCATCGGCCCCCTCCCCCTCGGCCAGGAGGTCCTCCACCAGACGCCCGGTGGTCCCGGTTGCGACCAGGCTGTGCGGGGCCAGGGCTTCGCGGTTGCAGTCGAGAAAATCGAGCAGCTCTTCCTTGCAGTTGTCGTGGGCGACCACCGCAATATTCTTGATCCTGTCCATGTCGTCTCCGTACTTGAGGTTGAGCGCGGGCCGCGCGGCGGCCACTCGTCTTGATACCATCAGCGGGTGACGGGAACAAGCCGGAGCCCCCCCCCTCGAGAGACTGCCGAATATCGCCGCACCGTCTTGACGCGCCTCCGACGGGTAGTTACCATTCACACATTCAAAGTATACCGTGCGTATCAACATTTGAAACAACGTAATAATTCTGTCGCTACGGACCGCATACCAGCGGCCACGACAGCGATGAAAAGGAGAAAACCCATGGCTACCAAGGAAGAACGTCGAGTGAAAGTCGTCGAGGTTTTGAACGAGGCCCGGTCCATGGAGTTGCAGGCCATCCACCTGTACATGAACCAGCACTACAATCTGGACGACATGGACTACGGCGAACTGGCTTCCAACATGAAACTCATCGCCATCGACGAGATGCGCCACGCCGAGCAGTTCGCCGAGCGTATCAAGGAACTGGGCGGCGAGCCCACGGACAAGAAGTCCAAGAAGGTGGAACGGGGCCAGAAAATAGAAGTCATCTTCAGCTACGACTCCACCGAGGAAGACGACACCATCGACGCCTACAACCAGTTCCTGCTGGTCTGTCGCGAGAACGGCGACTCCATCAGCGAGAAGCTGTTCGAGACCATCATCGACGAGGAGCAGGCCCATTTCAACTACTTCGACGCGATCAAGGGCCACATCGACAAGCTGGGCAACACCTTCCTGTCCCGCATCGCCGGTACCCCCTCTTCCACGGGGTTGGCCGATCAGGGCTTTGTCATCAACAAACAGGGCGCCTAAAACCACCCACGCAGACAACGTATGAACAAAGGCCCGTCCAGTGTAACTGGACGGGCCTTTTCGTTTGATTCAACGCGACGCTCAGTCGCGGATGACCGACTTGATATTCACAAATTCTCGGATGCCGAAAGCGGAGAGTTCGCGGCCGAAGCCAGAGCGTTTGATGCCGCCGAACGGCAGGAGCGGGTCGCTGCGGACCAAGCCGTTGACCACCACTTCGCCCGCTTCGATACGCCGGGCAAGTTCCAGGCCGTGCGCGCCGTCACCGGTCCAGATCGAGCCCCCCAGGCCGAAGGGGGTGTCGTTGGCCATGGCCACGGCCCGATCCTCGTCCTTGGCCCGGAAGACCAAAGCCACGGGGCCGAAGAACTCTTCGCGGCAGACCTCGACGTCAAAAGGCGCGTCCGCGATGATGGTCAGGGGATAGAAGGCGGCCTCGCCATCGGGCAGCGCGCCGCCCTTGACGATCTTGCCGCCTGCGGCCGTGCAGCGTTCCACCTGTCGGTGCAACTCGGCGCGCAGACCGATGGAGGACATGGGCCCGATCACGGTATCGTCGTCCATGGGATCACCCACCTTGAGGGCATCCATCTCCCGGCTCAGGGCGGTCAAGAACTCGTCGTAGACCTCGTCCACCACGATGAACCGCTTGGCCGCGATGCAGGTCTGGCCCGCGTTGGCGCAACGGGACATGGCCCCAACCTTGGCCGCCTTGTCCAAGTCGGCGTCGGCCAGGACCACGAACGGGTCACTGCCGCCCAGCTCCATGACGCACTTCTTGAGGCGCGCCCCGGCCGCTGCCGCGACCTTGCTCCCGGCCCCTTCGCTGCCGGTCAGGCTCACGCCGATGACCGAGTCGGCGTCCAGCACGGACTCCACCTGCCCCGCGCCGATGAGCAGGGTACGGAACACGTTGTCCGGAAACGCGGACTCGCGGAAAGCGGACTCGATGGCCTGGGCGCACTGGGGCACGTTGGAGGCGTGCTTCAGGACCATGGTGTTGCCGGCCATGAGCGTGGGCGCGGCCACACGCAGGACCTGCCAGAAGGGAAAGTTCCACGGCATGACCGCGAGCACCGTGCCCATGGGCGCGAAGTCCACGTAAGCCTCCTGCCCGCAGCCGGGCACCGGCTCGGAAGCCAGCATGGCCTCGCCTTTTTCCGCGTAAAATTCGCACACTCCGGCGCACTTGAGCACCTCCGTCCGGCCAAAGGTCATGGGCTTGCCCATTTCCTCGGCCATAAACGCGGCGAACTCATCCACCCGCGCCCTGAGCACTTTGGCCAGGCTGAGAAGGCACTCGGCCCGGTGGGCGAAATCGGTGTTCTTCCAGGACGCATACCCCTCGGCCGTCGCAAGCACGGCTTCGGCGGTCTGCTCAGGGGTGAATTCGTCAAACTGCTTCGTGACCTTGCCGGTCAACGGATTGAGAGTCTGCAAGGACATTTTCTTCTCCGAAAATTGGGGGTGAAACACTCCGAATCCGGCGAGGGGAGTGCTATAACCGATTTACGACAAAGCGGATGGTGCCGGGCTGAAAGCGCCTCCGGCGCATTTTCCGGGCTTAAGCCAGAATCCCCGGGTTGTCCAGCATCAAGTCCGCATGAGCATGATCCCCCGAAACAGGCTCGGCCCAAGCTCCCGCCAAGCAGCCATTTGACCTGGACAAAAGAGGCGGATTCATTGACCCTATACATGCTTAAACGACAGCGCCCAAGGACCGTACAAGGCACACAAGGATATCCCATGAAAATACAAAAGGTATTGGTCTCCGGCGGTGCAGGCTACATAGGCACCCACACCTGCATCGAACTGATCGCCGCCGGGTACGACGTGATCTGCGCCGACAATTTCAACAACAGCTCGCCCACGGCCATGGAGCGTGTGGAACGGATCACCGGCACCACCATTCCGGTGCGCCGCATGGACTTCTGCAAGTTGGACGAGGTCCAGGCCCTGTTCCGCGAGAAAGCCATCGACGCGGCTATCCACTTCGCCGGGCACAAGGCTGTGGGCGAATCCGTGCAAAAGCCGCTCATGTACTACGAGAACAACCTGCTCAGCCTGATCAACCTTTGCAAGGCCATGGGCGAGGGTAAGGGCAAAAATGTTGTGTTCAGCTCCTCGGCCACGGTCTACGGCCTGTCCGACAAGCTCCCTCTGACCGAAGAGACCCCGACCAGCGCCTACAACCCCTATGGCCGGACCAAGCTGTACATCGAAGAAATATTGAAGGACCTGCACGCGGCCGAGCCGGGCTGGAACATGTCCGTGCTGCGTTATTTCAATCCGGTGGGTGCACATCCCTCGGGGCTCATCGGCGAGGACCCCGCGGACATCCCCAACAACCTCATGCCGTACATCGCCCAGGTGGCCGTGGGGCGGCTCGAGAAGCTGAGTATCTACGGCGACGACTATGACACCCCGGACGGCACAGGCGTGCGCGATTTCATCCACGTGGTGGATCTGGCAAAGGGCCATGTGGCCGCCCTGCGCAAACTCGAGGAGGAGCCCGGCTACATGATACACAACCTGGGCACGGGCAAGGGATGTAGCGTGCTCGAACTTGTCCATGCCTTCGAGCGTGTCAACAACGTGTCCATCCCCTACGAGATCACGGCCCGCCGGCCGGGCGACGTGGCCGCCAACTACGCCGCCACGGACAAGGCCCGGGACGAACTGGGCTGGGAGGCGAGCCACACCATTGAGGATATGGTCCGCGACACCTGGAACTGGCAGTCCAAGAACCCCCAAGGCTACCGGAACGCAGACGGATAGCGGGCACGGGCCGCTCACGGCGGCGCGCCCCGGATTGGCCTGACGGGGCCTCCATCAGAGGGCCGGTGCGCTGGGCTCTGCGCAAAGACATGAGCAAACAGGACTCACCCCAACCGGATTTGTTCGGAATCACCGAACCTCCGACACTGTTGCAGCAAAAGTCCGGCCCCTATCTGAGAGCACATAAGTGTTTGCTATAACCAACAACACTCATACGGGCTGGCATGCTGCTTGGGCATGAATCGGTCCCCGGAATTCCCCTGGACCTGATGACGGAGGAGAACGGGCGAGTACGCTTTAGGACACAGGCTCATGCTGAGAGAGGGAAGAGGCCAGAGTGCCGCCGGGACAGGAAGGCAAGTCCGATGCCGACCATTAGGCCGGTTGACCCGATCAACCGCACCATCGTGCAATGCAGCGCGGGTACCGGTTCGGCAACATTGGGAACAAGCCGCC
>Ga0075011_10001970_pt1 | contig 11174 bp, 11 predicted proteins | sample TARM_MetaG_T_14_FD_72354 | JGI IMG/M metagenome (GOLD analysis project Ga0075011, IMG submission 72354) | Freshwater microbial communities from Pennsylvania, USA, analyzing microbe dynamics in response to fracking - TARM_MetaG_T_14 | ecosystem: Environmental > Aquatic > Freshwater > River...
GAGCCCCGGCGCGGTGAGCCCCGGCGCGGTGAGCCCCGGCGCGGTGAGCCCCGGCGCGGTGAGCCCCGGCGCGGTGAGCCCCGGCGCGGTGAGCCCCGGCGCGGTGAGCCCCGGCGCGGTCAGACTCTGGCGCGGTGAGCCCTGCGTCAGCCGAGGTCGAGGGTGGGCCAATCCGCGAGGTCCTCACGCATGCGCCGGTCGTGCGTCGCGACGACGACTGCGGCGCTGGTCCGTGCGAGGGCCCGGGTGAGCTCGTCCACGAGGTCGATCGACAGGTGGTTGGTCGGCTCGTCGAGCACGAGCAGGTGCGGCATCGCGAGCAGGGTGCGCGCGAGCTCGAAGCGACGGCGCTGACCGGCCGACAGCTCGGCGAGCGGGCGCTCCAGGTCCTCCTCCGCCAACAGTCCGAGGGCGGCGATCGGTACGACGTTCGCCGGGTCGAGCTCACCGCGCGACAGCAGCGCCAGCGCCTCGTTGGCGGCGGCATCGAAGCCGGTCAGTCGGCGCGGGTCGTCGGTCCCGCGCCCGACGATCGGTGCGTTCTCCTGGCCGACGACGCCGATGCGCAGGCCGTCGACCACGGCGCGGGTCCCCCGGGCCAGCGGGAGATCGCCCACCATCGCGCCGAGCAACGTCGACTTGCCGGTGCCGTTGGCGCCGACCACAAGCAGCCTGCCCGCAGGCGGCATCGCGATGCGGGTGCCGGGCAGGTCGAGCCGAACCCGGGGCGCTGAGCCGGCGGAGGCTGGATCCCCGTCCACGCGCGGGTTGCGGAGCTCGACGAGCGGCTGTGCCGGGTTCCACCCCGGGTTCAGCGACGGCAGGTCGGGGAAGCGAAGCTCCATCGGCGGAACCGGCACCTCGACGGCCTCGTCCTCCAGCTTCTTGACGAGCCGGTCGGCGGCCTTGACGTGGATGCGGGCACCGGTCTGCCGGCGGTGCTTGTGGGAGCCCTTGGGCGGGCGCCACTCGTCCGACAGGCCCTCGTAGGAGGCGTCGAGGCGGGCGGCGAGCTCCTCGGCGCGCTTGCGCTCGGCGCGGAAGCGCTGCCGCCAGCGCTGCAGCGCCTGCGTCTTGGCGAACCGGTAGGAGAGGTAGCCCGGCTGCCCGTAGAGCACCGGCCTGCCGTCGATCGACGGGTCGAGGTCGAGGATCGCGGTGGCGACGTCCTCGAGCAGCTGGCGGTCATGCGTCACGAGGACGGCGCCGCCCCGCCACGCGAGCAGCTCCTGGGTGAGGAAGCCGATGGCGTCGTCGTCGATGTGGTTGGTGGGCTCGTCGAGCAGCAGCAGGTCGGCGCGCTCCGCGAGACGGCACGCGAGACGGACCCGGTAGCGCTGTCCGATCGACAGGGTCTCGAGCGGGCGGTCGTGGTCGCGGCAGGCGCCCAGGCGGGTGAGGGCGACGTCGATGCGGTGGTCGGCGTCCCACGCGGCCAGGTACTCGCTCTTGGCGAGGAGGACGGCGAGCCTGTCGAGTTCCTTCTGGTCGTGGTCCGCGCCCCGCGAGGCGTCGAACGCGGCCGCGGCGGCGTCGAGCTCGGCGGCGACCTGCCGCACCCCGGTGAGGGCCGAGCGCACGACGTCGCCCACCGTCTCGCCGGGTGCAAGGACGAGCTCCTGCTCGACGACGGCGAGGGTGCCGCTGCGCCGGACCTCCCCCGACGTGGGCTGGAGCCTCCCGGCCAGGAGGTGCAGGAGGGTGGACTTGCCGGAGCCGTTCTCGCCGACCAGCCCGAGCCGCACGCCGTCGGACACCCGGAGTCTGAGGTGGGAGAAGACGTCGGCGCTCGCCTCCTTGGGCCCGCTCACCGTGACCTGCCCGCCCGCCAGTCCCACGGGTCGGCGCGTGCCGGCCCCGGAGACGACGGCGCGACCGGTCTCGTCGGAGACGGTCCGGCCGAGGCCCGGGTAGGCGAACGACACGTCCGAGGCGATCAGGTGCACGCGGCAACCCTACGGCGCGGGGCGACGGCGCTCCGAGGGGTTTGTGGCCGGGCGGCACGCGAGCGCGGTGAGGATGGCGCGAGCGCGGTGCGAGCAGCAGCGCACCGGCGGGCGGCCGCTGCCGGGCTGTCGGGGGCCGCGGTTAGGGTGACCGCATGACCTCCTCCACCGCAGCAGTTGTCCGCGCAGACGGCCGCGCCCCCGACCAGCTCCGTCCCGTGCGGTTCACGCGCGGCTGGCTCGACGCCGCCGAGGGGTCGGTACTCGTCGAGTTCGGCAACACCCGTGTGTTGTGCGCGGCGTCGTTCACCGAGGGCGTGCCGCGCTGGCGGAAGGGCCCGGGCGAGGGCTGGGTGACGGCGGAGTACGCGATGCTCCCCCGCGCGACCAACACCCGCTCGGACCGTGAGTCGGTCAGGGGCAAGATCGGCGGCCGTACTCACGAGATCTCGCGCCTCATCGGCCGTTCGCTGCGCGCGGTGGTCGACGTGACGGCGCTCGGCGAGAACACGATCGTGCTGGACTGCGACGTCCTCCAGGCCGACGGCGGGACGCGGACCGCCGCGATCACCGGCGCCTACGTGGCCCTGGCCGACGCGATCGCCTGGGGTCGCCGTCACGGGCACATCAAGGGCGGCAAGCAGGTGCTGACCGACTCGGTCTCGGCCGTGAGCGTCGGCATCATCGACGGCGTCCCGATGCTCGACCTGCCCTACGTCGAGGACGTCCGCGCCGACACCGACATGAACGTCGTCGTCACCGGTGCGGGCGCCTTCGTCGAGGTGCAGGGCACCGCCGAGAACGCCCCGTTCGACCGCGCCGAGCTCGACGTGCTGCTCGACCTCGCGCTACGCGGCACCGCGGAGCTCGCCGAGACCCAGCGGACGGCGCTCGCCGGGGAGCTGGACCGGTGAGCGACCACCCGGCGCCCGCCGCGGCAGCCGCCACCCGCGCGGAGCACGGTCTCGAGGGGCCGGACCGGCGGCTCGCCGTCCCGCCGGGCGCCCGTCTGGTCCTGGCGACGCACAATCGCAAGAAGCTCGTGGAACTGGTCGCGATCCTTCGCGCACAGCCCGGCCTCGACGCCCTGCCGGACGACGCCGTGGTGACCGCCGGTGACCTGGGTGCGCCGGAGCCGGTCGAGGACGGCGTGACCTTCGAGGCAAACGCGCTCATCAAGGCGCGGGCGCTCGCGCAGGCCACAGGTCTGCCGGCGGTGGCGGACGACTCGGGTCTCGTCGTCGACGTCCTCGGCGGGGCTCCCGGGATCTTCAGCGCCCGGTGGGCCGGCCGGCACGGCGACGACCAGGCGAACCTCGACCTGCTGCTCGCGCAGCTCTCGGCGATCTCCGTCCCGGAGCACCGCCGCGCGGGCTTCGTGTGTGCGGCGGCGCTCGTGACCCCGGACGGCACGGAGACGGTGTTCCGCGGCGCGATGAACGGCACGCTCGTCGACGCTCCGCGGGGGACGAACGGCTTCGGCTACGACCCCATCCTGGTCCCGGACGAGCAGGCGCCGGCGCCGGACGGGACGCCGGGCACCCTCACCAGCGCGGAGCTGAGCCCCGAGGAGAAGAACGCGATCAGCCACCGGGGCAAGGCGTTCCGCGCGCTCGCGCCGACGATCGCCGACGCGCTGCGCTGACGGCTCAGCGTCGGCGCAGCGACGGAGCGGGGTCCATCAGATCTCCAGCGATCCGTCGGGCTCCGCGAGCTCGACCGGGCGGTCGTAGACGGCGCGGGCCTCGGCGAGCACCTGCTGCGGGTCGGTCCAGGCAGGGATGTGGGTGAGCAGCATGCGGGCGGCACCCGACTCGACGCCGACACGTCCCGCCCGCGCGCCCGTAAGGTGCACACCGGCCTCGACGACGTCGTCGCGCCCGGAGACGAACGCCGACTCGGCGAGCAGGAGGTCTGCGTCACGGGCCACCTCGACGACGCTGGGGCAGTAGTCGGTGTCCCCGGTGTAGGCCAGGACGACCCGCGCCCCGGGGCGGACCGTAGACGGGCCGGTGATCCGCAGCCCGTACGCCTCGATCGGGTGGAAGACGGACAGCGGCAGGACCTCGAGCGGCCCGACGCGGAGCGAGGTCCCCTCCGCGAAGGTGCGGAAGTCGTAGATCCCGTCCATCGACTCCCCCTCGTCGAGCCCGTACATGTCTGCGACGCGCTCCGCGACGTTCGACGGCCCGTACAGCGGCAGCTGCGGCGATCTGCCGGTGCGCACGGCGCCCTTCTCGGGGTGGTAATTCAGGTGCACGTACAGCCCGGACAGGTCGGCGCAGTGGTCGTGGTGCAGGTGGCTGATCAGCACGGCGTCGAGGCGGTGCAGGTCGACGTGCCGCGTCAGGTAGCCGAGCCCGCCGTTGCCGAGGTCGACGACGACGTTCCAGTCGCGGACCTCGACGTCGTCCGGGACGGTCCCCGCGGCGATCCCTGCGGCAACCACGTCGGCCGGGACCTGGACCAGGTAGGTGGACGCGGGCGAGTCGGGCCGGGGTGCGGATCCCGAGACGCCGAGCGTGCGCAGCCTCATCGGGCCGCCTCGACCAGGCGGACCTCCGGCCCGAGGAACCGGCGGGCGAGCGTCTCGAACGAGCCGGCGTCACCCGTGGCGAGGAAGCGGTGCTCCGGCGGACCGGCGACGGGGTCGCGTTCGAGGCCCTCGGCCACGAGCCGGCGGTACACGTCCTTCGCGGTCTCGGTGGCGCTGGAGACGAGGGTGACGCCGTCGCCCATGACGTACGAGATGGCACCCTCGAGCAGCGGATAGTGGGTGCAGCCCAGCACGAGCGCGTCGACGCCGGCGTCGCGCACCGGGTCGAGGTAGCGGTGGGCGGCCTCGAGCACCTCCGGGCCGGTGGTGATGCCCTGCTCGACCAGGGGCACGAAGTCGGGGCACGCCTGCGTGGTGATGTGCAGCCCCGGCGTGACGTGGAAGGCATCCTCGTAGGCGCGGGAGTCGATCGTGGCCTTGGTGCCGATGACGCCGATGCGACCCGAGTGCGAGGTGACGACGGCGCGGCGCGCGGCCGGACGGATCACCTCGACCACGGGGATGCCGCGGCGCACCTCATAGCGCTCGCGCGCATCCGGCAGGGCGACCGCGGTGGCGGAGTTGCAGGCGATGACGAGCATCTTCACGCCGTCGTCGACCAGCTGGTCCATGACGGCCAGAGCCATGGCCCGCACGGCAGCCAGCGGCTTGGGGCCATAGGGCGCGTTGGCGGTGTCGCCGATGTAGAGCACCTGCTCGTGCGGCAGCTGGTCGAGGATGGAGCGCGCGACGGTCAGACCACCCACGCCGCTGTCGAAAACCCCGATGGGAGCGTCATTCACGCGGGCAGCCTAACCGCGCCGGGCGCGCAGGTCGTCAAGCATCGCCCCCACCAGCGACTCCTGGGCCAGCCCTGCCGCGAGGAAGATCCCGCCCCAGTACCTGCGGACTTCCGCGTCGACGTCGCGCTCGAGGTCGGCGGCGACCGAGTCCGACATCACGTCGCCATGGATCGCCTCGACGTCATCATCCGTCTCGAGCCCCAGCCGCTGCGCGACGACGAGGCGCAGGTCGGTGAGGGCGGCCGCGACCGTAGGGGCGTCGTCACGCGTGATGACGACCGCGGTGCTGAGCTCCCCCGAGTCCGGCTCCTCGCCCTCCTCGTCCCCCTGCTCGGCTCGCGCGCCGCGCGGGCGGCCCGCGGCGGCCGGCTGTGCCTCGGCGTCCGCCTGCCCGTCCGGGTCGGGGCCGTCGGCGTCGACCAGCACCGCGTCGACCAGGACCGCGAAGCGCTCGAGACCGCGCACCTTGGCGGCCGCCAGGTCCGTCTGGGTCAGGTGGCGGAACTCCGTGGCCACGGCGTCGTCGTCGGAGGCATCCGGCAGCAGGCGGCGCACCGCCGGATCGTCGGGGATGCGCGCCGTCCCGGTGGACTGGACGGTCGCGGCGAGCGGTCCGTCCGGGTCGCTCGCGTCGGCCTCGGGCAGGCCGGCCTGCTCGCGCAGCATCGCGGCGATCTCCCGGGCGATGCCGGCGAGCACCACCCGCTCCGTGCCGCGCCAGTACGCCTCGTACCCGCCGGCGGTCGCGTGGAAGGGGGTCATTGGCCGGCCGCCTCTCCGTCGCCGGAACGCTGCATCGTGGCCCACAGCCCGAAGCCGTGCATGGCCTGGACGTCGACCTCCATGCGCTCGCGCGGCCCGGTCGAGACGACGGCGCGGCCCGCGTTGTGGACGCGCAGCATGAGGGTGCGGGCGTGCTGCGGCGAGTACCCGAAGTAGCTCTCGAACACGTACGCGACGTACGTCATGAGGTTCACGGGGTCGTTCCAGACGATGGTGACCCACGGGTCGGCGAGCGAGGCGGAGGGGTCCGTCGAGGTCTCCTCGGCGATCCGAGCGTCTGGTGCGGCCGTTGAGACAGTCACGGTTCCCACCCTACGTCGGCCTCCACGAGTCGCTGTCGGGTGGCCGCGACAGCCGTCTCTCGTGCGACTTTCACGGCCTCGACCTGCTAGGACGCGCGTCGGCACCTAGCCTGTGGACCAACAGCCCTTCGAGGATCCGGACCCCCGATGACCGAGCTCGCCCCGGGTGGCGTCGCCCTGCCGCCGTCCACCGTCCCGCCGTCCGACGGCCTGGCCGCCGGCCCGCACCCGCCCGCCGCCCGCGCGTCGACGTCCCTGCTGACCGACAAGTACGAGCTCACGATGCTCCAGGCCGCACTCGCCGAGGGCACCGCGGAACGGCACTGCGTCTTCGAGGCCTTCACCCGCCGCCTGCCGCCCGGCCGCCGTTACGGGGTCCTCGCCGGGACGGGCCGCGTGCTGGAGGCCCTCCCCCAGTTCCGGTTCGCGGCCGACGAGCTGGAGTACCTCGCCGCGAACGACGTCGTCGACGCGCGCACCATCGACTACCTGGCGTCGTACAGGTTCACCGGCACCATCACCGGGTACGCCGAGGGCGAGACGTTCTTCCCCGGCTCGGTGCTGCTCCAGGCCGAGGGCACCTTCGCCGAGTGCGTCCTGCTCGAGACGCTCATCCTGTCGATCCTCAACTACGACTCCGCGGTGGCCTCCGCGGCGTCGCGCATGACGAGCGCGGCCGTCGACCGGCCCTGCCTGGAGATGGGTGCCCGCCGCGCCCACGAGCAGGCCGCCGTCGCCGCCGCGCGCGCCGCCGTCATCGCGGGCTTCACCGGGACGTCGAACCTCGAGGCCGGGTACCGCTACGGCTTGCCCACCATCGGAACGGCCGCCCACGCGTTCACCCTGCTGCACGACGACGAGCTCTCCGCCTTCCGCTCGCAGGTCGCGTCGCTCGGGACGGACACCACGCTGCTCGTCGACACCTACGACATCAAGGAGGGCGTGCGGAACGCCATCGAGGCCGCGGGCACCGGGCTCGGCGCCGTCCGCCTCGACTCGGGCGACCTGGGCGGGCTCGCCGTCGAGGTCCGCCAACAGCTCGACGCCCTGGGCGCGAGGAACACCAAGATCGTCGTCACCAGCGACCTGGACGAGTACGCCATCGCCTCGCTCGCCGCCGTTCCGGTCGACTCGTACGGCGTCGGCACCTCCCTCGTCACCGGCTCCGGCGCCCCCACCTGCGGCATGGTCTACAAGCTGGTGTCCCGGGTGAGCTCCGACGGCGTGCTCGAACCGGTCGCCAAGTACTCCGCCGGCAAGCCCAGCCAGGGCGGGCGCAAAGCCTCGGCCCGGCGGTACGACGACGAGGGCCGCGCCGTCGAGGAGGTGCTCGTGACGGGCGCGGACGCGGACGTCGCCGCCTGGGCCCCGGACTCCGACGACCTGCGCGCGCTGCACGTCCCGCTCGTCACGAACGGTGCGGTGGACTCCCGCTGGGTCGGTGCGCACGGCGTCGAGGCGGCCGTCGCCCGGCACAAGGCGTCGCGGGCAGAGCTGCCCCGCGGAGCACGCCGGCTCTCGGCCGGCGACCCGGCGATCCCTACGGTCAAGCTCGAGCTCTGACGGCACGGCCGCGGCTGGGCCGGTGCGTCAGGCGCCGACGAACCAGCCGCGCACCATCGCCACGCGCGCCTCGAGGTGCGCGGACGTCGCCAGCGGCACCTCGGGGCCACCGCACCGGCGGCGGAGCTCGGTGTGGACCGCCCCGTGCGGACGTCCGCTCTTGCGCGCCCACGCGGAGACCAGCTTGGCGAGCTCCTTGCGCAGCGCGGCCGCACGGCGGTGCTCCTGCTCGGCCTCCTCGGCGGTCAGCTCGCGCTCCGTCGACGCCGACCCGCGCCCACGGAGCTGGTCCGCCTGCCGCTGGCGCAGCAGCGCGGCGACCTGGTCGGCCTCGAGCAGACCCGGAAGGCCGAGGAAGTCGAGCTCCTCCGCCGAGCCGACGTCGGCACCTGTCCCGAACTGACCACCGTCGAAGAGCACGCCGTCGAACGACGCCTGCGACTCCATGGCCTCGAACGAGCCGAGCAGCTCACCGGACGCCTTCTCCTCGCGGTTCGCGGCGGCGATCAGCGCAGCCTCCGGGTCGTACTCGATCCCCTGCTCTTCCGCGGTGGCCGGGCGGTCGAGGGCGTGGTCCCGCTCGACCTCCATCCCGCCGGCCAGCTCCAGCAGCGGCGCCACGGACGGCAGGAAGACGGACGCCGTCTCGCCGCGGCTCCGGGCCCGCACGAAGCGGCCCACCGCCTGGGCGAAGAACAGGGGCGTCGAGGTCGAGGTCGCGTACACGCCGACGGCGAGCCGTGGCACGTCGACCCCCTCCGAGACCATGCGCACCGCGACCATCCAGCGCGACGTCCCCTGCGAGAACTCGTCGATGCGGGCCGAGGCGCCGTCGTCGTCCGAGAGCACCACGGTGGGGCTCTCGCCGGTGATCCGGGCGAGGTGGCCGGCGTACGCGCGGGCGCTGGTCTGGTCGGTCGCGATGACGAGCGCACCGGCGTCGGGGACGGAGCGGCGGACCTCCGCCAGGCGCTTGTCGGCGGCGGCGAGGACCGACGGGATCCACTCGCCGTCGGGGTCGAGCGCGGTGCGCCAGGCCTGCGCGGTCAGGTCCTTGGTCATGGCCTCGCCGAGGCGGGCCGAGACCTCGTCGCCCGCCTTGGTCCGCCAGCGCATGTTCCCGGAGTAGGTCATGAACAGCACGGGGCGCACGACGCGGTCGCGCAGGGCGTCGCCGTAGCCGTACGAGTAGTCCGCCTTGGAGCGGCGGATGCCGTCACGGTCGGCCTCGTAGGTGACGAACGGGATCGGCGCGGTGTCCGAGCGGAACGGCGTGCCCGTCAGCGCCAGACGGCGGGTGGCGTCCTCGAACGCCTCCCGGACGGCGTCCCCCCAGGAGAGCGCGTCGCCCCCGTGGTGCACCTCGTCGAGGATGACCAGCGTCCGCGCGCCCTCCGTCCGCGCCCGGTGCAGGGCAGGGTTGGCCGCCACCTGCGCGTAGGTCAGCGCGACGCCGTCGTAGTGCGCGCCGTGGCGGCCCTGCGCGTTCTTGAACGACGGGTCGAGCCGGATGCCCACGCGGGACGCGGCGTCCGCCCACTGGTGCTTCAGGTGCTCGGTGGGCGCGACGACCGTCACGCGCCGCACGACACCACGCTCGATCAGCTCCGTGGCGACCCGCAGGGCGAACGTCGTCTTGCCGGCACCGGGAGTCGCCACCGCGAGGAAGTCGCGCGGTTCGCGGCTGCGGTACAGCTCGAGGGCCTCCGCCTGCCAGGCACGCAGGTTCGCCACCGTTCCCCACGGCGCACGCCGGGGGAAGGTCGGGCTCAGGGCCGAGGCCACGGCAGAGCTGGGCGCCTGCGGGCCGGTGCTAGGGGCGGAGGCACGCCGGAACGACTCGGGCACGGACACGGTGGCGGTGACCAGCTCGCGGACCGGCTCGGCCGCCGCGGCGAACAGATCGAAAGGATCCGGGTCCGGCAGCGGCAATGCACTCACTTGTCGGAGCCGCTCCCGTTGTCGCCGTCCTGCGGGCTGCGCAGGCCGTCGTAGATCTCCTTGCAGATCGGGCACACCGGGAACTTGTTGGGGTCGCGGCCCGGCACCCACACCTTGCCGCAGAGGGCCACGACGGGCTTGCCCGTCATGGCCGACTGCATGATCTTCTCCTTGCGCACGAAGTGCGCGAAGCGCTCGTGATCGCCCGGCTCGACCTCCTGGCGGGTCTCCTCGCGCTCCAGCAGGCTGGTGCCGGCGCCCGGGTCGGACGGCGCGGCAGGCTGCGAGAAGGGGGAGGAGAGGGGATCGCTCATGCGCCGCAGTCTACTTCGCGGCCACCGACACGCACGGGCGCTCAGCCCTCAGGAGATGTCCGCACAGGGCAGACGTGAACGATCGGCCACCCGGGAGTGGTCGGCCATCGTCAGCCGCGACGCGGCGGCGTCGTCGACCAGCACGGTGACGTGCGGGTGATGCTGGAGCGCGGTGGCCGGCCACATGGCGGACACGGGACCCTCGACCATCTGCCGCACGGCCTCGGCCTTGTGCTCGCCCCGGGCCAGCATGACCAGCCGGCGGGCCTCGAGGATGGTGCCCAGTCCCTGCGTGAGACACAGCGTGGGCACCTGCTCGACGTCGCCGCCGAAGAAGCGGGCGTTGTCACGGCGCGTCTGCAGAGTGAGGGCCTCCACGCGCGTGCGCGACGCGAGCGCGGACGCCGGCTCGTTGAACGCGATGTGCCCGTTCGTCCCGATCCCGAGCAGCTGCAGGTCGATCCCGCCGGCCCCACGGATCGCTCGCTCGTAGGCGGTGCACGCGGCGCCGAGGTCGTCGGCCAGCCCGTCCGGGCCGTGCACCTGCTCGGGGGCCCAGCCGACGCGCGAGGCGAGCTCGCGCTCGATGACGTTGCGGTACCGCTCCGGGTGATCGGCCGGCAGGCCCACGTACTCGTCGAGCAGGAAACCACGCGCCTGCGCGAACGACAGGCCCTCCTCGGCGTGGAGCCGGGCGAGTTCCTCGTAGACGTCGAGCGGGCTGGACCCTGTGGCCAGTCCGATCACCGCGTCCGGCTTACGGCGCAGCAGCGCCGCGACCGCGCCGGCGGCGCGGCGCGCCAGCTCCTCGGCGGGGGCGATCACAACTTCCATCGGCGCGCGGCCTCCTGGTTCAGGGAAAAACTAGCCTCGGGCTTTCATCGTTGAGGCCGTCCGGATAGCGGTCTGACCGAACAGAAGTGCTCCTGACCAGGGAGAATACGGGTTATCGAGACTCGTTTCACCCAGAGATCAGGAGCACCTCC
>Ga0075011_10001974_pt1 | contig 11155 bp, 16 predicted proteins | sample TARM_MetaG_T_14_FD_72354 | JGI IMG/M metagenome (GOLD analysis project Ga0075011, IMG submission 72354) | Freshwater microbial communities from Pennsylvania, USA, analyzing microbe dynamics in response to fracking - TARM_MetaG_T_14 | ecosystem: Environmental > Aquatic > Freshwater > River...
ATCATAGACAATATAACGGAGGGTAATATGGACTCGAATCTTCTCAAAATTTTTGTGGCGGTAAGCGAGCAAAAAAGCATCTCCTTAGGAGCCTTGGAGCTTGGTTTTACGCAGTCCAACGTCACGCTTCGGATCAAGCAATTGGAAAAAACGTTGGGGTATGCTTTGTTTCACCGTGTTCCCAAAGGCGTCATTTTAACCCAAGAGGGCGAAAAACTCTATCCTTTGGCAAAAGAGATCGTTCAGAAAATCGAAAATGCCGCGGTGCAGATGCAAAACATGAAAGAACAAACCCTGCTTCGTATCGGCACGAGTCAAGCCAACGCAACCATACGGCTTTTGAGCTTTATCGAGACCGTGCAACATGATTTTCCTTTGATGTCTTTGGAAGTCTATACAAGCGGAACGCCGAGTGTTTTGGAAAAACTCTTAGCGTATCAACTCGATATTGCCTTCATCACGGGCGATCCGAAACATCCCGACATCGAAGTGCTCAATCAGTTCAACGACGATTTGTACCTCGTGGAGCCCAAAGACAAACGCTCTCCCAACACGCTCATCGGGTATCGTGAAAAGAGCACGCATTTTGATTTTTTAAAGGCATACGAAGAAGGTCTTGGCAATAAAACCTACCAAACGATGATCGTGGAAAATTATGAAGTGATGCTCGGATGCGTGAAAGCCGGGATGGGGAAAGCCTTTTTATCCAAAAAAATCATCGAAAAATTCGGCTATGTCGATGCTTTAACGCTAACGAAGTTGGAGCAAAACGAGTGTGACTTGCAGACGCGTTTAGTGTGTCGCAAAGACAACGTTCCGTTTATCGCGGATTATTTGCGTACGCTTGGCTAAAACCTTACATGTAAGATTGCGTAGGGTAAGAAAAGTTGAAAAATTTAAAAAAATGCTGTTCGTTCAAAAGCAAGGATAGTTTTAGCGACCGTGAACGCATAGGAAGCGGCGGGATTGACTGCGCGCTCCCGATGTTTTTCATTAGCCTTCTTGCAGAACTCTTGACACGTCTTTAAAGCAAGGCTCTAAAGACTACGTTAACACTGCGTTTTCTTCGGTGCAAAGCCCGCCGCGCACTTTGGGTGCTTTTTCTTCTTTCAAATGCGTTTTGCAAGCAGTCTATTTACCGAAATGTTTAGATGCGTGGTGTAGGGTGGATTTGGTGGATTGCCAGATCGATTCCACTCCCTTTTTCATCGCTACGAATTTTTCTTCGCTTGCGGCAACAAGCTCTACGAGTTTAGCTTGAGCTTCATTGATTTTATCTTCAAGTTGTTTGATTTGTTTATTCATTTCTATTTGAACCGTAGCATTTGCTCTTGAAACTTCTGCTTTAAAGTGAGCGACTTTGGCTTTACATGTATCAAGTTCGGCTTGTATTTTTTGTTCATATAGGTTTTTTTCACTCATGATTCGTCCTTGATTTTTGATAACTTGATAGATCTTGGGTGGAGGATTTTAAAGTAATCGCTTGGAATTTCGAAGGGGTTTCCGCAAGGGCTTTTCTCAGCGATTCGTAATGTGTTTCAAATATTTTTTTCGATACGTCAAAATTATTTCCCGTGATTTTGGCTAATTCCGTTAGCTTCAGTTTAAGTTCTTCTATAGTGTTGTCAAGCATCTTGACATGCTTTGCAAGTTCTACTTGTACGTTGGTACGTGCGGCGAATGCTTGTGTTCTAAAGACGACCATACCGCTTTTCCATTCGTTGAGTTGTATTTGTTTTCGTTGTCTGTATAGTTCTTTATCCATCATAATATCTCCTTTTTCGTTATAGCGTGACGTTCGCATGTAGCTTCGAACGTCACGCGTGTTCACGCTTTGATCGTATCGTCTTTTTTAGGCGTTACGACGGGAGCATCTTTATTCGGCTCAACAGGTTTAACTTCTTCGATTTTCGGTTCAACCGGCGTGTCGATTTTTTTTGTATCGGGTGTTTTTGCTTTGTCGTTAAACATGAAATTTCCTTATGATTCGGTTAGGTCGGTAGATATGGAGTAGAGGGGTGAAAACGCAAAGGCACAGGACTTACAAATGTTAGTGAACGATTCTTCCTTTCAGGACACGTTCGAATATGCCTCGTTGTGGCTAGATCACTTTAAAATGCGCGGAAGAAAGAACCCGAACAAAAAGGTCGATATTCTTATCGACTAATTTCACTATACTCTTATTTTAAAGAATACGGTACGTTTAAGGAAAAGAATGGAAATAGATTCTATAATGTTACGAAATTACCCGTTTTGAGAATTTTAAAGGAGGAGGGAGAGACCTTAGCGCGTTTTGGTCGCTCCCACTTCTTACATGTAAAGTTTTTGATCTTCCATGATGCCTAGTTTTCGAGCGATAGCAACGGCGGCTTCTCTTCCGTCGAGTGCGGCGTTGACGACCAAGTTTGCGCCTCTGACCACATCGCCGCCCGCGAAGATAAAAGGATGGCTCGTCTCTTTGTTTTCATTGACGATCAGCGTATTGGAGCGACCTATCGCAAGGTCTAACTCTTCGTAAAAACTAAAACGCTTCGCCTCAAAGCCGAGTGCCAAGATAATACTGTCCGCCGGTAAGGTTTGCACGCTCTCTTCTTTGGTTTGCAGACGGTTGTTTGCATCAAGATAGGTTTCTAAAATTTCAAGACCGACGACGTGACGGTTCTCATCGACTAAAGCTTTTTTGGGCAGAGCATTAAAGCGAAATACCACTCCCTCTTCTTTGGCGTTGACGACTTCGGCAGGGCTTCCGGGCATGCTTGCTTCGTTTCGTCGGTATACACATGTCACGCTTTTGGCTTTATGGCGAATCGCGGTGCGAAGAGCGTCCATCGCCGAGTCTCCGCCGCCGATGACGATGACGTGTTTGTCGCGTAAAATCGATTGTTGAAGCGCATGGTCTAAAAGATTTTTTTGCGTTTGCGTGAGAAGCTCCATCACCTGATACACCCCCTTGGCGTCTTCGTTTTCCATACCCGCGCAACGACCGATCGGAACACCCAAGCCCAAAAAGACGGCGTCGAATTTTTCTTGGAGTTCGCTCAAACTGACGTCTTTGCCGACTTCGGTATTAAGGTGTACTTTCATTCCGGCATTTTTCATCCACTCGAAACGGCGTAAAATGACGCTTTTGGGGAGTTTAAAATTGGGGATTCCGTACATCAACAGTCCGCCCACGCGATTTTCCCTCTCGTAAAGCTCGACGTCGATGCCGGCTCTGAGTAAGAACGTCGCACAACTAAGCCCCGCAGGACCGGACCCAACGACCGCGACTTTGAACGTGCGTTCGCTGGCGCGACCGTAAAAAGGAACGGCTCCCTCTTCGATGGCTTTTTCGTTGAGATAGACTTCGACGTTGCCGATAGAAACGGCATGATAGGGCGTTTTCTCTAACGTACACGCACTTTCGCATAAGCCTTTTTTGGGGCAAACGCGACCTAAAATTTCAGGGAAGGGCGAGCGTGCGTTGGAGAGTTCGAATGCGCTTGCGTAGTCATGTTCGTAGGTTTTTTTCAGCCATCTGGGAATGTTGTTGTTGAGCGGACAGCCCGTACGACAAAACGTAAATTCACTCTCAAGCCCTCGCAAAAGATCGATGGGGCATTGCAAACAACGGCTAGCTTGCGCCTTAGCTTCGTTCTCTTCAAAGTTATGGTAAATCGGATAATAATCTTGTGTACGCTCCTTTGCCGGACGCTTTTTCGGGTATGCTTTTGCAACGGTTTTATACTCTCTCATGCTCTTCCTCGATAATTTCTATGCTCTTGACATGTAACTCTTGTCCGCCGATCATCTCGACTTCCGCACTTTGGCATTTCGGGCAGACAAAACGGTTTTCGCTTACGACGCTTCGTGTGCCGCACGCTTTGCACAAAAGCACGACGTCGCACGTTTCAATCTCCAAGACCGCGTCGCGACAGATCGTATCTTCTTTAAAGGTTTCAAAACACTGTTCGAAAAAATGAATCTCGATACCGCTGAGTCGTCCGATGCGAACGCTTAGGCGTTTAATCGCTTTGGCACGATGCTTTTTCGCCTCTTTTTCGCACACGTCGATCAGCGATGCGACGATGGAATACTCATGCACGTTCTAGCCTTTATCGGCTTGAAGCGTTTCAAACGTATCATAATCCGCCACGCGAATCGCATCGGTCGTACAGACTTGCACGCACGAGGGACCTGTGGGAAGATGAAAACAAAGATTGCACTTTTGCGCGATCAGACGCCCTTTTTGAGGGTTGAGCGCGAGTGCTCCGTAGGGACAAACCAAGACGCACGTACCGCAACCGACGCACGCTTCTTCGTTGAGGCGAACCGTATCGCCCGTCGTTTCGATGACACCGTGCGGACAGACGCTCACGCAAGGCGCATCTTCGCAATGCATGCATTGAAGCGGTGCGGTTTTCCCTTCGATTTTTATCACGCGATTGCGCGAAAAAAGCGGCCGCTTGGTCGTATAGGCTTCTTCAAAACTAATGCCCGCATTGGCGGCGGCACAGGCGAGTTCGCAACTTAAACACCCGATACATTTGCGCGAGTCGGCTACAATAAATCGATGTCGCATCTTAACGCTCGGTACAGGAGATACAAGGATCGATGCTGTTAAAAATCAGCGCAACGTCCTCAATCGTGTTGTTTGGCATCATAATTTTGAGTGCCTCCCAGTTCATATACGTCGGAACCCTCCATTTCATACGTTCGGGCTTTCGCGTGCCGTTACTTTTGAGGTAATAGACCAACTCTCCGCGCGGTGCTTCGCTACGGGAGACGGCTTCTCCCTCGGGCACCATCGTTTTGACATGTAAGGCGATTTCGCCTTGCGGCAAGGCGTTTAAAACTTGGCGTACGAGCGCGATCGACTCTACGATTTCGTACAAACGCACGAGTGCGCGCGAGAGTACGTCGCCGTCTTGTTTGAGAATGACCTTAAAGTCCAAAGAAGCGTACGCCGCGTAAGGAGCATGTTTGCGTACGTCGTTGTCGACGCCGCTGGCTCTAGCGACCGGACCTACGACACCGAGCTTGAGGGCATCTTCGTGCGGTAAAACGCCTACGCCTTTTAAGCGTTTGATCAGCATTTCGTCGTGTTCGAAGCGTTCGATAAAACGTTTGATTGCCTCTTCGTTTTGATCGTGCGTTGTTTGGATTGCGGTTATGAGGGTTTGATCGAGGTCAAACTTGACGCCGCCGATCGTATTGGCGCTTAAGTCCATACGATTGCCCCAAATGCGCTCTTTAAGGTCTTGAAACGCTTCGCGCGTCTCGAGAAAATCCCGCATTAACGCGCCGTCGTGGATCAGATGCGAGAGCATACCCAAATTGAAAAGATGGCTAGCGATGCGCTTGATTTCGTCGGTTAAAACGCGAAGGTATTGCGCGCGCATCGGAACGTCGATACGTGCGATTTTTTCCACCGCCATACAGTAGGTAAAAGGATGGTTGTTGGAGCAAAGCGCACACACTTTTTCGGTAATGATCAGGTTTTGTAAAAAGTTTTTTTGCAGTACGATCGACTCGATGCCCCGATGCACGAAACCGTTGACCATATCGACGCTTTTAATCGTTCGAGCGTCGTCGTTGGGCTCGATTTTAAAGTAAACGGGTTCTTCCAGCGCGACGTCGAAAGGGCCTAAAATCACGGTCGTTTTATCCATGGCGTGCCTCCTTTTGCGCTTTGACTTTACTCCAGAGCGTTTCGCTAACGCGTCCGTTCATCATCGACGAGAGCGAGTAGTATTCGTCTAAAACGCTTTGGGAAATCGAATCGTCCAAAAAGAGACGTTGGGGGTTGGGATGGTTTTGAAGCGCGATACCGTAAATTTCGCTGAGTTCCCGCTCCGTCCAATCGGCACTTTTAAACAAAGGCGTGATCGAGAAAACGCATCGATCGGCGACGTACACTTTGACGTTTACCATGACGCCGCCGCAGTCAAAATGGTACACGAGTTCGTGTGCTTCGTCTTTAGCGTATGCGCTAATCATACACACGCGTGCTTCTACACGGCGTAAAAGCTCCGCCAAGGCTAAAAAGAGCGTTTGATCGTCCGTTTCGCACCAAAGGCTGTCGTAGTGCGGCGTAAAACGTAACGGATTGTTTTGCGCGGCTAATGAGTCGTTCAAGGTTTTTTCAAGGGTATGCATTTAAAGAACTCGCTTTGTAAAAGTAGATTCGCGTCGGCATTTCGGACAGAGGTTAAAGAGCGACCGAAGAGCATCGTCTCGTTTTGAAAATCCTTTGTTGAGGAGCGAATCGGGTGTTTGAATCATCGGTTCGGAACATTTCGGGCAACGATCAAACGCCAAAGTCGCCGAAGTGATCGCCGTGTATTTTTGACTTTGAGGTAAAGCTTCGGCGCGTACGTCGCTCAGTACGATCGCTCCGGTCGGACAAAAATAGGTACAATTGCCGCATAACGTACACGAATTGTGCCAAATGATAAATTCGTAACTTTGCTTGAGCGCCTTACATGTAATGTTGATCGCTCCGGCGGGACAGACGAAAGCACAGGTTTGACAAACGATACACTGCGTTTGATCGTAAGAGAGTTTGCCTTTATATGCGCTCATGCTCCCTCCTTGTCGCGGTAGAGTCGACAGGCGAGCACTAAGCCCTCAACGATACTTTGCGGACTCGGCGGACACCCCGCGATATTAACGTCGACTTCGACGAAGCGGTCTAATGGCCCTTCAATCGAGTAACTATCCCGAAAAACGCCGCAACTGATCGGGCATATGCCCATCGCAACGACGATCTTACGTTTGGGAAGGCGTTTGAGGGTGGATTCTAAAAAGGGTTTGGAGCGTGCGGTAATCGAACCCGTAACGATCACGACGTCGGCTGCTTCGGGATCGTTCGTGTACGTACAGCCTAATGTATCAAAGCCGAATTTCGGCACCAGAACGCTGGCTAAAAGCTCGACGTCGCAACCGTTACACGAGCCCGTGTTGATGCGATAAACGTTAATCGGATTCAAACTATTCTCTCTTTATAGCGTTTTTGAATGTAAATTATACATTTTTAATCTAACTGAAAAATAAAAGCTTTTTTTAAGTAGAGCATTTTAGCACAAAAAGACTTCTTTGTCGTGGCGAATGTGTTACAATAAGCTCTTTAGTGAGACTTTTTGCCTAAGCCTGTTCCAAGATGCCTTTTTGCGTTAAAGCTCTACGTTAGGACATCATGCCTTTTGTAGCTTATGAAAGAAGTCCATTTTACCCAGAAAGGAAACCTATGCCCACACGCGAAGACGCGCTTGCGCTACTCAAACGTTATAACTCGAATACCCTCGTGACGCACGGACTTGCCGTCGAAGGTACGATGCGGTATTTTGCCGAGAAATCGGGGGAAAATAAGGAGCTTTGGGGAATCGTCGGATTGTTACACGACGTCGATTACGAACGCTATCCCGAGGAACATTGCCGTAAAGGTGCCGAGATTCTTCGTGAAAACGGTTATCCCGAAGAGGTCGTTCGCGCGATGATGTCGCACGGATGGGAAATCTGTACCGACGTCGAACCTCTCTCGCAAATGGAAAAAACCTTATACGCGGTCGATGAACTTACGGGACTCATTACCGCGTGTGCACTGGTACGACCGAGCAAATCCGTAATGGACTTGGAACTTTCCTCGGCGAAAAAGAAGTTTAAAGACAAAGGCTTTGCCGCGGGTGCGAGCAGGGAAGTGATCCAAAAAGGAGCCGACATGTTACATGTAAGTATCGACGAACTGATCGTTGACGTCATATCGGCAATGCGCGCTATCGCGCCGAGCTTGGGTTTGGAGATGAAATCCTAACTTAGCGTCGCTTACGGGCAGGGGATTTTTTGATCATCGGTCGATAATCGACGATGGTCGTCGTTCCTTTTCCCGGATAGCGTTTCATCTCAAAATGCTCGCTTAGCTTGGCAAGAAGCGAGGTTAATTTACTCGAACCGTAGGTGCGCGGATCAAAATCGGGCGATTGGCGTTTGATGTACGCGCCGGCGGCCGAAATACTTGCCCATCCTTCTTCGTCTTGCGTCTTCTCCCAACCGATATGCAAAAGCTTGATCAACTCTTTGAGTGCGTCGTCGTCGGCTTTTGGCGTCGGTTTGGCTTCGGGAAGCTCTTCCAGCGGTTCAGGTTCGATACTAAGGTTCTCGGTGAAGATAAAATCGTCGCAGGCGTTACGAAACGAAAGCGGCGTTTTATGCTCGCCGAATCCAAAAACGTAAATCTCAGACTCTTTGAGGCGTGAAGCCAACTTGGTAAAGTCGCTATCGCTCGAGACCAACGCAAACGCATCGAATTTTTGCGTGTAAAGCAAATCCATCGCGTCGATAATCATCGAAGCGTCGGTCGAATTTTTGCCCGTCGTATAGGCAAATTGCTGAATCGGCTGAATCGCCAGCTCGTTAAGTCGCTCTTTCCAATTTTTGAGGTAGCTGCTCGACCAGTCGCCGTACGCTCGTTTGACGATAATACGCCCGTGCGTCGAAAGCTCCGCCAAAATCGGTTCTACTTTACTTTGTTGTGCATTGTCCGCGTCGATAAGGACGACGATACGCTTCTCTTCGCTACCGTTTTTCATAATGTGATACCTTTGGTTAAAAATGCTCTAACGTCTATTATAGCTTAGTTTAGGCGTTAAAGCGTTTTAGCGTATGCGTCTTGTTCGGGTACGTTTTTCCATAAAAAAGAGCGAAATGCAAGTGCCAGGCATAGGGCAAGAAGTCCTTGAAGCAACAGCGTATGTTCCACGCCGATACGATGCGAAATCGTACCGATCAACAACGCTCCGATCGGTTGCATACCGAAAAGCGCCATCGCGTAATAGCTCATCACGCGTCCGCGCATACGAACGTCGGAGAGGGTTTGCAGCAAGGTATTGACGATCGTCGTATGCAGCATCATACCGAGTCCGGAGAGTGCGGCAAACGCAAAAGCGGGCAAATCGACGGTACAAAAGGAGAGTGCAACGATGCTACCGCCGAGCAAGAGCGTCGCAAGGTATAAAATTTTTTGGTGATAAAGGATGCTCGACAACGAAGCCAGCCGTGCGGCTCCAAAGAGTGCGCCGATACCGACGCAACTAATAAGATAACCGTACGTCAAAGCGTTACCGTTTAAAACCTCTTTAGCGACGATCGGTAAAAGCGTCGCGTAGGGTAACACGCAAAAGCTTATCAGTGCCAACAAAAGGATCAGCTTAAACAAATAAGGCGAAGTCCGAACGTAACGTAGCCCCTCTTGCAAGTCGCCGAGCAGTTTTTGCTTCGTAGGTCGCGGCGCATACGAGGGGAGTTTCATCATCGACAAGGAAGCGATAACCGCCATAAAACTCAATGCGTTGAGCATAAAACAAAGGCTTGCTCCCAAACTCTCCAAAACCAAACCGGAGAGTGCGGGGCCTACGAGCCTTGCCAAATTGACCATGGAAGAATTGAGCGCGATGGCATTGCCTAAATCCTCGTTTTTCGCAACGAGCAAGTAGACAAGCGATTGACGCGCCGGAAGATCAAAAGCGTTAATCACGCCCAAAAAAGTGCTCAAAAGTAAAATTTCCGTGACGCTATAATGCGTGAATGCCACGACCAGCGTTAAGATGATCGCTTGCATCATCGAGAGAATTTGCGTGAACAAGAGCACTTTATAACGATCGTAACGATCGGCGACGATTCCGCCGACCAGCGAAAAGACGAAAGAGGGAAACTGCGTCGCAAAGACGCTCAAGCCCAACATAAACGCGGAATGCGTTTGCATGTAAACAACCCAATAAACGGCCGTTCGTTGCATCCACGTCCCCATCAAAGAGATCGATTGCCCCGCAAAAAAGAGCCGATAATTACGACTTTGAAAAGCCCGAAAGGTGTTGATGTTCATAATGAAATTATAGCGGAGTTCAGATTTGAAACGGTTTTACATGTAACAATAATCTGATACTTAAAGGACTGTTTTCAATGTCTTTATGATGATTATACTGTTGCTAAAAAAGTGTATCTAAATAATTAATTTTAAGATTACACTGATTACAATGGTATGTTCAACTTTCATGATTAGGAATGCAATGCTCTTAAAAAATATCAAAATATTATACGCTGAAGATGAGAGTTTTATCCGTGAAAACATGGTCGAATTGTTGGAGTTTTTCTCCGCCAATGTGATTGCGGTGGACAATGGCAATGAAGCGTATGAACTCTACCAAAAAGAGAAGCCCGACATCGTGATTGCCGATATTGAGATGGCAGGCATCAATGGTCTGGAGTTGGCTGAGCGTATTCGCAAAGTGGATAAAAAAGTGCAAATCATCATCACCACTGCGTATACCAATACCGAATATTTGCTCAAAGCCGTTGAGCTTAATATTGTAAAATACCTACTCAAACCCATCCCCTTAATCGAGATCGAAAAAGTGTTAAATACCTGTATGGAAAATATTTTAAGGCTGGATAATCCTCGCAAATACCTCAATGAGACAGATTATTATGACACCAAAACCAAAGAGTTGATCGTGAACGGTGAAGAGGTTGATTTGGATTACCATGAGAAAAAATTCTTTGAATTGCTGATTAAAACGCCTGGGCGTGTCATTTCGTACGAAGAGCTTGAAAATACGATATGGCGCAATGGTATGAGCACGTCTGCGGTCAGATCTTTGGTCTTCAATCTTAGAAATAAACTGCCTGAGGGAGCCATCAAAAATATTTCTAAAGTAGGGTATAAAGTGATTGTGAAAGAGTGACATGAAAAAAATAGTCTTAGGGTTGCTGCTTTGCGTCGAGCTTCTTTTTTCTCTGGATATGACACCCAAAGAGGTGCCTGTTTACAGAGAAATTGACATGACGTATGATGTCAAAAGTATTGATGATGCGATTGCAAATCCTGATAAATTTCAAACCACCAAAGCATTCAATCGCCTTTTGCGTCGCAAAAAGTATAATGACAATCTATGGTTGCGCATTCCCCTGAGCAATCCAAGTGACTCAGCACTCTATAAAGTTTGGATCGCTCGCTGGGAGCGTGCCTCTTTTGATCTTTATACGGTTAGCGATGGGACAATTTACCATCATGAAACGATTCACTCCGATAGCTATTTGAAACAATCTTCCTCTTTGTTCATTCCCCCAAAAAGCGAACGCGATCTCTACATCCATGTCAAAACAGCAAAAGCGCTGGATC
>Ga0075011_10001975_pt1 | contig 11153 bp, 9 predicted proteins | sample TARM_MetaG_T_14_FD_72354 | JGI IMG/M metagenome (GOLD analysis project Ga0075011, IMG submission 72354) | Freshwater microbial communities from Pennsylvania, USA, analyzing microbe dynamics in response to fracking - TARM_MetaG_T_14 | ecosystem: Environmental > Aquatic > Freshwater > River...
TTCGTGGGTTACGATGGCAAATGGGTATTGGAAAAAGGAGATTTCCGTGTTCAAGCCGGTAACCAGTTGGTTAACATTACTTGTTCGGAAACCAAAAAATGGGTGACTCCTAACAGATAACGGATTGTTATAGTATTTATAGAGACAACCTCTCAAGCCCGACATGTATGATGGTGTGGTTTGGGAGGTTGTCTTATTTCATATAAGACATAAAGTATATGTAGATATGCCTATAGGCATCTGAAAGATTTTCTAGCAACAAAATACAATGTGACGAATATTCCATTCGGAAAAGTGGATATTATATTTATCGAAGCCTATTTGCTCTATCTAAAACTTGAACTACGAATGACTCTAAAAACAGTCAAATACAATTTGATTCCCTTGCGAGCCTATATTACAAAGGCAAAACATAAGGGACTTATTCGACAAGACTCATTCTTTGATTATGTGTCTGAATAAAATAATGCCTAAACGTGCCGACTACCTTCTAATCAAACTGTTCGGAATTTCCGAACAGTTGAATCCGGCATTAGCTCTCCTTCTTCAAAAATATGCTTTATATTCTCGCTTATATTAGATTTTATTCTTTTTAAAGTTCTCGGCTTGCTCGAAAATCTCTGTATAAACCTCGTCGCGTTCTACCGGTGGATAGCCGTGCTCGTCGAGTAATAGGATAAGACCGACTTTCAATGCTGATTTTATATCATCTCGTTTGTCCCAGTCGGGATATTTGGCTTGCGTATCTACCAATGTTTTTACGCTTTTGGCAAGCTCAATCATTTTGTCATCAGGGTAAGTGAAGTCGTACTTTACGCAGAGCGATTTGAGAATGTCATAAAACGCTTTTTCTTCAAAGTCAATGCCCATCACATCGCCTGCTGAAAATTCTTTGTGTACCTCCCAAATTAGGTTGGTTAGTTGTTCCGCCATTTCTTCATAGACTTCGCTTCGCAAAATATCGTTGGCATCACGGTTGTTATAATGTTCTACTAGACGTTCCATCTTTTTACTGAAGTCGATCCCTTTTATTCGGTTAACCTTTTTCAGTTCGCCGATTACTTTTGCCAATAGCTTTTGGAGCAGTTTTATTTTCGTATTGGGCAGCTTTATTTTGTCAATCTTTGCCAAATAATCTTCATCGAAAATATCTTGTTCGGTTTCATCTTCTGAACCCAACTTAAAGATTTCTTCTACACCATCACTAGTCAAAGCATCTTTTATCATTTCCTGCACCTTGGCGTTCATCTGCGCCGTATCGGGAGCATTACCTTTGGTAAGTTTGAAAACAATGGTACGAACAGCCAAGTAGAAATGAGTGTAATCTCGCTCTTCTTGCGTCAGTTGTTCGCTGCCGGTGCAAATATCATAAGCCGCTTTCAGACGTTTCACCAGATCCATAAAGCGGGTTTCAAATTCTTTAGTGCATTGTACATATTCGGCGGCTCTGTTCAGACAATTTAGCTGCTCCAATGTGTTACCCGAAAAATAAGCCGAACTGTCGAATTTATGAAACAGTTTCGTCAACACATCCAAATGGTCTTTTACTACCACAAGCGACTGGGTAATGTCTTCAAAATTATCCTTATCTCCTTTGTTGTAATGAGCCAAAGCAAGATTCATCTGCTTTTTGATTCCGATATAATCGACAACCAAACCTTTCTTTTTTCCTTCAAACTTGCGATTTACGCGCGAAATGGTTTGTATCAGATTGTGTTGCTGTATGGGCTTGTCAATATAAATGGTGTCAAGAAATGGCACATCAAAACCTGTGAGCCACATGTCGACCACTATGGCAATCTTGAAATTTGATTTTTCGTTTTTGAATTGTCGGTCGAGTTCTTTACGGTACTCTTTTGTCCCAAGTAATTCGTGCAACTTTTTATCATCGTCTTTGCTTCGAGTCATTACGAGTTTGATATGTTCCATCGGCTTTAACTCCCGTTTATCCTTGTCGGTAAGTTCAACGCCATCGCCCGCAAACCTGATTTTTCCCCATTCGGGACGCAGAGCCAGTACGTTTTTATAAAACTCGTAAGCAATGGTGCGGTTGTTGCACACAAACATCGCTTTACCTTTTACGGAAGAGCCTTCGGAAATTCGGTTTTCGTAATGCGTTACAAAATCTTCAGCCAGAGCTTTTAAACGGTCGGGGTCGCCAAGAATAGCATTTAGTCGGGCTGATTCTTGTTTGCTTTTTTCTATCTGATATTCGTTTGCTCCTTCTTCGGCAACATCGTTGTAATATTGTTCTATTTTTTGCAGTTCTCTGTTGTTCAAAACCACTTTCGCTGCTCGCCCCTCATACACAATGCGAACGGTAATTTCGTCGCGGACCGATTCGGTCATGGTATAAGCATCAACCACTTTGCCAAACACATCAAGTGTCGCATCTATCGGCGTACCTGTAAAACCGACATAAATCGCGTTCGGCAACGAATCATGTAGGTACTTGGCGAAGCCGAATGTTTTGGAAACGCCTTTTTCGGTTACTTTTATCTTTTGGTCAAGATTAGTTTGGCTGCGGTGTGCTTCATCCGAAATGCAGATTACATTTTCTCGGTCAGTCAATAGTTCGGTGTCTTCGGTAAATTTATGAATAGTAGTCAAAAACACGCCACCGCTTTCACGTCCTTGCAATTGCTTTCGCAAATCGTCACGACTTTCCACGCTAACGATATTGTTGTCGCCAATATATTGTTTGGCATTGGTAAACTGCCCTGCCAGCTGGTCGTCCAAATCGGTGCGGTCGGTAATGAGTATAATGGTAGGACTACCAAAATACTCGCTTTTCATCAGCAAACGAGTAAGAAAAAGCATGGTAAAGCTTTTTCCGCAGCCCGTAGCGCCGAAATAGGTTCCGCCTTTGCCATTTCCATACGGCTTTTGTGCATGTTTTATATTGTCGTACAAGGCACGAGCCGCGTAATATTGCGGATAGCGACAAACGATTTTCTCATTCTTTTTCGATGAATCGGGAATGTAAACGAAATTTCGCAGTATATCTCGTAATCTGTTTTTCTGAAACATGCCCTGAATCAAGGTATACATAGAATCTATGCCATCAACGTCTTTATTCATCCCTGCAATGCGTCGCCAAGCATAGAAAAAATCGTAGGGAGCGAAAAATGAACCGGCTTTGTTGTTTATACCATCGCTGATAACGCAAAAGGCATTGTATTTGAACAGTTCGGGAATATCACGTTCGTAACGAACAGTTAGCTGTGTGTAAGCATCGTGAATAGTAGCATCTTCGCGAATGGTGCTTTTGAATTCAAAGACAACCAAAGGCAAACCATTAATATATAATATGCCATCCGGAATACGTTTTTCCGACCCTTGAATTTCCAATTGGGTCACAAAACGGTAGATATTCGCATCGGTTTTGTATTCTACTTGCGGTTCGGCAGCGATAGAGATTAAATCTTCGGTTATAAAAGTCTGTTTTTCCAAACCCGAATAGTCAATCAACTGAATATAAATATCTTTCTGAGTATGATCTTCACGTTTGAGGATAAGTCCATCACTCAACATTTTCATAAAACGCTTGTTGCTCTCGTACAGATCGGAAGCCGGCAGCGATTTCAACTCCAACAGAATGGATTTGATTTCCGCATCGGTAATGCCGTAGCTGACGTAACGCTTTTTCAGAAAATTATGCAAATCGTCCTCTATTAGCACCTCATCAGGCTGGTGGTTGAGCGTATTGCCCAAACAATGCGGATAGCCTTCCTGTGCCAAAAGTTGGGCAAATGCGTGTTCGAGTTTGGATTCTGTGAATTTCATATCATTATTTTCTTAGCCAATTTTTTAATGGCACTAAATTCATATTCCCATTATATAAAGGTGTTTTTACGTAGTAACCCTCGGGGATATAAGAACCATTTAGGTACACATTATTTCCATTCTCATAATCAATATATGGATATATTTTCAAATATTCAGCACCGGAAAAAGATTGATATGTCTTATTCACAGGAAACAAAGCAATATGCTCTTTGTATTTCGCAGCATCCCCCAAACCTAATTCCCAATTACACCATTTTGAGTTAATGGCATTTTGAGTTGCTATAAGAATAAACTTATTCGATACTTTTATTCTATTTTTTAATTTAACAGCAGTTTCAGCATTAGTGTAAGCTGGCATTTCTTCATCCATCCAATCAACATAAATATCAACACCTTCGTTTTTCAAGAAAGCAATTACATCATGAAGAATTACCAACTCATCATGTTTATGTGAGAGAAAAACCATTGGCTTTGTTTTATCCCTAGAATAACTTTCGTTAAGATTGATAAAATTATCTTTAGAGAAAGTCATCGTTCTTGTGCGATAATTAGATAATTGTGATTCTGATATAAAACTCATATTAATCAAGATTTATGTGAACATCGTATAATTTCGCACTATCCTTTATCCCTATTGCCTTTTCAATATAATGATTACAATTGTCATTGTACATAAAACTGTCCCATCTTACAGTTTTTATAAACGAAGGTTCGTCCGTAATATGAATCTTCGTTCCATTACATTCTCTGAATTCAGTCTTGATAATATTAAACATATTGTCTTTTAGTATTTTGAAAAGTTGTCCAGTGTGGTGTGTTGTGCTATTACACTTGGGATTCGACGTATAATACCAATCATATGTAGCTGTTTCGTCTGGCAATACAATGCCTAAAACAGCATTCATTTGTTTTGTATTAGCCCCTGTTGGTACTGTTCTCAGAGAATATGAGATTTCCCAAGGAATCCATTGTTCACTTTCAGATTCACCTGTTTTCATTCCTTTTGAGATTAAAACAATGGTTATACTACTTTGCCTAATCTTCTTTTTCAAAGACGTTTCAATAGTACTGTCTGCAAAATTCTCAAGGCTTTCTCCATCTTTCTCTCCAAGGTTCATGTGATCTTTACCTATTTTCTTTTGCAAACGGTCTACGTAATCTCTAACTCTTGTTCTTCTACGGTTCCAGATTATTTTATTGTTTACTTCTTCGTGATAGGAGTCTTGTAGCTTGGCTACATTTTCATCTCCATATTTGTATGACACAAAAACTTTTTTTCCCATAATATTTAGTATCTACTTCTTACTTTAATCGCATCTTCTACAAGTTCTGCTATGTTGTTCTTTATGTCATCATAAACATATTTGCTAGTGGAATATGTCGATTCAAAAATAGGTAGGTGGCTTGCTAACGGATTTTTTCCTTTAGAAGACTGATTTCCTAATACATCTTCCAACTTGTGTATGTAAATACCACAAACTCCTTTTCCTAATGCCCAAGCTCTATTAATTTCATAATTTACCCATTTTCGTTCACTCGTTTTTTTGCCAATCAGAACAACCAAACAAGATTTGTCTTTCAAATTGTCATCAATCCATGTTTTGATTGTTGAATCACTTTTGCTCTTAACATCTTCCCATTTGTTCCCATTGACAGGTTTATCTCCTTCAACAGCCCCTATGTTGCGAACTTGACCAGCTCGCCAGTTATCATTATCAAAATGAAAACTATAAAAAACTTTCCTTGTCATATAATTATATTTTATCAATTAGAAATTTCTGAAACAAAGACATGTATCCGTAATCTTTTAAGAATCGTTCATTTTTCAGCTTTTCTGGAAACTGATTGTCATATACAAGTTTAGTTGCTGCTCCTGTGCTTGCAATTGGTAGTATAAGAGCATCAGGGTGATATTTTATAAACAGATTGTATTCGACTTCTATACCATCCATTCCTCCAATAAAAATAGCAGCTGAAAATTTATTCTCCGAAAACATTCTATTTCGCATGTGCTGAATGCTAGAGTGAACATCTCCGACATTCTCTGTAAAAACTATATTTTTAAATTTGTTATTATCAGGTGGGAATTTATCTTTAAAAAACAGAGACTGGTATAGTAACACATGATTTTGAATGTTTAAATTAAGTTTTTGCATTACATAGTATATTAGTGGTGTAATAGAAGGGTGACCGCCCCAAACTAATCTATGTTTCGGTAACACTGTGGTGGCTAAAGCAATTACAGAATCTCTAATTGCAATAATATCCGCCGTTCCTATATATTTAGGATCTCTTTCAGGCAATGGAGCACTTGCTGAAAGAAAAATATTCTTTACTTCGTTTGCAGCCATGTTTCAAAGTCTTGTTTTTTTAATGTTTTTATATCTTTCTTTAAATTATCATTAAGCCAATCCAAATGATTCAGCCATTTATCGCGTATTCGCAAATCATCATATATTAAGCGAATCGAAACCTCATCATATCCCAATAACTCCCTTTTGATTTCCGCAGATTGACAATTGGTGGATTGTGGAACCCCTATAGTTGGAATATAAATTACACGACTACCATTTGGTAAGTTTTCGGTTAAAATTTTCTCAGGTTGAACAGTTACAATCCTACTATTTTTTTCTGCAATGTTTCGGAATTCGGTTATAAGATTATCTTGTCTTGCTGCTAGATTTCGAGCTCTTACAGACTCGACCACAGATATTATTTCATCAACAATGACTGCCGTTAATTTTGATTTATCCTTATCGGAATAGTCGTTGTCCACAAAATTATTAGCGATTAATTGTAATGGGTAGCTCAAATGTGAAGACGGATCTATATCTTTTATCTTATGGTTTGGCCAAACTAATTGAACTATTCCAATTTGCTTGGCTGCAGCTTCTGCAAACTCTTCTTTGCACCAATGACTTTCTAAAAAGCCGGGAGTATTAAGGAGGACGACTACATCACAATCAGTCATTCTATGCCATAATTCATCTTGAAATGGTTCACCTTTTTCAATAGAGTGAGTGTCCAAGAAAACGTCAAAATTATGAGATTCCAATGCCTCAAATAGTTGAATTGCAATAGGCGTAGATTCAGTTCTTCTATAACTTATAAATATCTTTCGTGTACTTCTTAACAATTCAAAGGATTGTAGTACGATATTGGCTATTCTGTTTAATTCAAATTCTTTATACTGAATCCCATTTTGGTTTTCTAACTTTTTAGGGATTTCAGTTCCAAATGCCCCATCATTAAAGTATATAGGCAGAATCATAGTGCCATCTTTAATAAGTTTCTCAGTAATATCTAAGTCCTTGAAATCGCCACCTTCATCTCCAAAATATATTGCAAAAGCGGGTTGATTTCCTTTGTATTCACGCTTCAAATCAACAGGTTCTATGATTTTAATAAAATCTTCAGGTAGCCCAAGGTGAACAAGCCCTTTATTGATTTGACTCAATATATCTTGCTTAATTGGAACGTCTGATCCTAATAGGATTAATTGGTATTTATATCTCATATTTACTTAATTTTCTATTCTCGCCATCTTCGAAAGAAGTAACGATTGTAATTCTGTTAATTTTTTATTTTGTTGCGCAAACAACCTAATATTTTTATTAAGAATAGATATTTTCTCTTCAAACGTTTGAATAACTTTCTCAGACGGAATGATAATGTCTATGTCATTTAATATTGTTTGAGTAATCAATGGGTCCTGTTCCTTCACTTCTTTCATTCAAATTTAAATTATGCAACGTATAGAGACAAAAGATGATAATATTTTTTAGTGGTTTCGCAGAAATGGCATTATCACTTATCCAGCATCGATTTTTTTCTAAAAACAAACTTCCACAATATGCACCAACACGACCGACTATAATTGTATTTTCATCATTATAGCTATCCACATATTCAACAATACCATTGCCTCCATAAACTGGATATTTGCCTTGATTTGAAGGTTTTACTTTTCCATTATAGAATGCAATTATTTCTTTCAACTTTCCCACTCTCCACCCTTTCGGCACTTCCCCTAACTCACTTTCCATCATTTCGCCGCCCGAGTTTTTGTAGGGTTTGCCTTCTTCGTTGGGGAATTCAAAATTCATAAACCATTGCTTATAAATCGCCTGTGCAGTTTCTTCGAGTTTTTGCATCAGTTGGTTGTTTAGGTTTATGCAGTTTTGTAGGGCGTTGTATTCGGCTACTATTTCGCATTGCTTTTCTGGAGAGGGAATGGGGAGTTCTGTGTTGCACATTTCATCCCAATCGAATATTTCTCTTGCACTTCCGTGGCTCTTGAAACGAGCATATCTGTCAAATTCAGGGCGACGAAACCACATCATCAGATATTCAGGAAGAAGTTTTCCTTTATCTATCACTTCAAAACTAGTGTAGGCTTGCGAGACTATCGCTTCCTCGTATTCATTTAACAACGCTATTGAAATTTTATCTCCATTTCGAGAAGTTACAGGTCCATAAGCAAATTGCCCTTGTTTCACAATCTTGTAAGTGGACATGTCAGTTCCTACGGTATTTGCAATTGATGGCATCATCGCTTTTTGAATGCTAACACCCAAAAGATTTTCGACCTTTAATTCCGTATTTCGGATATTAACTTCGCGAATATAATTGCCCAATTGTTTATAGTTCATAACCTAAACTTTTAAACACATTCAACAATTCCTTTTTCGACTCTTCTGCGGCTTGCAATAGTCCTCTGAATTCGGCTTGCAGGTTTTTCATCTTTTCATCGAAATTAATATTTTCGTCTCGATTCTTAAATACAATGTATTTACTCGGCACTAACGAAAAGTCTTTTGTTTCTACTTCTTCACGCGAAGCGGAATAGCAATATTCTTCTTGGCTAAAAGCCTCCGAAACGTTTTCTAATGCTGACGTTTGCCAATCGTGATAAGTAGCGGCGACTTGCTCAATGTCATTAATGGAAAATTGTGTAAATTTCTTTTCGAAAGGTTCGCCCATTTGGCGTAAATCCATAAATAGGATCTCGCCTTTGCGTTGGCGATAATTTCGATTTTTGTTACCAATCTGTGCTGTTCGTTCTGTTTTATTTCGGTTCAATATCCAAAGTGTAACGCTAATATCGGTGGTATAAAACATATTTCGCGGTAAAACCAAAATTGCTTCCACCAAATCGTTTTCAATCAATTTTCGGCGAATTTTGTATTCTTCGCCGCCGCCACTCAAAGCTCCGTTGGCAAGAATAAAGCCCGCAACGCCGTTTTCTGAAAGTTTGCTTACCATATTAAGAATCCAACCGTAATTGGCATTGCTTTTAGGTGGCACATCGTAGCCACGCCAACGCGGGTCGTCAATAAGTTCGTCTTCGGCTCGCCAATCTTTTTGATTGAATGGTGGATTTGCCATAATATAATCTGCTTTCAGGTCTTTGTGTTGGTCGTCGGAGAAAGTATTGGCGGCTTTTGCTCCTAAGTTGGCGGAAATACCCCGAATGGCAAGGTTCATTTTTGCCAGTTTGTAAGTGGTATTGGTGTATTCTTGTCCGTAAATGGAAACTTCACGTTTGTTGCCATGGTGACTCTCAATAAACTTAATAGATTGCACAAACATGCCCCCCGAACCGCAAGCAGGGTCATAAATGATTCCTTTGTAGGGCTCAATCATTTCAGCAATGAGGTTTACAATGCTTTTTGGGGTGTAAAATTCGCCTTTGCCTTTTCCTTCCGCCAAAGCGAATTTTGAGAGGAAGTATTCGTATACGCGCCCTACAATATCTTGTTCTTTATCTTTCAAGGTGTTTATCTCGCTTATTTCGTCAATCAACGAAGCTAATTTTGACGATTCCAAACCTAAACGAGAGAAGTAATTATCGGGCAAAGCTCCTTTTAGGCTTTTGTTGTCTTTTTCAATGGTATGGAGAGCGGTGTCGATAATCAGCGCTAAATCGTCTTGTTTGGCTTTCTCTTTGATATAGTTCCACCGCGATATTTCTTCTAGAAAAAACACATTGCTCATATTGTAGAACTCAGGCATTTCCACGTATTTTTGTTTTCCGTCGACAATGAGCTTGGAGCGGTGTTCCTCAAACTTGTCGCTGACAAATTTCAGGAAAATCAATCCCAGTACCACGTGTTTGTATTCCGAAGGCTCAACGCTTCCACGTAGTTTGTTTGCCGACTCCCACAGACTTACCTCAATGGGCTTTTCTTGTTTTTCTTTCGCTTTTTTAGCCATATCTCTATTTGCTACTATTTAATAAATCTTTCACATCTACATTCAACAACTCCACTATTTTTGCAAATGTCTCAATGGGTGCTTGTATGCTATTTGAGTACCCTCGAGAGACAGTCGCCGGGTCTCTTCCAAGTTATTCCGCCAACTATTTGCTGGTTTTTTGCTTTTCAACTAATACAATTTTAATCCGATTAATAGGTTTCATCGTTCTCATCTGTTAACTTTAAACGCAAATATATTGATTTTTATTGAAAGTTTTCGTGTTCAATATCAGTAACTTTTCAACATATTACTAAAACACGTACTTAATGCATTGATATTGGTTACATCTTCTGCTCCCTATTCTTCTGCTGAACGATAGGTTGCTTACATTTTTGCTCTTTTTCAGAGCTTCCGGAAACCGTGGATCGCTCAATGATTCTTTATATTCGACGTCCGATTTATTCTCTTGCCACAAGTGCATAAAATGATTTTTTTTGCAGTTTTTCTCATTGCGTATTTTTTCGGATTACAGGTATACTTTCCTTGCTATTATCTTTTCTATAATTTTATATCATCAAAAAAAATATTTGAAATTTCGTAATATTGGTCAAGATCTTCTTTAAAGGTTTTCAAAACGATGTTTTTAGGGCTTTTTACTAATGCCTGATTTATTATTCTTAATGCTTCTTTCTTTTTTTTCTGATACATATAGATTTCTGCTTTTTTGATTATTGCATCAATATTGAAAGTATCTTCTAATAATTTGTCGCATTGTGTTAATGCAGCATTAAAATATATTTCAGATGAATCAATGCGCCCCATTAACCTGTTTTTTTGTCCATAATATATCAATCTATCAATATTGAATTTATCCTTACTAAGAGTTTTTTCTTTTAGCAAGAAAGCCTCTTTTTTCTTATTTTGTAATGCTAATATCTGAGCTCTAACATTTAAATTGTAGAGCAAATTACTGTTGCTTGAATCTAAAGCCATTGCTTTATTATTTAAGACTAAAGCATGATTTAGGAGTATAGAGTCTTGGCTGCTCTGAAAAGTTAAAATTAATTCAATAACAGAGTCGTTTAGAATCTTTAAATCCTTATTGTTCTCATGTTTTTTATCAATACCTGATTGATTACATGCACATATTAATATTGCAATGTAAC
>Ga0075011_10001976_pt1 | contig 11152 bp, 6 predicted proteins | sample TARM_MetaG_T_14_FD_72354 | JGI IMG/M metagenome (GOLD analysis project Ga0075011, IMG submission 72354) | Freshwater microbial communities from Pennsylvania, USA, analyzing microbe dynamics in response to fracking - TARM_MetaG_T_14 | ecosystem: Environmental > Aquatic > Freshwater > River...
AAGCTCAGACACATCACAACCCTTCTCTTCTGCCAGAGCAACCGCGCGACCCGTAATGTGGTGTGCTTCACGAAAAGGAATGTTACACGTACGCACAAGATAATCTGCCAAATCAGTCGCGCTCAAGTGCCCAACCTTACAAGCAGCACCCATTTTATCTGCGTTAACGCCCAATGTTGCCATCGCAGCAGTGAGTATTTGCAAAGAAAGTGTCGCGGTTTGAACACTGTCAAACACCCCTTCTTTGTCCTCTTGCATGTCTTTATTGTAAGCCAAAGGCAGTCCCTTTAGCACACTTAAGAGGCCTATCAAATTTCCATAAACACGGCCCGATTTGCCACGCAATAATTCGGGTACGTCAGGGTTTTTTTTCTGGGGCATGATTGAGCTTCCCGTGGAATACTCGTCACTAAAGGTCACAAAACGAAACTCCGAACTTGACCACAAAATCAACTCCTCAGAAAGGCGTGAAATGTGCATCATCATGGTCGCAATATTAAATAAAATTTCCAGAGCAAAATCCCGATCACTCACCGTATCAAGGCAGTTGGGAGTCACACCAGCAAAGCCCAAAAGTTTGGCACTTAACTGCCTATCAACGGGGTGAGGAGTGCCTGCAAGTGCAGCACACCCAAGAGGCAAAAGATTGTTGCGCTCATAGGAAGATTCAAAGCGTTCAATATCGCGCTTGAACATATACATGTAAGCCAACAAATGATAAGCAAAATTAATAGGCTGTGCATGCTGCAGATGGGTCATGCCTGGCATTAAAGTTTTCGTATGGTCCTTTGCAATTTTCAACAAAGTATCAATGAGTGTCTCAAGGTGCCGTGCAATAGCACGGTTGCTGCGAAGCACATAAAGCCGAAAATCCAGCGCTACTTGGTCATTGCGACTGCGCGCGGTGTGCAGCTTTCCGCCCACATCACCCACAAGCTGGGTGAGACGCTTTTCAATAGCCATATGAATATCTTCATCCTCAATGACAAACACAAAATCCCCTGCCTCAATCTCTTTGCGGACTTTTGTCAAACCTTCACACAAAATATCTGTTTCTTCTTGGGTTAAAATCCCTTGGGCGCCAAGCATGGTAGCATGGGCGATGGACCCTTCAATATCCTCTTGATACAACACGCGATCAAAAGGCAAGGAGGCATTAAATTCGTCTAACAATTTTGCCGCACCTTGCTTGAAGCGACCCGACCACATTTTTGACATACGTTTTCCTCTTTTTTAATTCTTCAAAGTTTATTAAATACTCGGACCTGCAGCAGAATAATCATGTTCCGCGTCTTCAGCGAGGTATTTTTGAAAATTGTGGGCAAACATTCCCGCTAGATGAATCCTGCCCTCGTCATAGCGCGTTTTGTCTTTCCATGTATTGCGCGGATTTAGCAATTCTGTCTCAACCCCTTCAAGCTGCTTTGGAATCTGTAGGTCAAAAACGGGAAATGTTTCAAACTCAACTTCGTTAATAGAGCCATCAAGAATTGCATTAATGCATGCTCTGGTTGCCTTAATGCTCATGCGCTTTCCAATCCCATAAGGCCCGCCCGTCCAACCAGTGTTGAGTAAAAAAACATTCACATCATGTTTTTTAATTTTTTCACCCAATAAAGTCGCATACTTCGTAGGATGCAGTGGCAAAAATGCTTCTCCAAAGCAGGCACTAAAGGTAGCCACAGGCTCCGTAATACCGCGTTCCGTTCCAGCAACTTTTGCTGTATAGCCGCTTAGAAAATAGTACATGGCTTGTTCGCTTGTCAACTTCGACACGGGAGGTAAAACACCAAAAGCGTCTGCCGTAAGAAAAATAATGTTTTTTGGATGACCTGCTTGAAGGGTTGGCTCGTGGTTTTTGATGTGATGAATAGGATAAGAAACCCGGGTGTTTTCGGTTTTAGAACCGTCCGTATAATCCACCTTTCCCTCGGCATCAGCTACCACATTTTCCAATAATGCATCTTTTTTGATGGCGCCAAAAATTTCTGGCTCACTTTGAGCATCAAGATTAATGCATTTTGCGTAACATCCACCCTCAAAGTTAAAAATTCCCTCTTCGTCCCATCCGTGCTCGTCATCCCCAATCAAACGGCGATTAGCATCGGTAGATAGGGTTGTTTTGCCTGTTCCAGAAAGCCCAAAGAAAAGTGCAACATCCCCTGCTTTACCCACATTGGCAGAACAATGCATAGGAAGCTTGCCCTCTAGCGGCAACCAGTAGTTCATCATGGAAAAAATCCCTTTTTTCATCTCCCCGCCGTACCACGTGCCTCCAATGATGGCAATGTTCTCCTCGATGTTAAAAACCACAAACACATCTGAATGCAATCCGTGTTTTTTAAAATCCGTATTGATACATTTGCACGCATTATAGACTGTAAAATCAGGCAAAAACCCCTCTAATTCTCCTGCGCTTGGACGAATAAACATGTTTTTAACAAAATGCGCCTGCCAAGCAACCTCTGTCACAAAACGTACTTTTTTGCGACTGGCCAAACTGCCTCCACAAAAGGCATCTTGCACGTAAATATTTTTATGGGAAAGTTGCTGTTTTACTTTGGCAAACAGCTCTTCAAAAATCTCTTTAGAGACGGGTTGATTAATGTTGCCCCAAGCAATATGTTCCTTTGAGGGGCCTTGCTTTACAAAGTATTTGTCCTTTGGACTCCGCCCCGTAAAAATGCCCGTATCCACCATAAACGTACCATTTTCCGTTTGCCAGCCCTCATCGTTGGCAACTTCATGTTCAAAAAGTGTTGCGTAGTCTAAGTTATGATAAACCGTCTTTATGCCCTCTAGTCCCAACTTATCTAGCCCATTAATTGTTGACATTGTTCTATCCTCGTTCGTACACTTTATTTAAAAATAGACAACAGTACGCCCGCTGCGACCGCCGAACCAATAACACCCGAAACATTTGGACCCATAGCATGCATAAGAAGTATGTTGCTTGGGTCTTCCTTCATGCCCTCTTTATTAGCCACCCGCGCTGCCATAGGCACAGCACTTACTCCCGCAGCTCCAATAAGTGGATTAATTTTCTCTTTTGTAAACAGATTCATCACCTTAGCCATCAAGACCCCTGATGCAGTACCAATAGCAAATGCAATGAGGCCTAAAATTAAAATGCCTAAGGTTTCGGGCGCCAAGAACTTATCTGCATCAAGCTTTGACCCCACCGCCAATCCAATGAAAATAGTAACAATGTTAATCAATGCGTTTTGCAAGGTGTCTGACAAGCGCTGCACAACGCCTGATTCTTTGACAAGATTACCAAAAGCAAGGGCCCCAATGAGTGGGGTCGCATCGGGCAAAATAAGCAAAGAAAGCAAAACGATACTAATGGGAAAGATAATCTTTTCCAAACGTGACACTTGACGCAATTGCACCATTTTAATCTTTCGTTCCGCCTTGGTGGTGAGTGCCCGCATAATAGGCGGTTGAATCACAGGGACAAGGGCCATATACGAATACGCCGCCACTGCCACTGCCCCCAAAAGGTCTGGGGCAAGCCTAGAGGTAATGAAAATAGCCGTAGGACCATCTGCCCCTCCGATAATACCAATAGCAGCGGCATCTTGAAGGGAAAAGTTAACTACAGAGGTATATTGGCTTAAGGCCACAGCACCAACTAGTGCCCCAAAAATACCAATTTGAGCCGCTGCGCCCAAAAGAGCAGTTTTAGGATTAGACAGCAAAGGACCAAAATCCGTCATGGCGCCCACGCCCATAAAAATCAGCAAAGGAAATAAGCCATTGGCAATACCTGCATCATAAATAATGCCTAAAAAGCCATTTGGTCCCGCAATTTCAGCAATGGGCACATTGGCCAAAAAGCCTCCAAAACCAATAGGAAGCAATAAAAGAGGTTCAAACTTTTTAGCAATAGCCAAGTAAAAAAGAATGAACGAAATGACAATCATAATAACACGGCCCCACGTCTGAGTAAAAACACTCAACTCATGTCCCGTCGAATCCGTAAGCCCCTCTTGGGGATTTAAAAAGGCATATATCCCCGTAGACTCGTAGAAACTTTTAAAAAGTGCTCCGATATCTTTAGAGTGATACTCTTTGACTTCTTGTGGTGCTGCGGGTGCTTGGACTGCGCTAGCAGACAAAGGCACCAATGCCAACGCAACAAACAATACAAGTGTTTTTAATATCAGCTTCATTATCCCCTGCCCTATAATACAATCAAAATTTGGCCATTCTCAACCGATTGGCCCTCAGAAACCTTCACTTGGCTTACAATGCCAGCGCAAGGGGAAGGAATTTCAATTTCCATTTTCATGGCTTCCAAAACAATCAACACCTCTCCTTCTGCAACACTCTGACCCTCTTTTACAAGAAGTTTAAACACAGATCCAGGCAAACTTGCACACACTGTTGCTCCTAAAGAAGGCACTGACGCTACTTGTGCTGAAGATGTTGCTTGTGTTGTTGCAATGGGCGCAACAGCAGTAATGGCCACATCGGCCCCTTCTGCCACTTGCACGGCATAGGTTTTTCCATTGACAACAACCGTATAGGCACAAGGTTCTTGATTGGTCTCTTGTGGCGCAGTAGGCGCGACAGAAACAGGGGCAGGAGCACTGTTTTTGCGCACATTAACCTTGGCTTCACCTTTTAAATAGGCGATTCCTTTTTCTTTACATGCCGCCGCAATAAAGAGATTTTCCTCAGTTGCCTCCAATCCCTCTTTTTCAAGAATGGCACGCGTATGGGCCAAGGATTTTGTTTCGTCTTTATCGGCCAAATCAATGGCATGCTCTGTTGTTGGCTCTAGCTTTAACTGCTTGGCCGCCAAATCTACCACGGAAGCATCGGGAGCCACAGGTGTTTTTCCAAAGTAGCCAAGGACCATTTTGCCATACCCGTCTGCAATTTTTGTCCACGGTCCAAACATAACATTATTAAACGCTTGCTGGAAGTAAAACTGTGATACTGGGGTGACACTTGTGCCATAGCCTCCTTTTTCTACCACTTCGCGCATAGCCTTAATGACTTCAGGAAATTTGTGCAAGATGTTGTTATCGCGCATCATCTGCGTGTTGGCAGTCAAAGCGCCTCCAGGCATGGGCGAAAAGGGAATCAGTGGCGACACCTGCACCGCTTCTGGTGGCATAAAGTACTCTTTAAGGCACTCTTGGAGGACTTCTTCGTAAGTTAAAATCTTTTCAAGCTCCAAGCCGCCCAGGTCATAAGGCTTTCCCTTGACTGCATGAAGCATGGTTAAAATATCTGGCTGACTTGTGCCACCACTCACAGGTGCTGCAGCCAAATCAATACCATCCACCCCTGCCTCCAAAGCAGCCAAATAACAAGCCACACTCACCCCTGCTGTTTCATGGGTATGGAGCCTTACATGTACAGATTCTGGCAAGAGTTTTTTTGCCATTTTGATGGTTTCGTAAACCTTTTGGGGACTAGATGTTCCGCTGGCGTCTTTAAAACAAATACTGTCATAGGGAATTCCCGCATCTAAAATCTCGCGCAGTGTTTTTTCGTAAAAGGCCACATCGTGCGCACCCACGCACCCTGGAGGAAGATCCATAAGGGTCACCACCACTTCATGTTTTAGACCATAATGAGAGATGCGTTCACCACTGTATTTAAGGTTCTCGACATCATTTAGTGCATCAAAATTACGCACGGTAGTTGTACCGTGTTTTTTAAATAATTTTGCGTGCAAATCAACAATTTCACGGCTTCCTGTGTCTAGTGTCACGGTATTTACACCGCGCGCTAGGGTTTGAAGGTTGGCATCTTTTCCAGCTACTTCGCGGAATTTATCCATCATATCAAACGCATTTTCATTGAGATAGAAAAATAGGCTTTGGAACCTTGCGCCGCCGCCAAACTCAAAGTGTGTGATTCCTGCTTCTCTTGCTGCAGCAACTGCAGGCATGAAATCTCCCATAAGAACCCTGCCACCGTAAACAGATTGGAATCCGTCTCGGAATGTTGTGTCCATAATATCGATGAATTTTTTTGCCATGATTGCCCTTTTATAAACGCTTAGTGACGTTTTTGATTACGAAATGTTTGAATCGCTGCGGAAATCACCGCTACAAGTGTCGTTTCATCGCTAGGGGATGATGGAGTGCTCCCTGGGGTTTGTTGGGGTTTGGGAGTGGGTTTTTGAGGAAAAAACGTTGTTAGGATGGCCGATTGCGCGTACAGTATCGCTACCATCAACACCAGGAATAAAAACACGGTCGTAATGCCTAAGACCATGAATTTGAGACCTTCTGTGACCAGATTTATTTCCATGTCAGAAGCCTTTGTGTGAGAACATTTTTAGCGCAAACGCTAAATGGCGGTTATTCTAACATGTCTTTTATTAAAAAAAACCAAGCCACCAATAGGGAGCTTGGTTTAAAAAATCCCCTTTACATGTAAAGGGGATTATGGGGTTTTGCTGGGGTATTACCTAGTACAACGGTCCACCAAATACAAGATGTTGCGATAAGCCAGCCCACTGTGCTCACTAAGGCCAATTTCACAGGTTTTATTGGTCGAAAAGGCTAAGCGTGTTCCCTCGGGAATATTGGCTTTCAAATCGCGCAAGGCCGAAGTGTTTAACTCAGGATAGTTAAACCCACGGTCTCCCGCAAAACCACAACACTGTACGTCTGAGGGTACATGTACTTGTGTTGAACACAAGTTAGCCACCTCAACAAATTTATCCACCAAGCCCATTTTTCGCGTTGAACAAATAGCGTGAACCACCACGGGTTCGTCAATTTTTGTAAAAGTAAGCTTCTCTTTGAGGTGTGTCAAAACAAATTCGATAGGATCAAGCATGATAATATCGCCATTAAAATTCTCGCGTGCTGTTTTACTGCACGAAGTCATATCACAAACAATAGGATAAGCCCCATTATTGCTAGCACCTCGCAACACGTTTTCGAGTTCTTTATTTTTGCGTTTCCCCTCTTCCACGTACCCTTTGCTTAAAAAAGCTTGGCCACAACACAGTTCTTTGACCCCTTTTGGAATAATAACCTCATATCCCGCGCGCTCCAAGAGTCCGATGGTAATTTCATGGATACTGGCCTCTTCGTCTTGCGGTTTTGGATTTCCAAGAGAGCGATTAATACATGAAGAGTAATAAACTACCTTGGGCGCATCAGGCCGGAACTGAGGCTGTGGTTTAAAGGAAACACCTCCCGTGAGACTTGCTGTCCACAAAGGCAAAGCATTGTTTGTTAGTTTTCTTGCGCCTTTACTAAGTCCTGTCATCACATTTTCACCCAATACGGAACTCACTCCTTTTACGGCGCTCAAGGTGACGTTCATTGCACCCAGCGTTGCTCCAAAGTGCGATCCAATAAACCCAGCTGTTTTTTGCGCAAATTCCCCAATTTGAGCACTACGCAACTCTTTGGTAAGATTGCCTGTATTAATACCAACAGGGCACGAGAGGGAGCAAAGCGAACATGTAGCACAGGTCTCTATGCCATCGTACTGGTACGCTTTTTTGAAATCTAAATATGCTTGCGTATCCAGCTCGCTTTTGAGTTTTGAAAGGTGACGATTGGCCACAATTCGTTGGCGTGGTGTTAATGTGATAACATTAGAAGGACACACAGGCTCACAAAATCCACACTCGATGCACTTGTCGACAATCGGATGGGTTGCGGGCATAAATTTAAAATCTTTCAAGTGCGCTTTAGGGTCATCGTTTAAAATAACGCCTGGGTTAAGTAACCCATTGGGGTCAAAAAGTGCCTTAATTTCTTTCATAAGCGCGTAAGCATCCGCGCCCCATTCAAGCTCAACAAACGGCGCCATGTTGCGTCCTGTGCCGTGTTCTGCTTTGAGGCTTCCTTGGTACTTGGTAGCCACTTGTTCAGCCACTTCTTGCATAAATGCTTCGTAGCGCGCTATCTCTTCTTGGGTATCAAAGGCTTGCGTGAAGACAAAGTGCAAGTTGCCATCTAGCGCATGTCCAAAGATAATCGCTTCGTTATAGCCATACTTTTTAAATAACTCTTGAAGCTCCAAGGTTGCATCAGCCAAAGACTCAATAGGATAAGCCACATCTTCGATAATAACAGTCGTACCTGTCTCCCTTACTGCGCCAACAGCAGGGAAAGTTCCTTTGCGAATTTTCCAAAAAGAGGTGTACTCGGCCACATCTTTTGTAAATTGCAAGGGAATTTCTGGCTCAATGTGCTGAAGCTTCTCCAAGATAGTAGCGATATTTTTATCCAGTGTTGCATCATCTACCGCTCTTGTTTCTACAAGCACGGCCGTAGCCGTCTCACTTAAATCTTTGAGGTATGGCGGCATGCCATCTTTGCCCTCAACGCTTCGCAACGCAGCCCTGTCCATGATTTCTGCTGCGTCTACTTCTGCGTTTTCAACCCGTGTTCTGCATTGGGTTTTTAGGACAATAATAGCATCACAAGCGTCTTTGATGTTTTTGAAAATCATTAACGCACTGGCTTTATCTTTGTATTCAGGAACGGTTTTAAAGGTGATTTCCTTAATAAAACCCAACGTTCCCTCACTCCCAATCATAAGGTGCTGAATGATCTCATAGGGGTCGTCAAAATCCACAAGAGCATTAAGGCCATACCCACAGGTGTTTTTGATTTTAAATTTTCGGTTGATTTTATCCCGCAACGCTGTGTTTTCATTGGTCTTTTTGGCAAGTGCTGCAACGCCCTCCACAAGGTCTGGATGAGAAAGGGCGAATGCCTTTTTGCTCTCTTCGCACCCTGTATCTAACTCTGAGCCATCGTGAAAAATAATTTGCATCGTATGGAGCGTCTTATAGGAGTTGTCAGACGTACCACAGCACATACCACTAGCATTGTTTGCCGCAATCCCTCCGATCATCGCTGAACCGATAGAAGCAGGATCTGGACCAATCTTCTTTCCATAAGGCAAAAGTTTCTCGTTAACAGAAGTGCCCAAAACGGAAGGTTCCATTGTAACGAAGGTGCCGTTTTCTTTTACATGTATACCTTTCCAGTCCCTAGAAGTCATTAAGAGAATGGAGTCTGTGATAGCTTGGCCCGCCAAGCTTGTCCCTGCTGCACGAAAAACAACAGGCAAGTTTCTTTTTGAGGCTTCTTTGAGCACCAAACTGACTTCACTCGCATTCGCAGCAAGAATGACAATTTTTGGCACCAAGCGATAAAACGAAGCATCCGTCCCGTAGGCAATGGTGTGAAGCGGGTCAGTGAAGATACGATTTTGAGAAATCACAGAAGAAACAGAGGCATGAAAATCACGATAAGGGCCTGTCATGGACTATCCTTTAGAGCGGTTTTTGTGTCAAATGCACTTATTGTACAAAGTTGGCATAATATCTAAATGATAATGTGCCAACCCTGAAATACTACTGCATAACGCTGATACCAAACCACTCAGGATAAAACATCAACACCACCAAAACAGCAATTTGAATGAGAATAAAAGGCAAAACACCTCGATAAATATGAACAGTCTTTACCTCTGGCGGTGAAACACCCTTGAGATAAAACAAGCTAAACCCAAAAGGCGGCGTAAGAAAGGAGGTTTGCAAGTTCATAGCAATCAAAATAGCAAACCACACAGGATTAATCCCAATAGCATCTGCAATAGGCACTAAAATAGGAACGATGATGTAAGAGATTTCAACAAAATCAATGAAAAACCCTAGCACCAAAATAGCAATCATAGACAAAATAATAAAGCCCCATTTTTCCCCAGGAAGGCTTAACATAAACTCTTCCACAATCTCCTCACCACCGGTATAAGAAAAAACCATCGAAAAAGCAGTAGCACCAATCAAAATCCCAAATACCATAGCGGTTACTTTAACAGTCTCTAAAGCCGCTTCATGAAGCATCTTAAAAGAAAACGTACGGTATAAAATAGCAAGCCCTATGGCGCCAATACACCCTACTGCCGAAGACTCCGTGGGCGTAGCGATCCCTGCAAAAATAGACCCAAGCACCATAACAATTAACACCAAAGGGGGAATAACAGCCAAAAGAGCGTTAAGCACTTGCTTAAGCTTACTTTCTTGACTCACAATCGTAATAGGTGGCGCAACTTCTTTTTTAATAAAAGCAATCACCAAAATAAAAAGAATATAAGCTCCCACCAAAGCAAGGCCAGGAAAAAGGGCGCCTTTAAACAAATCTCCTACAGGAACTTGAAACACATCCTCTAAAATAATCAACACAATCGAAGGCGGAATGATTTGGCCCAAGGTGCCTGCGGCACAAATGGTTCCTGTGGCAAGTTCTTTGTTGTAGCCGTATTTAAGCATAACCGGTAACGAAATTACTCCCATCGCTACCACGCTTGCCCCTACAACACCCGTAGACGCAGCCAAAAGTGCTCCCACGAGCACGGTGCTAATAGCAATGCCGCCACGAATCTCCCCAAACAAAAAGCCCATGGATTCCAAAAGACGTTCGGCCAGTTTGGTTTTTTGCAAAATAATGCCCATCAAAACAAAAAGTGGGACTGCCATTAAGATGGTATTTTGCATAATAGAAAAAACTCGAAATGGCATGAAGCCAAACATATCTTTCCCAATACCAAACCCCTCTGCGATGGTTCCACCGTACTGCAACGATTCCACCACGCCACCAATCATGGCAAAAAACACCGACACCGCCCCAAAGGTAAACGCCACAGGAAACCCAAGTGCTAGCATTGCCAAAGCGGCAAAAAACATGATAATACCTACCATGATTATGCCTCCTTAGCTGGGCAAGAATGGGCCCGGTAAAGATTAATGTTTTTAATAATAAAGCCAAGATTAATGAAAAGTAAAAGATAAAAGGACAATGGAATCATCCCTTTGATAATCCAACGAAACGGAAGTCCACCAGGATCACCACTGCCCTCATTGCTACGATAAGCTTCTAACACAAACTCTGTCGAACCTGTAGCAATCAACACAGAAATGGGAACGATAAAAACAATCGCACCAAATATATTAATCAGTGCTTTTCTTTTTGGCTGAAGCCTGTCGTAGATAACATCAACGCGAACGTGGGCATCTTCTTTGAGTGTGTAAGAGATGCCAAAAAGAATAATCAGAGAAAAGAAGTGCCACTCAAGCTCTTGCATTCCAATGGAACCCGTTTTAAAAAAGTACCGCATTACCACGTTGTAAAAGACATTTAACATCATA
>Ga0075011_10001977_pt1 | contig 11145 bp, 10 predicted proteins | sample TARM_MetaG_T_14_FD_72354 | JGI IMG/M metagenome (GOLD analysis project Ga0075011, IMG submission 72354) | Freshwater microbial communities from Pennsylvania, USA, analyzing microbe dynamics in response to fracking - TARM_MetaG_T_14 | ecosystem: Environmental > Aquatic > Freshwater > River...
GCCGGGGCTGGCCATCGACGAGCGCGGCGCCGGCAGCCCCAGCCTGGCCGAGCATCTCCACACCCAAATCGGCGCGACGACATCCGATTCCGGCGCGCTGTTCGTGGCACGCTGGCTGATCGACCAGCTCGACGAGGCGGGCTACTTGCGCATGCCGCTGGCCGAAGTGGCCGAGACGCTGGCCCTGCCGCTGGCCGACGTGGAGCGGGCGCTCGCACTCGTGCAGGCGCTCGATCCCACGGGCGTGGGCGCACGCACGCTGGGCGAGTGCCTCGCGCTTCAGGCGCGCGAGGCGGATCGCTACGACCCGCTGATGGCCCGCCTGCTCGACAATCTGGACCTGCTGGGCCGGGGCGAACTGGCCCGGCTCAAGCGGCTGTGCGGGGCCGACGACGAGGATTTTGCCGGAATGCTGGCCGAACTGCGCGGCTATGATCCCAAGCCCGGCCTGCGGTTTGGCGGCAGCCCGGTCGAAACGGTCACGCCCGACATCCTCGTCTATCCCGCCCCGCAAGAGGCCGACCGCGACGGCAAGGACGAAAGCGGCGAGAACGGGGGCGGCTGGACCATCGCGCTCAACCAGGCCACCTTGCCGCGCCTGCTGGTCAACCGCAGCTATTACACGCAGATGCGCCGCTCGTGCGGGGGCAAGGAGGCACGGGCCTGGCTGGGCGAGAAGCTGGCCGATGCCAACTGGCTGGTCAAGGCGCTCGACCAGCGACAGAAAACCATCCTCAAGGTCGCCGCGCAGATCGTGAAGCATCAGGACGGCTTCTTTCGCCACGGCGTCTCGCACTTGCGCCCGCTGACCTTGCGCACCGTGGCCGAGGCGGTCTCCATGCACGAGAGCACGATCAGCCGGGTCACCTCGAACAAGTACCTGCAATGCCAGCGCGGCACGTTCGAACTCAAATACTTCTTCACCTCGGGCGTGGCTTCGGCCGATGGCGACGGGGCCGTTTCGGCCGAAGCGGTCAAGGCATCGATCCGCCAGTTGATCGATGCCGAAGATCCGCGCGCGATCCTGTCCGACGATGCCCTGGTCGATCTGCTCAAGGCGCGCGGGTTCGATCTGGCGCGGCGCACGGTGGCCAAGTACCGCGAGGCAATCGGGCTGGGCAGTTCGGTCCAGCGGCGGCGGCAAAAGGCCCTGGCGCGGGTGAAATAGCCGAAGTGAACCTATCGGCAGGGTTCCGTTGACCACGTCGGGGCCCGCGCGATAATGCGCGCAGCGACACGCGAGCCTGGCCCCTTGGCCCGGCGCGAGGGAGCACATGATGAGCAAGGCCGACCAGACCCCCCAGAGCGCAACGCCCGCGCCGCAGATCTGGCGCAACGCGGCGATCGGGGTGGTGTCGGTGGCGGCGATCATCGGCGGGGGCATCGGCATCTATCGCGCCCAGCGCCCGGCCGAACTGGCCGCCGCCGTGGCCGAACCGCCGCGCCCGGAAATGACCCCGGTGGTCTTCGACAGCGCCCCTCCCGTGATCGATGCCAGCGCCAGCGCCGCCGCCGTGGTTCCCGCGGCGCCAGCCGGTACCAGTGCCGGTGCCAGTACCGGGGCTAATGCCGGGGCAGGGGCCGCCCCCGATCCGGCCCCCACGCCCGAGCCTTCGCCCGTGGTCGACGACACGATCACCCGCATGGAAGAGCGCCTCGCCGAAAAGAAGGACGACGTGCAGGGCTGGCGCATGCTGGGCTGGGCCTATTTCCAGAACGAGCGCTACAAGGACGCCGCGCGCGCGCTGCGCAAGGCCACCGCGCTCGACCCCGAACATGCCGAGACGTTCTCGTTCCTGGGCGAGGCGCTGGTCCTGGCCAACAACCACGAAGGCCAGATGCCGCGCGCGGCGCGGCTGGCCTTCGACAAGGCCCTTGCGCTCGATCCCAAGAACCCGCGCGCGCGCTATTTCAGGGCGCTCTCGCTCGATCTGGCGGGGCAGCATCGCCGCGCGCTGCGCGCCTGGTTCGCCCAGCTCAGCGAGACGCCGCCCGACGCGCCTTATGCCTCCGACATCCGCGCGGTGATCCGCAGCGTGGGCAAGCGCCACCATATCGAGGTCGAAAAGCGCCTCGCCATCGCCGACGCCGAAGCCCGCAGCCCCAAGGTCGCCAAGGAGGCCGCCCACACGAAGGCCGCCGAGCGCCGGAAAGGCGCGCTGCCCGGCCCGGCCAGCGCCGAACTCAAGACCGCCTCGGGCCCCCGCCAGAGCGGGGTGGCGAGCGCGGCCAGCGGCGCCAAGGACGCCATGGCGCGCGGCATGGTCGATGGCCTTGAAGCCCGCCTCGCGCGCAATCCGGCCAATGTCGATGGCTGGATCCTGCTGATTCGCAGCCGCGTTCACCAGAACGAACCAGCCCGCGCCCGCAAGGCGCTGGCCGAGGGCCTGGCCGCCTTCCGCACCCGCCCCGCCGAAGCCGCCAAGCTGCGCGATGCCGCCGCGCGGCTGGGCGTATCGGAGAACTGACGGACCACGCCGGGTCCATCGAACTGAATTGTAAAGCTTTGATAAAACGAGGGGTGGACCTGTGCGCTCAGGAGCGGGTGGGACACCCCTCGGTCCATGCGGATTTTCCCCATGCCCATGGTGCTCTCTGCATTAACCCTGCCCCCATAAGTTGGCGTCAGGCCATGCTTTCCAGCCAGAACTCTGGCGGATCCACAGGGAGGACAAGCATGCCTGTCGCATGTTCGGATCAGCGCGGCAGCTTGGGGGCTGCGGCTGCCGACACGGGGCCAGTGCTTACGTTAAATTAACCTTTTATGTTCACTGGTCCTATGGTTAATGACGGACAAGATCCTTGCGAAGCATCGTCCGCAGGGAAGAATGCCGGGAAATGGCAAGAAGGGGCAGATCCATGCGCGTGCTGCTGATCGAGGATGAGCCGGCCACGGCCAAGGCTATCGAACTCATGCTGACGGCCGAAGGCTTCAACGTCTATTCCACCGACCTGGGGGAAGAAGGCCTCGATCTCGGCAAGCTCTACGATTACGACATCATCCTTCTCGACCTCAACCTGCCCGACATGCACGGGTACGACGTGCTCAAGAAGCTGCGCGTCGCCAAGGTCCAGACCCCGGTTCTGATCCTCTCGGGCATTTCCGAGATGGACTCCAAGGTCCGCTCGTTCGGCTTCGGCGCCGACGACTACGTGACCAAGCCGTTCCACCGCGAGGAACTGATCGCCCGCATCCACGCCGTGGTGCGCCGTTCCAAGGGCCATTCGCAGTCGGTCATCCGCACCGGCAAGCTTTCGGTCAACCTCGACGCCAAGACGGTCGAGGTCGACAGCGCCCGCGTCCACCTGACGGGCAAGGAATATGCGATGCTCGAGCTGCTCTCGCTGCGCAAGGGCACCACGCTGACCAAGGAAATGTTCCTCAACCACCTCTATGGCGGCATGGACGAACCCGAGCTCAAGATCATCGACGTGTTCATCTGCAAGCTGCGCAAGAAGCTGGCCCATGCCTGCGGCGGCGAAAACTACATCGAGACCGTCTGGGGCCGCGGCTATGTGCTGCGCGATCCCGACGACATGACCGCGATCGAAGCGGCCTGAACCCTTTCTGCCCGGCAATCCCCGGACTGATCCCAAGACGGCCCGTTCCCACGACGGGCCGTTTTGCGTTATTGACCGCGCCCGCCGCCCCTGCCATCGCGCCCGGCGATGAGGGCTCACAGATCATGACTGCTTACAAATCCGGCGATCCGACCACGCTCAACCGTCTCTATGGCCGGGCCAAGGGCAAACCCCTGCGTCAGGGCCAGCAGGCGCTGGTCGATACCCTGCTACCGCAGATCGCGGTGCCTGCCGAAGGGCCGGTCACGGCCCAGCGCCTGTTCGGGCGCGATTGCCCGCTCCATTTCGAGATCGGCTTTGGCGGGGGCGAGCACATGGCCTTCCGCGCCGACCTGCTGCCCGACCATGGCTATATCGGCGCCGAGCCGTTCCTCAATGGCGTGGCCCAGGCGCTCACCCATCTCGATGGCGACAATGGCGCGCGGCCGCCGATCCCCAATGTGCGGATCCAGCATGGCGATGCGCTCGAAGTGCTGGGCCGCGTGCCCGATGGCGCGCTCTCGTTCCTCTACCTGCTCCATCCCGATCCCTGGCCCAAGGCACGCCATGCCAAGCGCCGGATGATGAACGACGGCCCGCTCGAACTCTTCGCGCGCAAGCTCAAGCCGGGCGGCGAATTCCGCTTCGGGACCGACCATCCGATCTACCTTCGCCATGCGCTGATGGTCATGCGCCGCCATACCGACACCTTCCGCTGGCTGGCCGAAACCCCGCAGGATTTCCAGAAGCGCCCCGGCGGCTGGCCCGAAACGCGCTATGAGGCCAAGGCCCGCGCACAGGGCCACGAAGTCTGGTATTTCCGTTACCGGCGCCTGGGTTGACCCCTCACCGGGGGCGGTCGCCATGGCCGGTTTAACCCGCTCCTAACTATCCGGGCCTAGCCTTGCTCCACACGGGGGCCCACCTTGCCGCAACGGGCAAGGGGCCCCCGTTCGGAGTGCGCCATGACTCACAACCAGACCGCCACCCAACTGCTCAACGAACTGCGCGAGTTCGCGGCCTTTCCCGCCGCGACCCAGCGCTATATCCGACGCAGTCTGGATATTGGCCTGGGACGGCGCGACGCCTGTTCGATCTGGGCGCGCAACCCGGCCGAGGCTGCCGCCATCCGCACCCAGTACGAGGTCTACCAGGCCATCGCCCCGTTGCGCGCCATGCTGCCCGAAGGGCCTGCCGCCGATGGAACCGAATCGTTCATGGGCGCCCTGATCAAAATGAGCGCGTTCGATCTGGGACAGGAACGCCTCGAAGGCTTCTCGGCCTATCGCTTCCTCTACGAGCGCCTGCTGGGCGCAACCGTGCGCCCCTGGCTGCCAGCCGCCTTCTGTGGCGCCGCCGCGCTGCCCCAGATCCGCCCGCCGCGCCGCAAGGACCTGCTCCAGTCGATCAGCGAGGCGGCGGCCACCGCCCCGGCCTGGTCTACCCGCGCGCCCACTTTCTTCCCCGAATTCGTCCCGCTCGAAGAAACCGCCTGAACCGGTTGTCGCCAAACCCAACCTGGCCAGAAACACCGCCCTGTCCAAAGATAATGGGGTGCAGGGGGCCCTGCCCCCTGCATTCTCCCTTGTTCTTCAATGCTTTTTTGGAGAATCCGGGATTCAGCCGAGCGCCTCGAACGGGCCAAAGCATTCAAAATGGCGCCGCTCTGCCGGAAACCCAAGCGCGGCCAGCGCCTGATCAACCACAGCCATGAACGGCTTGGGGCCAAGGAAATAGGCGTCGGCATCAGCCGGAACCCATCCGCGCAGCGCTTCGAGGCCCGGACGCCCGGCTTCCGCCTCAAGGACGACATGGGCGGTAAAGCGCGGGTGGGCCTGCGCCCAGGCGGCCAGAGTCGGGCCAAAGGCCTGCACGGCGCCATTGCGGGCATAGTGGATGAAGATCACGTCGCGCGTGCCCTGCGCGAGCGCGGCCTCGGCCATGGCCAGCGTGGGGGTGATGCCCACGCCGCCGCTGATCAGGACCAGGGGCGCCGTGCCTTCGCGCAGGACGAACTCACCTGCGGGCGGGAAGACATCGAGCACATCGCCGGTCGCGACATGATCGTGCAGGTGGTTGGAGACCACGCCGCCCGGCTCGCGCTTGACGCTGATGCGCAAGGTCCGGCCATTGGCCGCCTGCGACAGCGAATAGTTGCGGCGGACTTCCTGCCCGTCGACCACCAGCTTCAGGCCCAGATACTGCCCCGGCTGGTGCGCGACGACCGCCCCGCCATCGACCGGTTCGAGGTGGAACGAAACGATCTCGTCGCTTTCCCTGACCTTGTCGGCCACGCGGAACGGGCGGGCGCCGCGCCAGCCACCCGGCGCTGCGGCAAGGCGCTCGTATTCCGCCGCCTCGGCGCCGATCAGGATGTTGGCGAGTTGCCAGTACGCCTCGCCCCAGGCTTCGATGACGGCATCGGTGGCGATCTCTTCCCCCAGCACCTCGCGGATCGCGCGCAGCAGGCAGGTGCCGACGATGGGATAGTGTTCGGGCAGGATCTGGAGCGAGACGTGCTTCTGGATGATCTGGGCCGGAAGATCGCCCAGACCGCCCAGATCGTCGATATGCCGGGCATATTTCAGGACCGCATTGGCCAGCGCGCGCGGCTGGGTGCCATGGGCCTGGTGGGCCTGGTTGAACAGCGGGCGGACCTGCGCATATTCACCGAGCATGGTCTTGTAGAAATGCGTGGTCAGCGCCTCGCCCCCGGTTTCCAGCAGGGGAACGGTGGCCTTGATGATGGCGGTTTGATCGGCATTCAACATGCGAAACGTCCTTCAGAATGGCACGCGGGCCCGGATGGCGATGCTTCTGAACCTTGCCTGTTGCGCTGCCCTTGAGCGCTGTTTCCGACTCGAAATCATGCATCTGGAATGCTAGATATGAGGCGAACGATAATGATGCAATTAAAATGCATCTTTAAAGGTCCGGTCCGATGCGTCTCACCCGTTTTTCCGATTATGCCGTCCGCGTGATGCTCTATCTGGCCGCCCGGACCGACCGGCTGTGCTCGATCGGCGAGATCGCAAAAGCCTACGACATTTCGCAGAACCATCTGATGAAGGTGGCCAGCGATCTGGCGGCCAGCGGCTATGTGGAGGCGGTGCGGGGGCGCAACGGGGGCTTGCGGCTGGCCCGTCCGGCTGGCGAAATCAACGTGGGGCGCCTGATCCGCCATACCGAGGGGGCCATCGACCTCGTCGGTTGCGGGGATTGCAAGCTGCGGAGTGCCTGCGGGTTGCCCGATCCGCTGGCCGAGGCGCTGGAAGCCTTTTTCGCGGTGCTCGAACGCTACACGCTGGCCGACGTGCTCGACGACAAGGGCACGCGCCTGCTCGCCACGCTGGGAAGCTGAGCGGGGATCAGGAGCCGCCGGGAATCGGCGTGGCGGCATCCCTCTGCCAGACCCGGCGCGCGCTGATCAGCAGCGCGATGTGCGCGGTATCGAGCGCCATGGGTAGCAGCCATTCGGGGTAAGTCCCGAAGACGACAAAATTGATCAGCCGTTCGGCCAGTGCCCCGATGAAGATGAAAGTCGGTATCCACAGCAGGTCGCCGCTCTTGCGCAGGCCCCCCGCGATCATGAACAGCGCCGCCACGCTGACAAACGAGGTGCAATGCGCGCGGATGATCGACAGGCCATGGGCCGCCCGCGCCAGCCTCGCCCCATCATGCGGGGTGACCAGCCAGGACGCCACGATCACCAGATCGGCCAGCCCGGCCACCAGCACGAGAACCGCCAGCACCGAGCGGGCCGATACGGAATCGATTGCAATGAAACGGGACCGAATCGCATGCATCGATTCTCTCCAGCCATTATGCGTGGTGCGGCGAAAGTCTGACAAACTTTTGCCGGGCGCGCAAAGCATTTGCCCCAGCGCCCGAAGCGCCCGGCAGGACGAGTCGCAAGGGCCCGTCGCACGCGCGCTTGCGCCGGGGGCCCCAAGGTTGCACAAGCCGGGCCATGAACGCTCCCCGCATTCTCCTGATCATCGGTGGCGGCATTGCCGCCTACAAGGCCTGCGAACTGATCCGCCTGATCCGCAAGGGCGGGGGCTCGGTCACGTGCGTGCTGACCGAGGGCGGCGCCCACTTCGTCACCGCGATGACACTGGCCGCGCTCAGCGAAAACCCGGTCCACACCACGCTGTGGGATCTGAAGAACGAGGTTGAGATGGGCCACATCCAGCTCTCGCGGCAGGCCGACCTCGTGGTGGTCTGCCCGGCCACCGCCGACCTGATGGCGCGCATGGCCGCCGGGATTGCCGACGATCTGGCGACCACGCTGCTGCTGGCGACCGACAAGCCGGTACTGGCCGTCCCCGCAATGAACGTGCGGATGTGGGAACATGCCGCCACGCAGGCCAATGTCGCGCGGCTGCGCACAAGGGGCGTGCAGGTGCTGGAACCCGATGTCGGCGCGATGGCCTGCGGCGAATTCGGCCCCGGACGCCTGCCCGAGCCCGAAGCGGTCTGGGCTGAAATCGGGCGCTGCCTCGCGCCGGCGGGTCAATGGACAGGTCCGTTGGTGGGGCGCCACGTCCTGATCACGGCGGGCCCCACCCACGAGCCGATCGACCCGGTGCGCTACATCGCCAACCGGTCGAGCGGAAAGCAGGGCTTCGCGCTGGCCGCCGCCGCCGCGAAGGCCGGGGCGCGGGTCACGCTGGTAAGCGGCCCGGTTACCCTGTCCACGCCCGCCGGGGTCGACCGGGTGGACGTGGAAACCGCGCGCGAGATGGCCGATGCCGTCGAGGCCGCGCTGCCCGCCGACGTGGCGATCATGGTCGCCGCCGTTGCCGACTGGCGCGTGGCCGATGCCGCCGGGCAGAAGCTGAAGAAGGACGGCACCGGCGCCCCGCCGCCGCTGGCTCTGGTCGAGAACCCCGATATTCTGGCGGGCCTGTGCCGCTCGCCGCGCCGCCCCGCGCTGGTCGTCGGCTTTGCCGCCGAAACCAACGACGTCATTCCCCATGCCCTTGCCAAGCGCCAGCGCAAGGGGGCCGACTGGATCGTCGCCAACGACGTTTCGGACGGGGTGATGGGGGGCGCGCGCAACACCGTCCACATCATCGATGCGGCCGGGGTCGACAGCCTGCCCGAAATGCCCAAGGAAGCCGTGGCCGAAGCGATCATCGCGCGCATCGCCACCACTCTTGCCCACACAGACGGAACCTCCGCATGACCACGCACCCCGCCCCCGTGCCGATCCTGTTCAAGCGCCTGCCCCACGGCGAAGGCCTGCCGCTGCCCGCTTATGCGACCGAAGGCGCCGCCGGCATGGACGTGGTGGCCGCCGAAGACGTGGACCTCGCCCCGGCCCAGCGCCATGCGGTGACCACCGGCCTCGCGCTGGCGATCCCCCATGGCTATGAAATCCAGGTGCGCCCGCGTTCGGGCCTCGCGCTCAAGCACGGCATTTCCGCGCCCAACGCCCCCGGCACGATCGACAGCGACTATCGCGGCGAACTCAAGATCATCCTGATCAACCACGGTCAGGAAAGCTTCGCCATCCGCCGTGGCGACCGGATCGCGCAACTGGTGCTGGCCCCGGTCACGCGGGGAACCTGGCTCGAAGTGGACGATCTGGGCGAAACCGCGCGCGGCGAAGGCGGCTTCGGATCGACCGGCGGGGTCGTCGCGCTCGGCAACTGAACCGGGGCCGGTTGCCACACCCAACCGAGCCCAAGGCACTGCCCTGTCCAAAGCTCATGGGGTGCAGGGGGCCCTGCCCCCTGCGGTATCCCTTGTTCTTCCTTGCCTTTCAAAATCAGCCCCGTTTGCGCACCGCGCATTCGATTTCATGCAACTGGCACGCCGGACTTTGCACGGCAGGGCATTTGCCGGACAAAATCGACCGGCCTAGGAGGCGGGCATGTCCCACGCCTCCTCCCCGCCTTCCCCCTCTCATGCCGTCTCCCAGCCTGCCGCCGCCAATCCCAACCGCGAAATCCTGCTCAGCGTCACCTGCACGGCGCTGGCCTATCTGGGTGTCGGCCTGCCGCTGGCGGTCCTGCCCGACTGGGTTCACCGCGACCTTGGCTTCAGCACCGTTCTGGCCGGTCTGGCCATCTCGATCCAGTATGTCGCCACGATCATCAGCCGGGGCCTCGTCGGGCCGATGGCCGATACTGCGGGCCCGCGCCTGTCGATCCTCGTCGGCTTTGCCTGCTGCCTGGCCAGCGGGATTGCCGCGCTGGGCGCTGCGCATCTGGCATCGTCCAGCCCGTCCCTCGCGCTCGTCCCGCTGTTCCTCAGCCGCATCGCGCTCGGCTTTGGCGAAAGCATGATCGGCACCGGCGCGATTGCCTGGGGCATCGCGCGGACGCAACCGGCGCTGACCGCGCGGGTGATCTCGTGGAACGGCATGGCGACCTATGGCGCCATCGCCGCCGGGGCGCCGCTGGGGGCCTGGCTGTTCGGCATCGGGGGCATCGGGGCCATTGGCCTGGCCCTCGCGCTCACCGGCATTGCCGGGTTTGCCTTTGCCTGGCCGCAGCCGACCACGCGCAGCATCGCCAGCCAGCGCATGCCGTTCCACCATGTGCTGCGCCGGGTCACGCCTTACGGGATCGCGCTGGCGCTGGGGGCCATCGGCTTCGGGGCGATCTCGGCTTTCATCGCGCTCGACTACAGCGCGCGCGGCTGGGCCGGGGCGCCGCTGGCGCTGTCGGCCTTCGGGCTTTCATTCGTGGCCGCGCGCCTGCTGTTCGTGCGCCAGATCGAGCGGCTGGGCGGCCTGCGCGTGGCCCTGATCTTCCTTGGCATCGAAATCGTCGGCCTGCTGCTGGTCTGGCAGGCGCCGGTCGCATCCATCGCCGCGCTGGGCGCGGGGGCGACGGGCTTTGGCTTTGCGCTGATCTTCCCGGCGCTGGGGATGATCGTGGTCGATCTGGTTCCGCCGCAGAATCGCGGGTCGGCCATCGGGGCCTATTCGCTGTTCACCGATGTCGCCCTGTGCGCGACCGGCCCGGCGGCGGGCTATCTGGTGGGAACATCGGGCTATCAGGCGCCGTTCCTGCTGGGGGCAGTGGCCGCGCTGGCCGGGGCGGTGATGGTTATCGGGCTGATGCAGGCGGCGCCGCATCGTCGGACATGAAAAGGGCCGGGCATGAAACAAGGCTGGGCACGAAAAAAGGGCCACGCTTGCGCGTGGCCCTTTTTCTGTTCCGAACGGAAAGCTCCGTCCGAAGCGCGATCAGCGCTTCGAGAACTGGAAGCTGCGGCGAGCCTTGGCGCGACCGTACTTCTTGCGTTCCACCACGCGGCTGTCGCGGGTGAGGAAGCCAGCGGCCTTCACCGCGCCACGCAGGGCGGGTTCGAACTTCGAGAGAGCCTGGGCGATGCCGTGCTTCACGGCGCCAGCCTGGCCCGACAGACCGCCGCCCTTGACGGTGGCGATGATGTCGTACTGGCCTTCGCGACCGGCAACCTGGAACGGCTGGTTGATCACCAGACGCAGGGTCGGACGGGCGAAGTAGACTTCCTGGTCGCGGCCATTGACCACGATCTTGCCGCTGCCGGGCTTGAGCCACACGCGGGCCACAGCGTCCTTGCGGCGGCCGGTCGCATACGAAC
>Ga0075011_10001978_pt1 | contig 11142 bp, 8 predicted proteins | sample TARM_MetaG_T_14_FD_72354 | JGI IMG/M metagenome (GOLD analysis project Ga0075011, IMG submission 72354) | Freshwater microbial communities from Pennsylvania, USA, analyzing microbe dynamics in response to fracking - TARM_MetaG_T_14 | ecosystem: Environmental > Aquatic > Freshwater > River...
TCATGTTGAACTTACTCGGTGGATTAATCGCTTACTGCCTAAAACCAGAGAAGCCATCGTTAAACATCACAACCACTGAAAAATCAGGATTGATGGCGATGGCTTAAACCGATCTCAGGTAAGTTAGCAAATTTAGTTGCTAGACGGTTTGAAGCTTGGTTTTCAATATTTAAAGTGTTCATTACGCAACCTCGACTTAGTATCTATTTTCCTATTTTTTGAACTAGACAATGAAGCGAAACTTATTTGATGCTTTCATTGTGACCGTGCTCACACTTTATTCCTAAATATGATCAAGATCAATAGTCTAAAAGCTGTTTTTCTTGAAGTAAAACAGCTTTTCATTTAATTGACTAATAAATACAAATAGTTATAGATTAAAAATATTTTTAATCTACTCAAAAATAGTTGATTGAAAGCGAGTTCGTTTCACGACGACTTCTGTGTCCACTCTCATATTTTCCTAAAGGACAAAATCTAGTTCTACTTAAACTGTCGACATGTCGATTGTTTCCAACGCGTCGCCTAACTTGCCCATGTTAAATCTAATTTAAATATTATTATTTAAATACAGATAGATAGAGTAAATATATTGAATTATTGAAATGATGTAGGGTTTATACCTTAGTCTAATTTGTCGACAATTATCTTGATTGTCGACAATCTGTGCATCTATAGTGTGTTCATTCCTTAGTGAGCTTCCTAAAAGAACTCGCAAGTACGATTAAGAAGACATGATGAACAGTGAATTGAGAAAACCGCTTGTTGGTGAAAAAGAAAATACCAAATCAGAAAACCTGACTGAGTATTTGATTGAAGCGATTGTAGAAGGGCAAATTGCTCCTGGTAGCAAAATATCTGAGCCTGAGCTAGCTAAGCGTTTTGAAGTAAGCCGTGGTCCTTTACGAGAAGCATTAATGCGTATCGAAGGATTAGGCTTAATCGAGCGTATTCCGCACGTTGGTGCGCGCGTCATTCAATTCTCATCTGAAAAGCTGGTCGAGTTATACGCGGTGCGTGAAGCATTGGAAGGTATGGCGGCACGCCTTGCTGCCCGTAATATTACCGAAATCGAAATTGCCGGCTTAGAAACACTATTGTCGACACATTCTGCGCATATCGATCAAGTAGACGGTGCATCTTACTTTCATCAACAAGGCGATTTTGACTTTCACTATCGCATCATAAAGGCAAGCCGTAACAGCCAATTGATTTCATTGTTGTGTGATGAGCTGTATCACTTGCTGCGTATGTATCGATACCAGTCACCACGTGCGCAGTCTCGTCCGGTTGAAGCGTTGGACGAACACAAATTTATCCTGCAAGCCATTCGTAACAGAGATGAAGAGCTGGCAGAAATGCTGATGCGTCGCCATATATCAAGAAGCCGACGTTTAATAGAACTACAGATTCTAAGCGAAGCTAAAGATCTAGATTAAGGAGAATCACATGTTAAGCCCAGGAGCAAAGTTTCGACTTGCAGTTAAAACCAATAATCCACTGCAAATTGTAGGCACCATAAACCCATACTGCGCAATGATGGCGAAGAAATTGGGTCATCAAGCTATTTATCTTTCCGGCGGAGGTATTGCTAATGCTTCTTATGGTTTACCGGATCTGGGTATTACAACCTTGAACGATGTTCTGGTCGATGTTGACCGCATTACTAACGCGTGTGATTTGCCACTTCTTGTGGATATTGATACCGGTTTCGGTGGTGCATTCAATATTGGCCGTACGATAAAAACGATGGAAAAAGCGGGCGCTGCGGCTGTTCACATGGAAGATCAAGTGGCGCAAAAACGTTGTGGTCACCGCCCTAACAAAGCGATTGTTAGTTTGGAAGAGATGGTCGATCGAGTTAAAGCCGCTGTGGATGCTCGTGATAATCCAGAATTTGTGATTATGGCTCGTACCGATGCGCTTGCGGTTGAAGGTATGGATAGTGCGATTGAAAGAGCAATTGCCTGTGTTGAAGCTGGTGCGGATATGATTTTCCCAGAAGCTATGACGGAACTTCAGCAATATGAACGTTTCTCAACGGCTCTGCATTCTGCAACGGGCAAGCATGTGCCAATTCTTGCCAATATCACTGAGTTTGGTCAGACGCCTTTGTATAACTGCGAAGAGTTGGCTAAATCCAAGGTCGATATGGTGCTTTATCCACTGAGTGCATTCCGTGCGATGAACAAAGCTGCTGAGATGGTGTATAGCCACATTTTAGAAAATGGTAATCAGGAAGCCATGCTCGATAATATGCAGACCCGTAAAGAGCTGTATGAATATCTGAACTATCACAGTTACGAAGACAAATTAGATCAACTGTTTAGCAAGTAGACGTAATTAAAAATTAAATCCCTATTAATTGTCTTGCAGTGAGTAGGGAAGCCCAAGAAAACTGAAATAGTGTTTAGACAAGGCTTTTAAATAAGCAAAGAAACATAGAAAACGTACAGCTTACGTTTTCGTTAATAATCCAATAACGTGAAACTGCTGAGCAAAAGCACCCAAGAGGTGGACCCAAGGAGGTCGGCTTTTACAGCCCAAAGCAAAGCGACAAAAGGAGTTCAACATGCCTCATTCCCCTAAAGGAGAGCTAGGCGGAGCTGGCCTACGTGGTCAAAGTGCTGGAAGCACCGCTTTATGTACGGTTGGTAAAACAGGTACAGGTCTAACTTACCGTGGTTACGACATCACCGATTTAGCCAACAACGCGCAGTTTGAAGAGGTTGCTCACTTACTATTAGTTGGGCATCTACCAAACCAAGCTGAATTAGACCAATACAAAACTCGCTTGATTGGTTTGCGCGGTTTGCCACAACCTCTAAAAGATGCACTTGAACTGATTCCGGCAGACGCTCATCCAATGGATGTGATGCGTACTGGTTGTTCAATGCTCGGTAACTTAGAAACTGAACAAGATTTCTCGCAACAAGTTGCCGCGACAGAACGTATGTTGGCCCTGTTCCCAGCCATCATCTGCTATTGGTACAGATTCAGCCATGATGGCGTACGCATTGATACCGAAGATCGCAGCGAAGATTCGATTGGCGGTTATTTCTTAAAAATGCTGACTGATAAAGCGCCTAGCGAATTGTTCAAACAGGTAATGCACACCTCGCTTATCGTTTACGCAGAGCACGAATTTAATGCTTCAACTTTTGCTGCACGTGTTTGTGCTTCTACTTTATCTGATTTGCATTCGTGTGTGACTGCCGCAATCGGCACGTTACGAGGACCACTGCATGGTGGTGCAAACGAAGCAGCTATGGAAATGATTGAGAATTGGCAGACACCAGATGAAGCAGAACAAAACATTCTGCGTATGCTGGCCAACAAAGACAAAATTATGGGCTTTGGTCATGCCATCTATCGTGAAAGCGACCCGCGGAACGCGCTGATCAAACGTTGGTCAAAAGAGCTTTCTGAATTCGTTGGTGATAAACAACTTTACGCCGTTTCAGAGCGTGTTGAAGCCGTGATGAAACGTGAAAAAGACTTGTTCTGTAACGCGGATTTCTTCCACGCATCGGCTTATCATTTTATGGGCATTCCAACCAAGCTATTCACGCCAATATTTGTGATGAGTCGTTTAACTGGTTGGGCAGCACACGTGTATGAGCAACGCGCGAACAACCGAATTATTCGACCAAGCGCAGATTACACAGGCCCAGAGCATCAAGAGTGGGTTCCAATCGAAAAACGCAGTTAACAGTATAAAGGCGCTGTACTTGTAAGGTGCAGCGCCTTGTTTCATACACCATAAAGTCACTCCTAAAAAATTCGATAGGACGGAGTGAGAAGGAAGAAGCGATGAACAATACTTATAAAAAAACGCTTCCGGGAAGCCAGATTAGTTATTTTGACACTCGTGAAGCCGTTAATCAGATATCTCCAAATGCTTACGAAAAGCTGCCTTATACTTCGCGCGTGCTTGCGGAAAACTTGGTACGCCGATGCGATCCTGAAACATTAGTCGACTCACTGAAGCAGATTATTGAACGCAAACGCGATATGGACTTCCCTTGGTATCCAGCACGCGTTGTGTGCCACGATATCTTAGGACAAACAGCATTAGTTGACCTTGCTGGACTGCGTGATGCGATTGCAGATCAGGGCGGTGACCCAGCCAAAGTTAACCCAGTGGTTGAAACTCAACTGATCGTTGATCACTCTCTTGCTGTTGAACACGCAGGGTTCGATCCTGAAGCCTTTGATAAAAACCGAGCGATAGAAGAGCGTCGTAACGAAGACAGATTCCACTTTATCGAATGGTGTAAAACCGCATTTGAGAATGTCAGTGTAATCCCTGCGGGTAACGGCATCATGCATCAGATTAACCTCGAAAAAATGTCGCCAGTGATTCAAGTCAAAGATGGCGTCGCATTTCCTGATACCTGTGTGGGTACTGACAGTCATACGCCACATGTGGATTCATTGGGCGTGATTGCAATTGGTGTTGGTGGGTTAGAAGCTGAAACCGTGATGCTCGGTCGTCCTTCAATGATGCGCTTGCCTGACATCGTAGGTGTGAAACTGACAGGTAAGCGTAAACCGGGTATTACTGCTACGGATATCGTACTGGCTATTACAGAATTTCTGCGTAAAGAAAAAGTGGTCTCGTGCTACTTAGAATTTTTCGGCGAAGGTGCCAAAGATCTCACCATCGGTGACCGTGCAACTATCTCTAACATGACGCCAGAGTACGGTGCGAGCGCGGGTATGTTCTACATCGATGAGCAGACCATCAACTACCTTAAACTGACTGGTCGTGATGCTGAGCAGGTTGCTTTGGTAGAGCAATACGCAAAAGAGACTGGGCTATGGGCTGATAGTCTTGTAAACGCTGAGTATGAACGCGTTTTGGAGTTCGATTTATCCAGTGTAGAACGCAACTTGGCAGGTCCTTCCAACCCACATCGTCGTCTACCTACTTCTCAACTGGCCGCTCGAGGTATTGCTGGTAAGTGGGAAGAAAAAGAGGGTGAGATGCCAGATGGTGCGGTGATCATCGCTGCAATAACTTCCTGTACCAACACCAGTAACCCTCGCAACGTGGTTGCTGCCGGTTTGCTGGCGAAAAAAGCCAATCAGCTCGGGCTTGTTCGCAAACCTTGGGTGAAAACTTCGTTTGCACCAGGTTCAAAAGTAGCAAAGCTTTACTTAGAAGAAGCGGGTTTGCTCCCTGAACTTGAACAGCTTGGTTTTGGTATCGTTGGTTACGCCTGTACGACTTGTAACGGTATGAGCGGCGCGTTAGATCCAGTGATTCAGCAAGAGATCATTGACCGTGACTTATACGCTACCGCGGTATTGTCTGGTAACCGTAACTTCGATGGTCGTATCCATCCTTATGCCAAACAAGCATTTTTAGCATCTCCACCACTTGTAGTTGCATATGCTTTAGCTGGCACAATTCGTTTTGATATTGAACGCGATGCATTAGGTCATGACACAAACGGCAATCCCATCTATCTCAATGACGTTTGGCCAAGTGATGAAGAGATTGACCAAGTCGTCGGCCAACACGTTAAACCAGAGCAGTTTAATCAAGTCTACATTCAGATGTTTAAACTGGATGACGCGCAGAAGAGCTGCAGCCCACTGTATGACTGGCGTCCGATGAGCACTTATATCCGTCGGCCGCCTTATTGGGAAGGCGCGCTAGCAGGTGAGAGAACACTAAAAGGTATGCGTCCATTAGCGGTATTGGGTGACAACATCACTACTGACCATTTATCGCCTTCGAATGCGATTCTGGCATCCAGTGCGGCAGGGGAATACCTGACGAAGATGAATGTACCGGTAGAAGATTTTAACTCTTACGCGACACACCGTGGTGATCACTTAACCGCGCAACGTGCAACCTTTGCTAACCCGAAACTGTTTAACGAAATGGTGAAGGAAAATGGCGAAGTGGTGCAGGGCTCACTGGCTCGAATTGAACCAGAAGGTAAGGTCACTCGCATGTGGGAAGCGATAGAAACCTACATGGAACGCAAACAACCGCTGATTATTGTTGCGGGTGCTGACTATGGGCAAGGGTCATCACGAGATTGGGCTGCCAAAGGCGTTCGTCTTGCGGGCGTTGAAGCGATTGTCGCAGAGGGCTTTGAGCGCATTCACCGTACTAACTTAGTCGGTATGGGCGTACTACCGCTGCAGTTTAAAGACGGTGCGAATCGCAACACTTTAGCCTTGGATGGTACTGAACTTTACGATGTGGTCGGTGAGATTAAACCGGGTGTGGATTTGGCATTGGTTATTACCCGCAGTAACGGTGAAAAACTGGATGTGGCGGTAACCTGTCGCTTAGATACCGCTGACGAAGTGAATGTGTATAACGCAGGCGGTGTATTGCAGCGTTTTGCACAAGATTTCTTAGCGCAGTAGGAGGTAGAGAATGGCTTCTCAAATCAAAGTTCCTGCTACCTATATGCGTGGGGGAACCAGTAAAGGCGTATTTTTTAAGCTTGATGACTTACCAAAAGCAGCGCAAGTTGCGGGTGAGGCGCGCGACAAACTGCTGATGCGCGTTATCGGTAGCCCAGATCCATATGGTAAACAAATTGATGGCATGGGCGGCGCTACTTCAAGCACAAGTAAAACTGTGATTGTGTCGAAAAGCGAACGTGCTGAACATGATGTCGATTATCTGTTTGGTCAGGTATCTATCGATAGTCCGTTTGTCGATTGGAGTGGTAATTGCGGCAACTTGTCTGCAGCTATTGGGCCGTTCGCGATTCATGCCGGTCTCATTCCTGAATCACGAATTCCTGATAACGGCATCGTCGAAGTGCGCGTGTGGCAGGTGAATATCAGCAAAACTATCGTCGTTCATGTACCTATCGTTAATGGAATGGTTCAGGAAACGGGGAATTTTGAACTGGACGGAGTGACTTTCCCAGCCGCTGAAATTCAGGTCGATTTTATGGACCCAGCGGACGGTGAAGGTTCGATGTTCCCAACGGGCAATTTGGTGGATGATTTAGTTGTGCCTGATATCGGTACTCTCAATGTCACCATGATCAACGCTGGAATACCGACGATTTTTGTTGATGCTGCTGCCATTGGCTATCAGGGTACTGAGCTGCAAGATGACATCAATAACGACGTTAACGCGTTGGCTATGTTTGAAAAAATTCGTGCTTATGGCGCGTTAAAAATGGGTTTAATTCAAAATTTAGAAGAGGCGAAAACTCGCCAGCATACGCCCAAAGTGGCGTTTGTTGCGAAGCCGAAAACGTATCAATCGTCGAGTGGTAAAACCGTTCTAGAGTCAGATGTTGATGTACTGGTTAGAGCGCTCTCTATGGGTAAATTGCACCACGCAATGATGGGGACAGCTGCCGTCTCCATCGCTGCGGCGGCTTGCGTGCCCGGCACCTTAGTCAATTTGGCTGCAGGTGGTGGAGAAAAACAATCTGTTACTTTTGGTCACCCGTCCGGAACATTAAAGGTAGGGGCAAAAGCCAGTGCGACAGAACAAAACGGCTGGAAAGTAGAAAAAGCCGTGATGAGTCGCAGCGCACGAGTGTTGATGGAAGGCTGGGTGAGAGTGCCTGCTGAAACCATCGAAGCTTGTTAAGCCAGAACATTATTCCAAGTTGTCTTTGGCGATAAAACTTGGGGTATAAAAAGGAGAAGCACAATGTCTGCGTATTTGAAGGAATATCTATGGGCAAAAGAGCAACCGGAATCGTTCTGGCATGCGCAAGCCCAGAAAATCGATTGGTTTGAATTTCCGCAAACTATTTTAAAGAAAGATGAAAATGACATCGAACGCTGGTATCCCGATGGTTTGCTCAATACATCTTGGCTTGCATTGGATTATCACTGCGAACAAGGCCGAGGCGACCAAACCGCACTCATTTATGATTCGCCTGTAACAGGTAAGAAACAGCGTTATAGCTATTTCGCATTACGTGACACTGTAGCGCGTATAGCTGGCATGCTGGCTGACCAGGGAGTCACAAAAGGCGATCGAGTGATTATCTATATGCCGATGATCCCGGAAGCAGCCATGGCGATGTTAGCTTGTGCGCGTCTTGGAGCAATTCACTCTGTGGTATTTGGTGGTTTTGCCCCCAATGAGCTTGCTGTTCGTATTGAAGATGCAGAACCGAAAGTGATCATGACTGCTTCATGCGGTATTGAAATCAATAAGGTCATTCCATACAAGCCTATGGTCGATAAAGCGATCATGGATAGTCGCTGGAAACCCGAAAAAGTGATGGTATTCCAACGTCCTGAATGTTTAGCCGATCTCGACAACGAGCGCGATTTAGATTGGAGCGCCCAATACGAGAAAGCATTGCCTCATGCCTGCGTACCAGTGTTGGCAACAGATCCTCTCTACATTCTTTATACCTCTGGTACAACGGGCAAACCGAAAGGTGTTGTTCGTGACAACGGCGGACATGCTGTTGCAATGAAGTACTCGATGAGCTGTATTTACGATATGCCGCAAGATGGAGTGTTTTGGGCAGCCTCTGATGTGGGTTGGGTCGTAGGACATTCTTATATTGTTTACGCACCGCTCATTCACGGCTGTACTACCATTTTGTACGAAGGTAAACCAGTGAGAACTCCTGATCCGGGAGCTTTCTGGCGTGTATGTCAGGAATATAAGGTGACCGCGTTGTTTTCAGCGCCAACCGCTTTCCGTGCCATTAAGAAAGAAGATCCGAATGGCGAACTTTTAGAGAAGTACAATCTGAATCATCTGAAAACCATTTTTATGGCTGGTGAGCGATTAGATCCTCCAACGCTAGAATGGGTACAAGAGAAAACCAACAAACCCGTTATCGATCACTGGTGGCAAACCGAAACAGGTTGGGCAATTGCGGGCAACCCGACAGGTATTGAATTAATGCCTGTAAAAGCTGGCTCTGCGACTAAGCCAATTCCGGGCTATCAAGTTGAAATCTTGAACGAAGTGGGAGAGGTTCTTCCTCCCAATCAACAGGGTTTTGTTGCACTGAAAAGACCGTTACCACCAAGTTGTTTGACCACAGTTTGGCGTAACCATGATCGATTCGAAACGGGGTATTTGGCTCAGTTCCCTGATTACTATGTTTCTGGCGATGGCGGTTATCTGGATGAAGACGGATATCTGTTCATTATGGGACGAATCGATGATGTGATTAACGTTGCTGGACATCGACTCTCGACTGGTGAGATGGAAGAGATTGTTGGTGCCCACCCAGCGGTAGCTGAATGTGCGGTTGTCGGTGTCCACGATGAACTCAAAGGACAACTTCCATTAGGTTTGGTTGTGTTGAAAGACGGTGTGAAAGTCGATTTAGAGTCGCTCGAATCTGAACTGGTGAATAGTGTCCGCAGCCATATCGGTGCAGTAGCCTGTTTTAAACATGCCTTAGTTGTAGAGCGTTTACCGAAGACGCGTTCAGGAAAGATATTGCGCCGTATTATCCGTCAGATTGCAGACGGAGAAAGTTACACTGTCCCTTCTACCATTGATGACCCAAGCAGTTTGAATGAGCTAGAGAAAATTCTGCACGTTTAATCTGCTGTTGTTGGTACATATTTTCTACTTCTATGTTCATGGCGAACGTTTGTGCTCCGATATCGGGGCACTTTTTTTGTCTTTGGTTTTCCACTTCTCTCTTCTCCAGCTCGACTCTAAAAAATTTACACTTTGAAACATATGTAAAAACAGAGAGTTAGTGCTTAACGCATAAATTCTATGAATCTATAGGCTTTACATATAATAAGTAATGCTTACTATGTGTAATAACTTGTTACATATACCATCCTGTAAACCTCAAGAACATCCAACATAGGTAATGTTATGACAACTCCATCGATAGGGTATTTGCTTTGGGACGTAACGCGCTTAGTTCGTAAACGTTATGAATCAGCATCCAGTTCGACATGCTTAACCCTCGCTCAAGCAAAAGCTTTGTCGCATATCGCTTGTCGCCAAGGTGTTAAACAGGTCGATTTGGCGGAAGTGTTAGACATCAAGCCTATGACGTTAGTCAGAGTGATCGACTCACTGGTCGAGGAAGGTTTTGTTGAAAGACGTCCTGACCCTACAGACAGACGTGCTCATCTCATCTATTTGCTTCCGGCAGCGGATGAGCAACTTAAAAAAGTAAAAAGTGTCGCCAATGGTATTTGGGCAGAGGCGCTGGACGGTCTCTCAGAACAAGAAATCGATCAGTTTGTTAAAACACTCAATCATATACATAGCAATCTTTCTTTAGAAAACAAACCAAAGTCTTAATTTTCAGGAACACCTCGTATGTCTAATTCCAAACCAGAGCATGAAAAACCGGTTTCAACATTAGTGCCTAAATCGCGTCGTAAAACCAAGCGTGCCGTTATGCTCTTTCTCGTCCCTTTACTCGCTGTGGCTGGCGGTGTCGCCATTTATCTGCATGGCGGTAGATATGTTGAAACAGAAAACGCTTATGTGAAAGCGGACAAAACGTCGATCACTTCTGAAGTATCTGGTCGTATTGTTGATGTGCCAGTGGAAGAGAACCAGTTAGTGAAAGCAGGGGACTTGCTGCTTCAAATTGACCCGACGTCATACAAAATTGCCGTCGAACAAGCTCGCGCCAATTTGAATGATGTAAAGACCACGCTAACGACTTTGAAAGCAGAATATCAAAGCAAACTGGCTAACATTGAAGTATCAAAAAGCCAGCACGAATACCTGAAAAAAGAAGAAAAGCGTCAACTTGATCTGCTCAAGAAAAAGTACACCTCTCAATCTCAATATGATTCAGCTCGTCAAAATACGCTGCTGGTTGAGCTTGAAGTGAACGCGCTTAAAAAAGGGCTAAAGCAGGTTGAAGAAAGTTTGGGCGGTGATGTAAACGCACCGATCGAACTTCACCCTAAATATCGTGCAGCGGTAGCGGCGTTAGATAAAGCGGAAAACGATCTTGCGCACGTAAACCTTTATGCGCCTGCTGATGGTGTTGTGACAAAAGTTGTGGAGAAAGGTCAGTACATTTCGCCAGGAAGCTTAGCAATGATGTTGGTGTCGGATTCAGACATCTGGATTGAAGCAAACTTTACCGAAACTGAATTAACACACGTGAAAACCGGTCAAGATGTTGAAGTGAAAGTGGACTACGCACCGGGCTTTACTTGGAAAGGTAAAGT
>Ga0075011_10001979_pt1 | contig 11138 bp, 9 predicted proteins | sample TARM_MetaG_T_14_FD_72354 | JGI IMG/M metagenome (GOLD analysis project Ga0075011, IMG submission 72354) | Freshwater microbial communities from Pennsylvania, USA, analyzing microbe dynamics in response to fracking - TARM_MetaG_T_14 | ecosystem: Environmental > Aquatic > Freshwater > River...
GAGATAAACGGAAAATCATCCAGCTTAGCAGTCAAAGATGACATGGTGTATTCTGTACCAGTGAGTAACGCAGTTTTGAGAGTATCTACTTCAGAACGTATAAGTTTAGATTTTACGTTCATGTTCATAGTCTCTAACAAATTCACGATCTGAGCAGTACCCTCTAGGTATGTACAAGTCATACCGTCAGGATAAGGTATAGCCCCAGTGAGAAGAGTCTTACTGCTCTTAACAATAGACCTAGCAGTGGCGGTACGAGCATCTTTCCATGCTTCAAGTTCAGTTCTTTTCAATGTACGAAACGGATGAAGTGCACCTGACTTAAGGTTGTTTATGATGTTCATGAAAACATTTACAACTATCCCAAGTGAACGACCGAGAGAAAGATCTATAGATTCTCTACCGTACGTTTCATAGTTGTAGGTATTAAGATCATGTACAACTTCTTCCAACTGCGCAATTGCATCGGACATATTCAGATTATTCATTGAGGTGATCCTTAGTATTTCTTAGAGACAACTACACGAATACGTGGAGCTACAGTTACAGTATCGAAGATCTCACCAAATGCACAACCTGATTCTCGGCCACTGGATAAGTAGCCCATAAGACCAGTTTGTACAATGAGATGATCTATAGGTGTAGGTGGATGAACATCTGCACTTACGCCAGACTGATCGTTCCAGTGAGAATTCCCCCACACATTATTGTAAAAAACTTCTGCATGTACATTCACTGGAGCTACAAACGGATTGATCAGCAGAAGTCTGTCTCCAAGGGTAAGTGATTCAGTAACAGGAATGATAGATTCTGTTCCAATGGGGGCAGATACTACTTCAACGATAATGTTGTTTTCAACATAGATCTTTCCGATGTATACCCGACGGATAACAACATCACTTTCGTTGAATACTACATTACGCTGTATGGCAAGATAATCCCCTACATGCGAACCTCTCTCTACAGCTTCAGTATATCCAGTCATATTGGTACCACCACCAGTGATGGTCGCTTGACTGTCTACATTCACATAGACATAGTGTAAACCGTTTGCAGGGAGTACTCCCAGAGAGAGTTCAAATTCGTCCTGACACACAAAACTTTCTCGGGTTTTACCGTCGTCTGCAAAGGCAACTTGTAAACCAGAGTTAATTTTGAAAGTTGTATCAGTTAACTTGGTTAAGAGTCGAGATGGAGTGTACATGTCCTTATTACTCCACCCTACAGGGATATCTCCGAGCATACCTGCCATCACGGTTTGTACCCCGATGGTCGAAGCTATCTGTACCCATGCCTTGACTGCGGCATTAGTAGTAGCGGGAGTCATGTACAGGTTATTTCTACTGGAGTCTTTACAGTTCGTCAAATCTGCGGGAGGATAGTTTTCTACTTTATCCAGTCCTACTTGAGTCTTATTGGTATCGTGAGGGTTATTGTGATCAAGTACATGTGCTTCATGTCGAGCAGCTAAAACGGTAGTTGCCACCGACGAGACGAGACTATCAGGTCTGTTCAGATCAGGGTCATCAGTAACGGCATTAGGAATATTTCCAAGCCCAATGTCATTCTTAGTCAGTTCGTGAGGATTATCTGCACGAACATGCTCATTATAAATAGCGTTAAGATTAGAGAGTGCATTTGCTAATGAGGTGATATCTGTAGACGGATCGACTTCACCAAACTCTCGAACGTCGATACTTGCTTCACCATAGAAGGTTCTTGCGAACATATACTGTAAATCTTTACAGGATATTTCATTGTTGAATCCTCCAATCTCATCAGGATTGATATTTTCATCAATCAGTGTCTGATCAGTGATAGGATCAATTGTAGTACGAAGAACCACACTAACCGTGATACCTGATTTATTCTTAACAGTAACTGCATTACCTTCAGGATTAAGTAATACCCAAGTATCATTCAAATTTACAGTAATCATGAATTAATCTCCTAAAAAGTATTCGGTATTACGCTGGGTACATTGAACCGGGTAATACGTCAACTTCTTTATCCAGCTATTGAAGTGTGCAGCACTATATCTGTCATGACCCAGATTCAAAGTATCGACATCAGGGTTAATGATCCCCGAAAGGTCTTTCTCTTGATAAGTGCCGGTTGAATCATTAAGTTGAATATGGGCTTCTGAATAGCTCAGAACTAATTCGACCATATCGTCAGTATGTGCAGTGGACCACATGTATCCAATACCCACGTTTGAACTATCCTGGAATACAGAATAGAACCTACTATTGTGGGTAGGAGGTATTCTAACTACCATAGGACCGACACTACTATCTCTACTGATAACAAACAGATTTCTGGATTCAGCTAACTTAAACTTAGGTATATTCAAACACTCGATGGTGAATGTGCCCCGCAAAGGTTCATACCAAGATCCAGTAGGAATTTTGATAGATGTGGGTGCAAGTATTCCCTGGGTATCAGTACTGTGTATATAAGGAGCTTCACTTTCTCCGATGTGACACATGGCACCAAAGATAAACATCCCGAGACCATCTATACCACGGTAGTTAGCATCACCGTCGTAGATATCTAGGAGATACATTTCGGGAGTAAGTTCACCATCTGCACGAACTTCAAAACTAGCTACTATTTTAAAGTAACCACATCCTAACTGATGCATTGCACCATGTATCTTAGAAGTATTCGCACCCTGGTTAATAAAGATCTTTTGACGATCTAAATCAAAGTGAACATACGCATACGGTCCAAAGTAAGTATCAGGTATACGTATACCAAAACAATGACGTCCATTGGGCTTAACAAATAAACTTAGAGTAACTACTTCACCAGTGTGCACAGTAATAGGTTCTGTAGGATACAGTAAATGTTCCCGTTGATCCTGTGAACCAGTTTCCACTAATTCTTGTACCATACCTGGACGTCTAGGTCCGTACAAATTGGGATGTTCAGAAATCGAAGCATTTTCTACTGCCCAGTAGGGCTGAGTAAATTCTTCACTGTGTTTGAATAAGTTAGTTATCTGACCAAAGATGGGAAACATTGGATCACCATGAAGATAATCCATAGGAAGAACATCCTCTAGAGCTTCCTGGAGAAATCCATGTTCATCGATATATGAAAGAGTGGAAGCTCTTTTAACTTCTGCAAATGCAGATAACCCAACTGATGCATCCATACTGAGCGTCGGAGCATCAATCATCTCCTGTCCAGGGAACAGATTTTCGAAGATTACTGCGTGAGCATTAAGATCTTCGTTGTGCTTTTTGATGACTTGTGCTGTACCATATACCGAAGGTACTTGGTCAAGGGATTGTCCAAGTAACGTGACTGATAAACTTGCAATTTTTACATACTGGAAGATTACTTTTAAGAAGTCCTCACGAGTACCGGTATGACCCTGTTCTAACCACAGGTTGTACAACTCTTGTTCTACCGAGGTGTTCATCTTGTTAAGATCAGTTTCGTGAGGGTTGTCATAGTCATTCACGTGTTCAACTATGAGCTTTTCAATATACTTAAGTTTTTCCGGATCAAATAACCCACGTAACTTACTGAGTTCAACATACAGATCCGCAAGTGTATATTCATTATCCTGAATCGGAATTGCCCCTTCTTCAGGGGATTCAGCTGTTACTTGAGAGAATCCTGTAATAACCCCAAGTTTTCGATGTGTACCACTCATAGCTCTAACCCTCCACACTGTGTAACAGATGTTGAATCTGCTGATCAGTTAAGGCTTTATTATACCAGATAAAATTGCTTCTGGACACTGGCTCTGGTATTACCAATGTCGGGGTATTTGGAGAGAGATCATATTTTTGTAAAGAATATGATTCTCCTTCTATTTCTAACAAGGTATAAATAAGATCAATATCGATTACTCCACGTGCACCGTCATCAAAGATAATAGAGAATTGATCTTTGTCCATACGCAAGACCATACGAGTAGTTGTATCTCGTACAAATGGAATATCCCACGTGTGAATTACTTTTGATGATCTCAAAAGATTATTTACCATTCTGGCCAAAGTAGGACGAACTAGATCTAACCCTAACCGATATTCGACCTCTACACTAGTGGGGGAAATATTAACTATCCAACCCGTACCATACCGATCAATACATTGATAGATTTTTTCTCTATCAGGAATATCCCGAATAAGTACCGTGTACGTGTTCGGAGAAGATTCTTTAAACATTGAGTATTTGTATAACCGATGCACTGCGTCGTGTATGATTTGATCTTTCTCCGGTGCTCCTACCACTTGATTTATCGAAAAAATAGGAGTAGGAATATTTGTAGGATCTCCTACAAATAAGTTACTAAAGATCTCAGTGTGTGCGTCGGGATCAGTGTCATGCTGGTCTACTACAGCTTTCAATAACGCTACAGTAAGAATCTTATCTTCAAGAGTTCCTTCCAACGCTTCTTCAAGTGTTGCATATTCAAGATAATTGAACAGAATTTCAATAAACTCGTTGATCTCCCCATCGTATCCGACAGATCTCCATCGGTTATATAACACCTCAATGATTTTAGTCGGTATCTGATCGATAGTTAACTGGTGGGGGTTATATTGATTTACTACATGATTGTAGAGATCTAGTACTTTTATCTGCCACGGATCTGTAACTTCAAAAATAGATTTAAGAATGCTCAAAATGTCTTCAACTGTAACACCATTCACAGTAGCATTTGAATGAGTTGAAACATTGTGCCATCCTAAAAATTGACCATGTAACATTATAAGTCTCCTCCGTGTTTAGAGCATAGCATGATGGTACCACAAATATATGTAGATTTTAAGTATCTCGATATACATTATACTTATATTAACATTGGAGGATACGTGTATGAATAATCCAGATTTAACTAAAGTTAAGTGTCTTATTCTCGCCGGGATAGACTTAATGGGCTATGTTCCTGAAAAAGGAACTTATGTTATCCACGCTGAGTCTGGGACAGTACGTGTAGGTGACGGTAGTCTAGAATGGGTATCTCTTCCGTCCCAGGTAATTAGTACATCTGACCTTCTTATACTGACGAACAATTCTGAACAAAATTCATTTCCCGATAAATTAAATGAATCCTCAGATCCTGCGCCTGTATTAAGCTTTATATGGTGGATAAACCATCTGCAGCATCAACTCGGAATAACTTTATCCGAGCTGGAAATACACAAATATTTCGATATGGCGTATAAACAAGCTGAAAATAGTACCTGTACTAGACGCAAGGTTGGTGCAGTTGTACAGTTAGTAAACAATAAGAAAGAACAGCCTCAGTTCTTGATGGGATGTAATCGTGCTCCTCACGGTATTCCTAACTGTACTAAAGCGACATGTCTTCGCACTGTAAATAAAATTCCTTCTGGGAAAAATTTGGACATATGTGTTGCACTTCATGCTGAACAGGATATCATAGTCCAAGCCGCCCGTGAGGGTATCTCTCTTAAAGGTGCCATTCTTTATTGTACTACATCACCCTGTCCGATTTGTACAAGACTTCTTTTAGAATTAGGGTTAAAGGAAATCTATGTCACCGAAATGTATTCCGATACTAGTGGAACCGAATTTGCCGTAGAACATCAGATTTTGAATGTGAAATACAATTCTATGCCAATTCATAGATACAAATTTGCAAATTTACCCACCGAGGAGTAAAACGTTATGAGTTATACCAAAGATGATTGGATTCAAGATACAGTAATTCATCGTGACTGTGTCACTACTGGAATCAATCACGCTATCGTAGAATTGAAACAACGTGCAGAAGATCACGACTTAACTAAATTCGAAGACGAAGAAGCTGAGGGATATTACAAAGCTATTCCATATCTGAGACAACACGAAACTCTTCCTGCAGATATTCAATGTGCATTCGATAGAGCATGGGATCACCATAAAACTAAGAATGATCATCATCCTGAGTTCTATGCTGACGGATTACTGGGAATGGATTTTATCGTGTTGATCGAATTAGCTTCGGACTGGTGTGCAGCGATGCTCAGAGAAAACAATCCTCAGTCAATTGAATCTAATGTGAAAACATTTGCATCCAGATATCACTATCCGGAGTACTTTGCTACGCTTCTAATTAACACCATGAAAAAGGTGTATCCTGTGATTAAAGAACGGTACCAATTCTTGACTAAAGATCTCTAAAAATAGCTTCTGTGAAGTACCTCCCTGGGACACCTTAAATGGTGTCTCAGAGAGTAAAATTATCACGTGTACACCGAGTCAAAATTATGTAACTCAATTAAATTGACGACTATATTACTATTTTGATAGTCTGTCAAATGTTCATAACTTTTACTCTATACAAGGAGTTTGTCATGTCTACTAAGCTTGCTACCGTGATCGAAGCTTTTCAGAACGCATTCGATGCAGAATTTCGTCTGTGGCATTTCACTTCAGAAATACGTGATCGTCAGGATGGGCCTATCACAGGGATGGTGATGTACATCCCTCTGCACCACATCCCGCGTGAGTACACCACGGAAGATTTCAGCAAATTCACAGAACGCTATTTTGAATTCAATGCCCCTGATCTAGTCAACAAGAAGTTCTCTTACGATTCCAGGATCGTCAACGGGTATCTGATGATCGTGATCATCCCTGGTTCGAAGAAGTACTTTACGGCATACGACCAGTGGAGTTCCCGTAACCGTCTTCTTCGTATTTTGTTTCCCATGCGTTACCGTTTCCTGATGGAGGATAACCTGCGTTTTATAGAGAAGAAGTCCAGACTGGACTTCTTCCCTATGTGAATACAATTATGGAATCCATTGGGTCCCACCCACAAGTCCATACAATCCGCAAGGAGTTAAGTTATGTCTCAGGCATACATGGAGTTCATGAAGGAGTTCGTTCAGAGCTTGGTCAACGAATTTCCTCAGTACAAGATGGTGTTACATCACAGTTCTGAAAATGACAGTGATGAAAAGTATCTTAGATTCGGAATAACCATTCCTCTGACAGAGTTTGTTCGGGCCGCGCACGTGATGGATCTGTTCCGCTATCTATCTGCGTACTTCTACGATCGTCGCATGTATCGCAGTCCTGAAGGGTGGTGCATTGGCGATCATTATTTCACCATCGACTGGGAAGTTCTCAAGGGGTGCTGTGCTATAGCAGTCGTCCCGGGAAGTGAGTTGTATTTTGGTCCTTGGCGGGAGTTCGTACACAGTACGGCTACTGCGGAAAAGAAGACCAGACCTCTCGAAGAACCCCACATGGTGTTGATTGAAAATGGTTAGTATGACAACCGTAAGGGTTACCCACACCAGGGTAACCCTTACGTAAACAAACACGAGTGTTATTTGTTTTTAATTTTTGCTGATTTCGTAGAACACATCGTAGAGACTCATGTACGGACGCTCATCTTTCTGACCGTCGAATATCCAGTACCCTCTACTATTGAGAATATCAGAAACCATAGAAGTTGAACACTTCTTCAGTTTCTCAGCGAAGACTTCAGGAGTAGCAGGAATATCTACCAAACTACCTAACGTATTCCAGTTATTGTGCATCCAACAGAACTGGGCCATAAGTTCCATAGCTCTGGATGCTTCATAATTAGTTTCCAGGGTAGAGATAATGCTGTTACGATGAAGGAGTACATCTTCGAGTATAGTCAGATAACGATTGTGGCCCTTCTTAATAAACCCAAAATCCCCAGAGTTCTTCAGATAATGATAGTGCGTAAGATCTGACAATATCCCACCATTCTGAGATACAAGGAATGGAATGATAGTTCCGGACGGTGCAGTCTTACAGCGCAATACAACAGACTGAAGTTCATTGATATCCCTTGCTCCCAGTCCACCATTAGGATATTCCGGACCTTTGTTGGAGTCAATCAATGGTTTAGGATTAGTATTCTGAAGAAGAGTATTGGTTAAGAATGCATACTGATTACCTACACCCTTAATATGATCCCCATTCTGAAGAAACTGCAACTGCTTCTTGATAGGTTCGTAAGGGTTAATATTGGCTTTATCAGAAATCTGTGCAGGGAGCATAAAGTAAATACCATACTGGAATGACCATCTAGATAAGTCAAACATGAGTTTACGCTTAACTCGCCCATCGGTCATATCGTCCATGTTACGACTACTATCTTCCAGTGGTTTACCAGAATATGCTGCCATACATTCTGAAACAGTACGGAGCATGGAGAATGAGTCAATATCCATAAGCATGGGTATCCATGCATATCTGGACTTACCGGTAACGTCGATAAAAGGAGTCTTCCTGAATAGATCCTTTTTATGTTTCAATCGATATTCTCCGGCTTTTCTCAATTCTTCCAACATCTGGTCCATAGGTAATGCTGCACTATTGGTCAGATGGATATCTTGAGAAATTTCTTGACCAGCCATGATATCAAAACGTTTTTTAGTAAATACGTTCTGTTCTGTGTCATGTTTCCATGCTTCAATTTCAGGATACCGTTTCTTAAGGTGAGCTATGAAAGTATCTACGATAGTAGACTTATACTGTCCACCACGTCCCACGATACCAAAGATAGGGGGTAACCCACCATTCAACAAGTAGTTACCATCGGAACCTTTTTCAAAAGCTCCGGTAGCAATATCGAACAATGTACCTGTATTAATATTTGGAAGAGGAGACACTTCTTCCATACCCAGATCCGTAAACATACCCATATAAAACCTCCGAAGAAGATTGATGACTTATGTACACAAGATAAGTCAGATATAGAAAAAGTAATTTATTGTTGATCAGGATAGAGGGAGATTTCTCTCCCTCTATCCGTAGAATTTGTACGTTACAGGTAGTACACTACTTTAGCAAGGGGGTCCATGTATAACTTCACAGACTGATCGCGTCTCAATCCTAAACAATCTGCTTGTTCTTCGGTCTGATTGACATTAATGAATTTGACATATCTGTCGGGAAGAAGAAGTATGACTTCTTTACCTACCTTCAACGTGATCTGTACAACTTCATTGGGGATGTCTTTGAGTTTTGTTTTTCCCGACTTGATCATCTTGGTGCGAATCTCGATCGCTTCAGTCGGATCATTACGATCCAGCATATCACCATCAATTTTATTCGTCAGATCAAGAGGAGCAAGTTTATCAGGCGTAGAAACCTTTTCAGTCTTGTGACAGCTACAACCCTTAGCCATATTGTACCAAACCAACTGTTCCATGATGGAACGTTCATGTCTGTTTGCAATACGTCTGGGATTCGGAATAGCATATACAAGTGATTCATCGGGGACTGGGAGTAGAGGAAGAGTGATATCGTGATGTTCATCCGGTTCAAAGATACCTTCCATGCGAATACGGAAGAAACCATTGTTCATTTTCGGTTTGTAACCGTGATGCCATTCCAGAACCTGAATACGTGCACCAGACATAACGAGGTCAGTTTCAGGAGTCAGACGTGAACCGAATTTCAGAGACATCTGTTTGAAAATTTGAGTAGGATTGTAGTTGTAATCCAATTCAATCATAGTGGAGAAATCGACCCACTTACCGTCGACACATGCCTGAATCTTGATTTTGGTCGGATGAGGTGCACTCTTATCGAGGTTGTCCTTATCTGCTACACGACATACGAACATAACGTTCCTGAGGCGGAACTTTTTATGGGAAAATACATACCCAATATGTTCAATATCATTTTTACCAGTTGAAGAGAATAGCTGTTGTTCAGTATAGTTAAGCTGAGCACGATCTGCAGCCGTTATCGTTGGAAGAAAACAATTGAACGATGAGAACGCGTGAGGGGGTATGCCCCCAGTCACCATTGATGATACGGCAATGTGACCGTCTGCGTTTTTCATACTGCGCATGATCGGAAACAGATTTTGCACTTCTCCGGTATACCCAGTAGTATGTGTAATGTATCGACGAATTTCTGGATCCAGTTGCTGGTGCGCGATTGTATTACCATCCATTGCAATATACAAGTTAGGATAGTGATTCAACATTTCCCGTGCATACAGTTCCGGAATGTAAGTGTCAGGAACACTCTCTAAAAGAACCCCCGCCAGAGATATCGAACCCTGATCGATACGATATACATCCCGGTCAATGGTGGTACATATCAACAGTGTGGTAAATCCGAGCTTCTTTAATGTTGGTAACCATCCCTGCACCACTGTCAATCCCGTGGTTTCTTTACCAGAACGAGGTTCAAGTCGAACAATGTGTATGTTGGGATTAAAGAATGTTCCTGGAAACTTACACATCTCTGCATATGTGCAGACATGCTTTTGTAGATACAGTTGCATATCAGAACTTCCTTGTTAATGTGAATGAACTATAATTTCATCAAGGTATGTACAAGATTACATCACAGGGTAAGGTTTAACCTTACCCTGTGACATATACTAAACAATTTCGGTAATACCTGTTGCTTCAATCCTGTACGACTTCCCGTTGATGGGGTTGGTGACGGTTCTGGGATAACCCACTACATCTTGAACAGTCTTATTGGTATCTTGAACCCAAGCTCCATTGACATAATCCCAGGTACAATTAAGGGTTAAGTCAAATAACTGATTGGCATTCGCACCACCCTCAAATACTACACTGGAGAAAGTGGAGTATTGTTGAGAGAAACATGAGTATCCGTATTTACATGGTTCCAGTGCCCATGCAAGATTCGGAAAGTCATTTATGTCTATTTCCAACTTTGATACTGCCAATAGTGAAGTAGTTCCAAACTGTGAACAAGTTGCTATGAGCATAGAACCAATACGCTCTACTCTAACTCGGGTATGTTTAACAGCCGACCAGTTACCACTTTTCTTAAAACTGGTATTATTGACTTTAGAGATGACGGATACTACACCATCGACATAAAGTGCCAAAGACCATGATGTACTACCTGTCCAGTCGGTTACACCTCCAGGTTCACGTACAGCAAGAATAGCATAGTTGCTTGCACCTATACGTTTAAATGCAACGACTAGTGCAATAACATCATTATCTTCAGCATTACTTGACAAGGTACATTCATGTACATAGTTCGTGAATTCTTCTGGAGAAACAAATCCGGTCAAATACCCCGAGTTGACAGTACATCGAAATCCCGTTCCATACAACTGCCATGCCGCAGCTTCACCGCCCGGAGTAGTACCGGCAGGATAGTACAGTGTGTTGTTAGAG
>Ga0075011_10001980_pt1 | contig 11136 bp, 9 predicted proteins | sample TARM_MetaG_T_14_FD_72354 | JGI IMG/M metagenome (GOLD analysis project Ga0075011, IMG submission 72354) | Freshwater microbial communities from Pennsylvania, USA, analyzing microbe dynamics in response to fracking - TARM_MetaG_T_14 | ecosystem: Environmental > Aquatic > Freshwater > River...
GGTATAATCCGTGCCTTCGAGGTCGTTGTCGATGGTTTTGGGGATGCCGACCACGGGCATGCCCATCTGTTGGAACTTGTGCGCCAGTTCCAGGGTGCCCTCGCCGCCAACCACGAAAAGACAGTCCAGGCCGAGCATCCTGAACGTGTCCATGGCCTGATCGGAAAGGTCGCTGATCTTGATATGGCCCTCTTCGTCGAATTCCCGGTAGGCGAACGGGTTACCCTTGTTGGTGGTGCCGAGGATCGTCCCGCCCATGGTCAGGATGTCCTTGGTGTTGCCGGTGGTCAGCCGCATGGTCCGGCCGAAGATGAGGCCGTCGAAACCGTTCTCAAGCCCCAGCACTTCTGCCCCGTACTGTATGATCGCCGTCCGGGTCACGGCCCGGATCACGGCGTTGAGGCCGGAGCAATCCCCCCCGCCGGTCAGAATTCCAACACGCTTCAAACCCATAATTCCTCCTGGAAGATGCGGTGATCACATGACATTTGTCCCTACATCGGGCTCCGCCGAGCGTCCATCCCCAGTGTCAGACCCACGAGGCGTGGCCATGACGAGCGTGAAAGAGGACGCAACTCATTTCATGCCACTGCATCCGCATCCGCTTCTGCGTAGCAGATCGTTAAAAGATGCCGGCCCGGCGGCGGGTCTGCTCGAACCTGCTGATCATCTTTGGAGCCGAAGGCGAAGAGCGGAAAAACTCCCGGCGATCACGCCCCTCCGCACCAGAGACAGCAGGTGTTCTTGCCTGAACATTTCGAATCATAGAGCGCGATATCGGCCTTCTTGAACAGCGACCCGAAATCCTCATCATCGGAGGAAGTCACTGCGATACCGATGCTGACAGAAAGATCCTGGTGTATGGATAATTTTTCAAGTTCCGAGATGATTACCCTGGCGCAACGGTGCGCCGTTTCCAGCATCTGCTCTTTGGCGTGCCGAGTCCCGGGAAAGAGGACGGCGAATTCATCGCCCCCCAAACGAAAAATGTTCTCCAAGTCAAAATTATCCCGCAGTATGTCTGCAAATGCGACAAGTATCCTGTCCCCTTCATCATGGCCGTACTGATCGTTGATCTGTTTGAAATTATCGAGGTCAGCCAGCAGCAGCGCCGTTCCGGACATGCACGGGGTATCCCGCAAAAAATCATGCAGTTTACGGCGATTGTTCAGCTTGGTCAGATAGTCCGTATTGGCGTCGAAGATGAGTTGGTGCTTCTGGTGGTACTCTTTTGTGACATCGAAAAACAAATAGATATATCCGGCGAATTCGCTGAATACATCAAGCAGCTTTTCCTGTTGTATTTTGAAAACACGTTCACTGGCGAGAAGAAAAACCCCATCCCTGGAATCCTCGATCAACAGTTGTTCCGATGAGCAGTCATCCGCAAAGGCTTTGAGCAGCCCCTCGAATTTTTTCCCAAGCAATCCCTTTGACTGGGAGGAAAACAAAGCGAGGGATTTCTGGTTCACCCCCGTGACGTGCTGGTCCTTGTCGGTGGCGATCACGCCGAAGGGCAGACTCTCGAAGAGGATGTTCATTTCTATCTGAAGATTCTGCAGATCCGTGACATCGCGCGCGACCCCGACCGTGCCAAGCACGTCCCCGTTGCGGTCGAACAGAGGCGACTTGTACGTCTTGAATTTACGCATGGAATCTTTGATCTTGACGGTCTCGTCGAAGAGACAATTCTTCTTTTCCCTGAGAACGATTTCCTCCGACTCAAGGCAGACATATTCCCCTTTGGCATATTCATCAGGCTCGATGTCCCATATGTAGTAGTGGCCACGACCCTGAACATCTTCCTTGGTCTTGCCGACTGCCTCACAAAAACTTTTGTTCACCCGCAAATGAGCTCCACGGGCATCCTTGAACCATATAAGATCCGGCAGGCTGTCAATAAGCGTATCGAGATATTTTTCCGTCAGACAGGAGTCTTCATCCTTTCTTATACGTGAAACGATCTTGCCGAACAGAAATGCAATTTTCTCAGCATCCAGCGGCCCTGTCCACAATTCATCGAAATACTTGTAATTCTCAGAACAGACTCTAAAATTTTGAAAATCTGAACACACAACGAAAATTGATTCGCTTTTTTTCGCGTCATATATCTTACGAATCATTTCCGAGCTGAATGCAGTATTCAAAATGATTATTGAAAAATCTCTCAATACTTCGAAATCAACTACTTCAGATGTGAATATCTCATACTCAAGATTTGGAAGCGGATCCACGCTCTTCAGTACGCCGTCAATAAAAAAATCATCTGCAAGTATGCATACTTTCACGAGTCTGTGGTACATAGAATAAATCCCCTCAACACACAGTGATGTCCAGATCGAAGAGACTCCCCGGCTTTCCGCGCATTGAAAACCCTGCATCCCGCTGAATACGTTTCGCGCTTGGTTGAAAGCGATATTCAGCCTGAGTCCAGTTCCACCGCGCCCCATGCGCTTGGATGAAAAAAGGATTGAAAACCCTTTTGCGCAGAATCGGGAATGCCCATCCCTTCCAGCGTGACGATGACGAGGAGGGCGGCCCGACAGACGATGAATCAACGGAATTTCAGGACGGAGCGTTACCTCCCTGCACGGGAGCAAAGCTGCGCGGGGAAGTTTGACCCAGCATAGTCACTGAGTCAAAGCTCAAAAATGCTACAAAAAATAGAACTCACAATAAACATTAGAAATCATTACTATTTTAAAATCACTAAAAAAAGCGCGCGGTTTTTAGCAGCCAGACCTGCCCTGCACAAAACATACAGAAAAAGCCCGCCGGAGTCACCGGACAGGCTTTTTCTTCTGGATCATGATCTGACGTAGCGTTCTTTGGCTCTCAACCCTCGGACGTGGTCGGGTCGATGATGGTCTTGACTTCGCTCACGCTGTTGGCCGGGAAGCCGCCCTTGGTGGCATGCTCGCGCACGGCCGCTTCGCTTGGGGCGATGTATACGCAATAAATCTTGTCCGACGTCACGAAACTCTCCACCCACTGGATGGAAGGCCCCATTTCCTTGAGCACGCCGCAGGAATGCTGAGCGATGCCCTGCAGGGTTTCGGCGGTCATGCTGCCAGCGCCGGGAATCTCGCGTTCAATGATGTACTTAGGCATACCATCTCCTTAAGGTTAGAGGACCGTGGCGGGTGGATGCGGATCGTCCCGCTACAGGATTATTCTGCGGAAAGATCACTTTCAATTTTACGGCCAACAAAGGCCATGCCCTTAAAAAACGGAACGTTGCACGTCAGAAGACCCCGCGCCGAAAGCCGGAAACCGGCCCATATCGATACAGTGCCAAATTGTTTTCGTATCAAAAAGATCCACAATGCTGCGCCGAAAAACGGGATCACGGCAGGCTGCCACGCCCCTGCCCGTCCGCTCCCCGCTGGAAGCCATGACGCGTTATTCCAGGGCCTGATCCAGATCCGCCAGGATATCGTCGATGTGTTCGATGCCCACGGAAAACCGGACCAGATCCGGGGTGATGCCCCCTGCCGCCTGCTCCGCTTCCGAGAGCTGGGAGTGGGTGGTGCTGGCCGGGTGGATGGCCAGGCTCTTGGCATCGCCGACATTGGCCAGATGCGAGATCAGGCGCAGGCGATTGATAAAATCCCGCCCGGCCTCAAGCCCGCCCTTGACCCCGAACACGACCATGCCGCCAAACCCGCGCGGGAACATGGTCCGGGCCAGATCGTAGGATGGATCGCCGGGCAGGCCCGGATAGCGCACCCAGGACACCTTGGGGTGTCCGGCCAGAAATTCCGCCGCCTGCAGGGCGTTCTCACTGTGCCGTTCCATGCGCAGGGCCAGGGTTTCCAGGCCCTGCAGGAAGATCCAGCAGTTGTCGGGCGAGAGGCACGCGCCAAGGTTGCGCAAGGGGACCAGGCGCATGCGCAGGATGAAGGCCAGAGGACTGAGCTCGCCCAGGTCATGGGCGTAGCGCAGGCCGTGGTAAGACGGGTCGGGCTCGTTGTAGAGGGCGAATTTGGGATCGGTCCAGTCGAAGGTGCCGCCGTCGACCACCGCCCCGCCGATGGCCGTACCGTGCCCGCCGATCCACTTGGTCAGCGAATGCACGACGATGTCCGCCCCGTATTCCAGCGGCCGGAACAGGTAGGGCGTGGTAAACGTCGCGTCCACCACCAGGGGCAGGTTGTGCTCGTGGGCGATGGCAGACAGGGCTTCGATATTGGCCACGTCCAGGGCCGGGTTGCCGATGACCTCGGTGTAGATGAGCCGGGTGCGCTCGTTTATGGCCGCGCGCACGGCATCCGGATTGTGGATGTCCACGAAGCGGGTGGTGATCCCGGCGTCGGGCAGGATGGCGGCGAACATGGTGTGCGTGCCGCCGTAGAGGGTGCTGGACGAGACCAGCTCGTCACCCTGGCGGCAGATGTTGATGACCGTGTAGTGAATGGCCGCCGTGCCCGAGGCCAGGGCCAGGGCGGCCTTGCCGCCTTCGAGCTGGGCCAGGCGCGTCTCCAGTGCCTCCTGGGTCGGCCCGCCCAGGCGGGTGTAGATGTTGCCCAGCTGGCGCAGGGCAAAGAGGTCGGCGGCGTGGTCCGCATCCTTGAACAGGTAGGCCGAGGTGCGATGCACCGGAACGGCGCGGGAGCCCGTGGCATCGGGGGCATAGCCGCCGTGCAGGGCCCTGGTTTCAAATCGTTGCATGGTTCCTCCTGTCCAGGCTTTGCCGGACTCTGATTCGTGAGGCGATCAGCCAAAAAGCCGAGTATTTTTCCCGGGCCGTTCAAAAACCGTTCTGGCAAGACGCTCTTGTGCCCTGCATGGGTAAGCCGATTTTGAAAGGCGTCACTGCAAAAAGTCGTCATCCCCTTGAAGAAGGGGATCCATCCCATCATGCCTTTTTAACCACCTGAAAAGAATGGATTCCCGCCTTCGCGGGAATGACACCCAGGCTCTTTCGCGACTTTTTCAATGGCGTCTGGCGGACGCGGTGTAGCCGACTACATAAGCCCGCCAAAATCGGGGAGCAACGCAGTCCAGAACGGATTTTTCAACGGTCCCGTATCATGAAGATTCCGTACGAGGCGAGAAGATTGGGCCAAAACCGTACCTCGCGCATGCTCCCGTCGCCGGACGGATTCACGGCCAGGGAGCGGATGATGGAAAAGGGCACGGCCCGCGAATAGGCCCGGAAATCCTCCAGGCTCAGCACCCGGATGTTGGGCGTGTTGTACCACTGGTAGGGCAGCTCCGGCGTGACCGGCACATGCCCGGAAAAAGCCATCTGCAACCGGATCGGCAGACAGCAGAAATTGGGAAAACTGACGATGCCCCGGCGGCCGACCCGAAGCATCTGCTGCAGCAGGGCTGTGGGCTCGTAGGCCTGTTGCAGGGTCTGGGACACGATCACGTAGTCGAAAGCCTTGTCCGGAAAACCCGGCAGCTCCTTGTTGATATCCCCATGGATGACCGACAGGCCCTGGGCGATACAGGACACGACCTCGTCCTCATCGTGTTCGATGCCAAGGCCAATCACCTCCTTGGTGTCGCGCAGAAAGCGCAAGAGCTTGCCGTCGGCGCACCCGAGGTCCAGCACCCGGCTGCCCGGCTCGATCCAGGAAGCGACGACGCGCAGGTCGAAACGCAGCTCGTGCCCGTCCCCGGCACACTGTTCAGCAGCCATGCAGGCCTCCCAAAAATCCCCTGATCACGGTTTCAAGTCTCTCGTCTGGGAGCAAAAAGGCGTCATGCCCCCAGGGGGCGGTGATCTCACAGAAACTCACGTCCCGTCCCAAGGCTTTGAGCACATCGACGATCTGCCGCGACTGGTAGGTCGGGTAGAGCCAATCCGAGGTGAAGGACACCAGCTGAAAACGCGCCCTCGATCCAGCCAGGGCACGCCTAGCCGGGCTGTCGGGGCTGGCGAGGTCCAGGTCGAAATAATCCCCGGCCTTGGTCACGTAGAGAAAGGCGTTGGCGTCGAAGCGCTCCACGAATTTCTTGCCCTGGTGGTGCAGGTAGCTTTCGACCTGAAAATCGCCCTCGAAGTTGAAGGCAAACGCCCCGCTCCGCAGTTCGCGACCGAACTTCACGTGCATGGACTCGTCGGAAAGATAGGTGATATGCCCGATCATGCGCGCCACGGCCAGGCCCAGATCCGGGCGCACGCCGTCGTAATAGTCGCCGTTCTTCCAATTGGGGTCGCTCATGATGGACTGCCGGGCGACCTCGTTGAAGGCGATGGCCTGGGGCGAATGGCGGCTGGTGGTGGCCAGGGCCAGGATACCGCCCACCATGTCCGGATAGCTTGCGGCCCATTGCAGGGTCTGCATCCCGCCCAAAGAGCCGCCGGTCACGGCCAGAAGGCGCTCGACGCCAAGGTAGCGGACCAACTCGCGCTGGGCGCGGACCATGTCGGGGATGGTCACGATGGGAAAATCAAGACCCCAATAACGACCCGTGGCAGGATTGATGGACGACGGCCCGCAGGAGCCCATGCAGCTGCCGATGACGTTGGAGCAGATCACGAAATAGCGGTCCGTGTCGATGGGCTTGCCCGGGCCCACGTAATGCTCCCACCAGCCGGGCTTGTCGTCGCCTTCGTGGTATCCGGCCACGTGGGCGTCGCCGGTCAGGGCGTGACAGATAAGCACGACGTTGGAGCGCTCGGCGTTCAGCTCGCCATAGGTCTCGTAGGCCAGGGACACGGGCCCCAGACCCACCCCGCTGTCAAGGGTCATGGGGTGCGGGGGATGCGCGAAGGTGAAGGACTGGGTGCGGACCGTCCCTACGCTGTGCTCTGCCATTACATGCTCCGTTATTTCAGACTGAATGACTCAGAATTTAAGATTCCCCAACCTCAAGGTCAAGGTCAAGGTCGACGATACGAGCATCGACCACGCACGCCTGCCCGTCAAGCCCATCCTGGCCCTCCCGTCCGAGCCGTGCTATACGCCCGGACACGAACCACACTGGAGGCAACCATGCACCGATCCGATATTCTCGACCGGCTCGATCCCCACACCGTCTGGGACATGATCATCATCGGCGGCGGGGCCACGGGCCTGGGCTGCGGCGTGGACGCGGCCAGCCGGGGCTACAAGGCCCTTTTACTGGAGGAACGCGATTTCTCCCAAGGCACGTCCAGCCGCTCCACCAAGCTGGTCCACGGCGGGGTGCGCTACCTGCAACAGGGCAACCTGGCCCTGGTCATGGACGCCCTGCACGAGCGCGGCGTGCTGCTGAGGAACGCCCCGCACCTGGTCTACAACCAGGCCTTTGTCGTGCCGGACTACAAATGGTGGGAGCGCCCGTTCTACGGTGTGGGCCTTAAACTTTACGACATGCTGGCGGGAAAACTCGGATTCGGCTGCTCGCGCATCCTCTCGCGTGCGAAAACCCTGAACATGATCCCCAACCTCGAACCCACGGACCTGCGCGGTGGGGTCATCTACTACGACGGCCAGTTCGACGATTCGCGCCTGGCCATCACCCTGGCCCGCACCATGGCGGACCTGGGCGGACTGCCCGTCAACCACATGGGCGTGAGCAAACTCCTCAAGGATGAAAACGGGCTGGTCAGCGGCGTGGAGGCCACGGATTCCCTGACAGGAGAGGTCCGCCAGTTGCAGTCAAAGGTCATCATTAACGCCACGGGCGTGTTCGTCGATGAAATCCTGCGCATGGACGATGCCAGCGCGCCCAGACTCATCGCCCCGTCCCAGGGAGTCCACCTGGTCCTCGACAAGTCCTTCTCCCCCGGCGACACGGCCATCATGGTCCCGCACACCGACGACGGCCGGGTCATCTTTCTCGTGCCCTGGCACGGGCGCGTGCTGGTCGGAACCACTGACGTGGCCCTGGACACTCCGAGCCCCGAGCCCAGACCCATGGAAGAGGAGATCACTTTCCTGCTCGAACACGCTGGCCGCTACCTGACCCGCGATCCAAAGCGCAGCGACATTTTAAGCGTCTTTGCCGGTATCCGACCCCTGATCCGGGCCGAGGGCGAAGACAAGACCTCGTCCCTGTCCCGCGACCATTACCTGACCATTTCCCAGAGCGGGCTCGTGACCATCGCAGGCGGCAAATGGACCACCTACCGCAAGATGGGCGAGGACGCCGTGACCCAGGCCGCGCGCTTCGCGGGCCTGCCCCCCCACTCCTGCAAGACCGAGAACCTGCCCCTGCACGGCTGGCTCGGCGGCGTGGACCCGCGCGACCACCTCTCGGTCTACGGCAGCGACATCGAGGAAATCCGCGAGATGATCCGCCGCGACCCGGAACTGGGCAAGCCCCTGCACTACAAGCTGCCCTACCTGCGGGCCGAGGTGGTCTGGGCCGTGCGACGTGAATGGGCCCGTACCCTGTCCGACGTGCTGCGTCACCGCACCCGCGCGCTGATCCTGGACGCAAGCGTAAGCATGATCATCGCCCGCGACGTGGCCGAAATCATGGCCCTTGAACTGGACCAGGGCAAAGACTGGATCGAGGAACAGGTGGGCAGCTTTCGCGAACTGGCAAGGGATTATCTGGCGGGCTGAAAGCGTTGCGGCGGGCAGAGCCCGCCGCAACGCGAACAAGAGAGAGGGACTTTAGGCCTCGAACACGGCCCAGGGAAAATCGGCGTCGTCCAGCAGCGTGAGGGTCGCGCCGGGCAGTTCAACCGGAACTCCCGCCGCCGATTCCGGCCAAGCCAAAGTGATCAGCCCGCCCCTGGCCGCCGAGGTCACGCCCACGATGGAATCCTCCACGGCCATGCATTCCTGGGGAGCGAATCCAGCCCGCCGGGCAGCCTCCAGATACGGGTCCGGCGCAGGCTTGCCGCTGGCCACATCGTTGCCGCAGACCGTGAAGGCCATCAGCTCCCACAGCCCGAGCACGCGCAGGTTGGCCTCGATGACCGGGGCCTCGCCGTTGGACACGGCGGCCTGGAGCACGCCCCGCTCATGCAGACGCTTCACCGCAGCCACGGGTCCGGGGCGCATCATGTCCTGGCGCAAACCCTCCATATAGGCACCGGCGCAATCGGCGCGGAAACCCTCTTCCGTCAGTCCGGCGGGAAGGCGACGCTTAAGGATGGTCCATTTCTCCGGCATGGTCTTGCCCAAAAGCTCGTCGTTGGCTTTCTCGCTCAGGGTATAGCCATGCCTTGCGCACCAGTCGCGGATGACCTCGTAATGCAGGCCCTCGGTGGTGATGAGGGTCCCGTCTATATCCCAGAAAACGGCCTTGGGCCGCTTCACAAGCGTCATTTTTCCTCCTGTTTGCATGCTTCCAGCACAGCCTTGGCCCGGGCCGGAAAATCGGTGATGATGCCGGCCGCCCCCTCGCGGGCCAGCCACAGCATGTCTTCCTCACGGTTCACTGTGTAGACGTTGGTCTCAAATCCGGCCTCACCAAAAGCTGCGATACGGCCAGGAAAGAGGCCTTTGAGGGACGGATGCAGCGCCACGGCGCCCAGATCCTTGAGCCGCGCCACGATGCCCTGCGTTGAGGCGGCCATGGCCTTTTCGTCCAGCAGCAGGCCCACGGGCACTTCCGGGCAGAGTTCGCGAAAAAGCTCCAAGGACTTCTGCCTGAAGGACGAGACCAGCACCCGGCCATCCAGCCTCGCAGCACGGATCAGGGCGGCAACAGCCTCCACCAGCCCCGCGTCATCCCCGCCGAGCATGTCCTTGATCTCGACATTGACGGCCAGGCCGCTCCCCTGGGTCCAGGCCAGTGCCTCGCCCAGGGTCGGGACAGGCTCGCCGGCGAACTGCGCGAGAGCGTCGGTGCCGATCTCCCCCGCCGCCACTGTGCCGAAAGGGTCACGCCGAACGAACCAGCTCCCCGCGTCCAGACTGCGGATCTGGCCCAGGGTCAGCCGATTCACCACATGATGCCTGCGCGTGGGCATCCCCGGCCGCGACGCGATGTCCGTGACGCGGCGCAGGCCGTGATCGTGAGTGACGACGACCTCGCCGTCAAGGGTGAGATGCACGTCCAACTCCCAGCCGTCCGCACCCTGGGCCAGGGCGGCGCGGGCCGCGGCCATGGTATTTTCCGGGGCCGCGCTGCGCGCCCCGCGATGGGCCCAGACCTTGGGCAGGGAGAAAAGGTGAGGCATGGCTGACTCCTTGGGAAGGGCGAAAGGCAATGGACGGTATGGGTCATTGGGCACGCCCCCCGGTCCACAGGGTCCATGCCTTCCATATCGTCCATCAAAAGCCCTTTGGGCAACGGTGTCGTCCAAAAGGCGGTACTCGAAGGCCCCTTTCCCGTCCAGAGGTAGGCTTACCGGGCGGGTCATCCTAAAAAAAGAGTTACAGGTTTACCCTGCAACTCCTTTGTTTTCCTGGTCTGGTCGATAGACTCGAACCAGTGGCTCTCAATTCTCAAACAAAAATTTCCTATACCTTTTCACTCTGGCATCATGGCGCATTGTGTAACCCAAAAAGTCGCGTCAAATGACAGCGCTCTCTACTGATTGATTATTATTTTTCCGCAAAGACAATTTGCTTTGAATGATATTGTTTACAGACGATATAAGCTCATTCTGCCTTATTGGCTTTATAATATAATCTGCAGCGTGCATCTTGAAACTCATGTCGATTGTCTCCAAGGTCGGATATGCTGTCATTATGATGACCTGAGTTTCAACTTCGTTACGATCAATTTTTTTCAAGACATCCAATCCACATCCATCACTGAGAATAATATCAACAATTATCACATCATAAATTGTCTCTTTAATTTTTGAAAGAGATTCCAATAAATTTTTTGACGTGCAGACAGTATTTCCTTTCTCGGCCAGAAATTTACAAAATGTAAATCGAATGGATTCTTCGTCATCAATGACAAGTATGTTTGCGCTCATAGCTACTTCAAAGTAAATTTCATAAAAATGAATTTTTGAAAGAAATTATGCCGAAACACAAGTTTGGATTCGTAGTCGAAACCGCACTGCCAAGAAACCACTAGACCGAATCATTACAACATCCGTGCCAATGCAAAAGGAAAAATGAACATTTTTACTGTTCTAAAATAGTTGAGATTTTCGATGAAAAAAAAGGACACGGCGGAAAGAGGCAAGCAAAACACGTTGCATGCAACAGAACCGTTGCATGTGAAAATTGTATCAGAAACGCTACAGTTTCATGTCGAGAGAATCCCGAATCAGACCGT
>Ga0075011_10001982_pt1 | contig 11132 bp, 8 predicted proteins | sample TARM_MetaG_T_14_FD_72354 | JGI IMG/M metagenome (GOLD analysis project Ga0075011, IMG submission 72354) | Freshwater microbial communities from Pennsylvania, USA, analyzing microbe dynamics in response to fracking - TARM_MetaG_T_14 | ecosystem: Environmental > Aquatic > Freshwater > River...
CCGCCCGACCCGCCCGCGTAATTGATGCAGCTGCGCTAAACCCAAGCGTTCAGGGTTTTCGATTATCATTAAACTCGAATTGGGTACATCCACCCCCACCTCAATGACAGTCGTCGCCACCAGCAGGTCTAATTGCCCCGCTTTAAAATAATCCATCACATACTGTTTTTCAATGGCCTTCATCCGTCCATGTACTAAACCGATACGCAAACCCGGCAGTGACAGTTGCAGGTTATTGGCAGTCTCTTCTGCAGCCTGACAATCCAGCGCCTCTGATTCCTCAATTAAAGTGCACACCCAATACGCCTGCCGTCCCTCATTTTTACAGGAGTGATAAACGCGCGCAATAATCTCATCACGCCGGGAGTCCGGCAGCGCCACTGTCTGTACTGGGGTACGCCCGGGGGGCAATTCATCAATAACCGACACATTGAGATCCGCATAGGCCGTCATGGCGAGTGTTCTCGGAATAGGAGTAGCAGTCATAGTTAACTGGTGCGGGGCGAACGCACCTGACTGCCCTTTTTCACGCAGCGCTAAACGCTGGTGCACACCAAAGCGGTGCTGCTCATCGACAATAATCAATGCTAAATTATTAAACTGTACGCCATCCTGAAACAGCGCATGGGTGCCGATCACCATTTTAGATAAACCCAGGCTGATATTTTCCAACTGCGAGCGCTTCTCTTTAACTTTCATTTTGCCGCAGAGCATGCCCACACCAATTTTTAACGGCGCAAACCATTTGCTGAAATTAATCAGATGCTGCTCAGCCAGTAGCTCAGTAGGCGCCATTAACGCAACCTGATAACCCGCTTCAATCACGCGCAGCGCAGCCAGTGCCGCCACTAATGTTTTTCCCGAGCCGACATCGCCCTGCACCAAACGCATCATAGGCACGGTCTGCTCTAAATCAGAGTAAATCTCTTCTGTTACTCTCGATTGTGCATTGGTCAGCGAAAAGGCAAGGCCGGCTAATAACTGCTGCTGCAGGGTGCCCGTCTCTCTGAACGCGGTAGCCTGATGGCGCTGCGCATCAGCGCGCAGCGCAAGCATGCTAATCTGCTGCGCCACTAACTCTTCAAGAATAAGGCGTTGCTGGGCGGGATGAGTTTTAGCTTCGAGCTGCTCAATACAGGCATCCGCTGGCGGGCGATGAATATAATACAGCGCATCGTGCAAACTAATTGGATAACTGAGCTGCTCTATTGGCAGTAATTCATCTATTTTATTTTGCTGTAAAAAAACTAACGCCTGCTCTGTTAAACTACGTAAACTGTTCTGTTTTAAACCATCCGTTGATGGATAGACAGGGGTTAAGCTCGCCGCAGAATGGCTTTTTTCGGGTGCATCAAGCAGCGTATAGTCTGGATGGGTTACCTCAAATCCCTGGTAACCGCGTTTAAATTCGCCAAAACATTTAATCAGCGCCCCTTTTACAAAGCTGTTTTGCTGCGCCGCATTAAAATGAAAAAAGTTAAGCGTTACACTGCCGCTGCCATCGCTTATCTTGCATTTTAGAATGCGTCTCTTAGCCGATTGCAGATCGCAGCTTAACACCCGCCCCTGAACGCTTACCTGCATACTATCTTTTAAATCTGCAATAGGGTAAATTCGGGTTCTGTCCTGATAATGTAACGGCAGATGAAAGAGCAGATCAGCAACACTGTACAGACCCATCTTAGCCAGCCTTTGCGAGGCTTTAATACCTACCCCTTTAAGAACAGTTAAGGGCACTTTATCTAATTTCATTTTCAACCCCAAACAGTTAAACTCGACAGCGCATAATAATCACAACGTGACTCTATTATGCTTCAAATTGCGCTGATTATTTATATAATTTACCAAGGAAATAGCTATGCATGTATTATTTTCAATTTTTATTCTTTTATTTAGCGCTTTTGCACTGGCAGAAAACTCAGCAGTAGATGAGCGTATGGAAGAGGAAAAAGACCTTCAAGAGAGTCGCTTTTCTATTATCCCCCATAAACCCAATTATATTTTGCCTTTTTCTTTTAATACAGATATTCAATCTTCTAATGCTTATCAGGGGGTTGTTGCACCTGAGGAATTTAATCAAACAGAGGTGAAATTTCAGGTCAGTTTTAAAATTCCTGTCGTCGTTGATATTGCCGACCTCCCCCTTTCACTCTATTTTGGTTATACCCAAGTTTCTTTCTGGCAGGCATATAATTCCAGCAATTCATCCCCGTTTCGCGAAACCAATTATGAGCCGGAAGTCTTTATACAGTGGTTGCACAGCGAGAAATTAGGGGGCGGTTGGCATTTTAAATTAGCAACGCTGAACTTAACTCATCAATCCAATGGAAAAACAGAGCCTATCTCGCGCAGTTGGAACCGCATCGAAAGCAATATTGTTTTTGAAAATGGGCCGTTAAGTATCGCGTTTAATCCCTGGATCCGTTTCCAGGAGGAGTCCGACAGTGACAATAATCCGGATCTGCTGGATTATTATGGCCACGGAAAGATTTATGCACTGTATCAGATGGAGAAACATAATTTCTCGCTTACCAGCCGCAATAATCTCGAAAGCGGGTTTAGCAAAGGCTCACTGGAAATGAACTGGAGCTTCCCGCTCTACGGTAGGATCCGCGGTTATTTTCAGATCTTCTCAGGTTATGGCAACAGCCTGATAGAATACAATGAATATACCAATACCGTAGGTTTAGGTATCTCATTAACCGACTGGTTATAAGTCACTCAGCGCATTAACTATCTCTTCACTGACTTGTTCGATAAATAGCAGACGCTTGCTGTTATCGACATCTGCGCGGTTTGCGCTCAGTGATGACCAGTCCGGATGGTTACGCGATTTACGCAGCCATTTAGACCAGTTTTTTGGCAGTTCATTTTTTTGCTGATGTGCACTCACCTGATAATCAATTTTAGCAAAACTCGCATGCCCTCTTTGTTGCAGAAGCGCCAGCAGTTTGAGCTGCCTTAACCACAATACCTGCAGCGTAGCCTCATTTAAGCAGAGATAACGACAGCCTTTAACCTTGGCCTGTATCTCATCATAATAGCGTTGCTTCACCCCCCATAACGCACCTGCAATTCCACCCGTAACAGCGGCGGCGCCCAAGGTCATTCCCGCTGTAAGCAGATCAATGGCAACGCCCAGTCCGGCGCCTTTAGCGATATTGCCAGTTAATTTTATGCCAAACTCCTGCAGGTTGTCCGCTGAAAAAAGATCCAGCGGCCAGCCATCCCGGGCAACGGGCAGTTCACTCTTTTCCAGATCCCCGGCGCGAAACTGATAGAGCGTCAGCAAACGGCGCACACATTGGCTTTCTGCGCGGCGCACCGTCTGTTGCAGCTTAAGCGTTGCCTGTTCAATCGCCGGCTCTGTATTAACCGCCTTGTAACGTACACACGCAGATTCAATGAAGAGATTGGCGACCATAGCACTGGCGGCATTAAAACGTTCAGACCACTGCATACGGCGCTGACTGATAAACTCCTGCAGGAGACTCTCTTTATCCGCCAGCAGGGTCTGCATTTTCTGGTAAATTTTAATTTCATCGGCAAATTTAAAATGCACATTATCAAAGCAGACAAAAGCATGAAAGTTTAAGCGTGCCAGTTGCGTTTTCCACAGAGCTAAATTGGCACTGCCGGCCTGAGTAAAATTAAGTACCGGGATAACGGGTTTTGCCGCATAACTGAGGATCTGTAATTCATCGCGATATTTACCTAAAATGGGCTCACGCAGATCGATAACATAAAAAATAAGATCATTACTTAACAGCGTACGCAGCACTTTCGCTTCCTGCTCAAACTCAGGATACTCAGACTGCTGCGCAAGAAATTTTTGTATGCGCTCAACCCCGTCCACAGACTGGCCAGTAAAATAACCACTTAAAATATGCTGCAGGCGGATAGAGTCCTCCAGTCCGGGGGTATCAAACAGAGCAAGGCGATTACGCTCATCAATCAACAAGGCACCACCTTCAACATGACGGGTAGTACCGGCCTGATCGGCAACTTCACCAAATTCGCTATCACGTAATAAGGTACGCATTAATGATGTTTTCCCGGCATTGGCATGGCCAACCACAGCAACTGACAACCCTATTTTACTCATCCTGCCCCCGGATTTTAAATTGCATAATATTATCCAACGCAATATCAGCCTGTGCCGCAAGCTGATACCAGTCGCTGCGGCGTTTGCTGACAGAAGAGGACGGCATAAGCCCCTCGTCGATAAGTAACAGATAAAACCGTTTTGCGCTTACACAAGTTAATGACTTAATAAATGCTGACAAACCGCGATCCGGCAAACGCGCTAAGGTGACATATAACACAACCGCCACCTGAGGCGTTGTGGCAATCTCTTTTAATAAACGCTGCTGGGCTTGAAAATCACAAACATTTTCTAATAGCGCCAACTGCTCAGGAGAATAGTGTTTAACATGCTGCTTGCATTCACTAAATTGTGCTGCAGATAACTCTATCGCCACAGGATAAAAACTGGACGGTAACTGCTGCCCTGATGTTTGCAGATGAGCGGGATAAGTATCTGCAATTGCAGAGTGATCCGGGTCACTGATCCCAAGCGAAGTCACATTGGGTTTTAACTGCTGACGTAACTGTACGTAATAAGGCAGAGTTAATTTCAAATCGAAGCGCTTTTTCTCTCTGATAAAGAAAAAACGCATCAATAGCAGCAAAAGGAAGCGCGGCAATATAGCATAAATAGCTAAACTGCTGATTAACAGATTAGACCATACCTGGCGGCTGCTCTGCGCGTCAGCAAGCAGATTAAGCGATCCTAAATGGCTTTGCTGTATCAACAGAGGATCAGGCACTGTCATTCCCAACAGGCTGGGGATATAGGCGAGCACTTGGGTTAACCACTGAAAACTTTGCTCAGACAAGATACTGGTCTGCCAGATAAAATCCACCTGATGTGTGGCCAGCATAATAATCAGCATAATAGTTGCACCGACAAAATAACTTAACCACAACAGATGGGTGACACAAGATAATTGATAACGGCCCAAATTACCCGATAGCATGATTTTAAAATAGCACTTAAATAATGCCCAAAAATGCGCCTGGCGCGCGGCCTGCGGATTAAAACCTTGTTCAAGGGTTTTGCATAAGAACAAACTAAGATGGGCCAGCCAGCCAGTGCTTAATAGATTAGCCTGTAAAAACAGCAGTAACCAGAGGCACAAGGCGAGCAGATTGGGGATAAAGAACAGCGCGAACGCCCAAAAAAAATTTATCTGCGTACCCTGCTCGGTAAAAAAGATCTGCTCTACGCTGCCCGCCCCTAACACAGCAAGCAGCACAGCTAACAAGGCAAACAGGCCTTGCATTAAGGAGTTAAAATGGCTAAAGAGCGCGGATATTTGCAGCTTTTGATCAAGCTGTTGCGCGCGCGCCAGCAGCAGGGACTCAAAGCCAGCCTTCGCCCTGTTTAACCTGGGCGAAGATAAAACCGGATCATCACCTTCAGCAGCGCGTACACCTTCGGCTAATAAACGTTGCTGAAATAGAGTCAATGAAAGTTCTCCCGAATTTATTTACTGCGTGAACTCTTGGCAGATGAACGAATCGCCAGCCACCAGGCTTCATCGGCATCAATTTGTCCCTGTTCATCCAATGGAGGATAAGGTAAATTTTTCTCTTTGCATAATTTAGTGAAAATGGGATGACCACCTTCAAAGAGAATACGATGCGTTTCATCAGCAGATAAACGGCATTCACCGTTATACATACCTGCCAATTCACGTTGCCGTTGCGCTTCGTACAAGATAAGCGCAGAAGCAACAGACACATTAAGTGACTGGCACATGCCGACCATAGGAATAATCACATCCTGATCCGCCAGCGCCAATGCCTCACTGCTGATACCGTGCTTTTCCTGGCCCATCAAAATAGCGGTTGGCTTGGTATAATTCACCTCACGAAAATCAATCGCAGTGGCAGAAAGGTTAGTGGCAATAATCTGCATACCCTGATCGCGCAGCGCTTTTACAGCGTCCTCTAAGCTCTCGTATGAATGCACATTGACCCAGTTCTGACTACCGGTTGCAGTGCTGCCAGAAAGACGTTTTGCGCGATTTTCCCAGGTTGCATGGACATCACTTATACCCACAGCATCGGCCGTGCGGACAATAGCAGCTAAATTATGCGGCTTCTGTACTTGCTCCAAAAAAACGGTCAGATCGGGTTGGCGATAATTTAGCATTTGCGTAATGCGGGCAAGGCGTTCTGGCGACATAATGACTCTCAAAAAAAGGGCGGAAGATAAAAGAGGCATTATACATAAAATAACGGGGGCAAAAAAGGAAGATGTCAGACTCATAAAATCCCGGCAACAAAGAGTGCCGGGATCAGTGCATAAGGAGGCAGGAATGCAAGCGGGCTGTCAATCTCGTAAGGCGATGTAATTGCTGCGCGCATACTCAGGTCGGGCAGCTTTTAAAATAGCCGCTTCCTGCTCGCTTAATTTACCCGTAGGCAGGCCTAATACTTTATGAGTTAACTGCTCTCTGGCATCAATCGCAATGGACAGTTTGATAAAACGCCCGCTGCCCTTAATCTCCTGAGTTTCAAAAGCCGGCACCAGCACACCAGAGCGTAACAAGTTGCTCACCGCAAGTTCATTCATTGGCAGTGACAGAACGTTTTTACGCTGAATAATAAACTCCCGCAAAACCGCTTTCTCTTCAAAGTCCAGTTGACGGATCATTTTGCTGCGAGTGGCGAGAAGTTGACGCTTGGCCAGCGACGCACAAAAAGAAGCAAATATAAAAATAACTAAACGAGTCAGCAGATATGAGCCGGTTAACAGCGCCAGAATCCAGACATACGGAGAATAAAGCTGCGACCACTGCGCTGCGCCTGACTGATTAAGGAGAGAGCCAGGTACAATCAGCAGGGTTGCACTGGCGATACATACCCAGGCCATAGTCAACGTAATGCTTTGCTGTTCTTTTACGCGTTGAAATAACTGCATCATAATTAAGCTCCTTGCCAAAAAGTGGTTACACAACAGGTGTAAAGCAAGGGGCGTGCCAGTGTTTATTGAGGGGCGATTAAAGACAATAAAAAAGCAGCCGCAGCTGCTTTTTTATTGTTACTACTTAATAAAGGTTAAGGAGCTGTCTCATCTGGCGCATCATCTAAAACATCCATTGTATAAGCCGTTTTCGTGCCAGCAATGCCATTGCCACCAGGAGTGGTGATAACAATTGAAAGTTTACCGCTGATTTTCTTATTCGGTGACTCCTCTTGGATCATAGTAAAGTCGAAAGAATAAGGTCCTGTTCCCCCGCCTATTACCCAATCTTTAGTGCCTGATATTTCACCATTCTCCGTGCTTATGACAACAGTCGAACCAGAAGGTGGAGCATTATTATAGATACCCGCTAAGTAAACTCTAAAATCTTGCTGCGTATTATCACCCCTTAGATCAATGCTGCCAGTATCAAAATCACCAGCTCTATTTTGAATGCGAATATAAGGTACGCTTGCAGCCATCACCAACACACCCGAGTCACGTACATAAACAGGTTTTTTAGAACAGTCTCCTGTTGCCTCACTCGCATCAGAGCATAGAAGGCCGTTATATATTCCATTACCCGCTGAATAAACACCATCTTGAGGGGATAAATCAGCATACTCCTCATCTTCATCACCAATATTAATTGCGCTAGGGTTTTCTTTGTAATATCCATCTTCATTGTTATCATAAAAGACTTCGGCAAGATCATTTTTCGCAAAGAAATCATCGCCTAGTGTAAACCAACCATCTCCGTCATTATCTACAAAAATCTCTTCACCTAAAGTATATGCGGTAATGGTAGAGCGACCACCATAAGGTTGCCCCATGCCACCAGGGTTAATGCAAGGGCCGAATGCCTCTGGGCCAAATTTCCAATATCCACATTCACCTAAACTGTTAAAGTCACTTAACATATTGCCGTGTGGACGAGGATTTTGTGATTCCCAGATTAAAGAACATTTACTTGCGGTCGTTAAACACGTTCCTACTGTTCCAGTGGTTTCATCACGAATGGCACCGCCTTCAGTGGTAAAGTAGATCACGGTACCATCGGGTACTGCATTGTTGTATTTATCCGCTAAACGGATTGTTACAGCTGAAGTTACACCTTCAATATCTAACCCTTCAGGTGCCCAGTTGGCAGCAGAGATAGATATACTATTTTGATCTGGTAAACCCGTTGATACCGAAAGACTCGATGAAACAGTAGTAATATCACTACCATCAGCAAGAATAACATTTACACGAACAGGGCCACTCACAGTGCCAGACCTGACCGTTGTGCTAACAAAGCCCGAATCATTGGTGGTTCCTGTCAATGGATCAATTGTTGTTCCTGAAGGTCCGGTTAAAGCGAAATCAACATCTACACCTGGAACAGCATCACCATTCAAATCTGACAATTTAAAGGTCAGTACAGAAGCTTCTGTGCGCCCTTCCCCACCTGTGCCTTGAATCGCTATCCAAGATTGAGAAGCACCAGTATAAGTAAAATATGATGGAACTCCAGCTTCAGCGGGCGCTGCATCATCTACAACTGCAGTATCATCTGTGCTGTCTGTGGTATCTTTAGTATCTGTGCTATCTGTGGTGGTCGTGCCATCTAAACTACCACCACATGCCAAAAGCAGGAGTGAGAGCAATGTGATAGCCAAAGTTTTATGCAATTGCATGGAAAGTTCCTTCTAATAAATATAAAGTTGCCAATAAGTTGAGGAGTATAAAGCAAATTCTTTTTGATGAATAAATTATTATCTGTTTTTTGGACACCGCTCAATAGCTGCCAATATAAATTAAAACTATCTGTTTACAAAGAGGGTTTATTGTTATGAATTTTAGAGATTTAGAGTACCTGGTTGCATTGGAAGAGTTAAAGCATTTTCGAAAGGCGGCGGAAAAGTGCTTCGTAAGCCAACCGACACTAAGCGGGCAGATCCGCAAACTTGAGGATGAGTTAAATGTCCAGTTGATGGAGCGCTCATCGCGCAAAGTTATTTTCACTCAGGCAGGGCTTGATATTGTCAGCAAAGCAAAAACTATCTTATTAGAGGCGAAATCATTAAAAGAGATAGCCAAAAGTTATAATGAGCCGATGCATGGCAGCCTCCATATAGGCCTGATTCCTACGGTCGCGCCCTACCTGTTGCCCTTAGTTATTCCGCCGATAAAAAAGCATTTTACTGAATTAGAGCTGTATCTCCATGAAAACCAAACGCATATCCTATTAAAACAACTGGCAGAGGGAGAGCTTGATTGTCTGCTACTGGCATTGTTACCTGAAATGGAATCATTTCAACATTATCCGCTTTATGAGGAGCCGCTTGAGCTTGCCCTGGCAGAAACACATCCGTGGGCCAACAAAACAGCTATTGATCTGAATAAACTACGGGGTGAGCGGGTTTTGATGCTCGAAGACGGGCATTGCTTACGCGACCAGGCGCTGGGGTTTTGTTTTACGGCAGGCGCTATTGAAGATCAAAGTTTTAAGGCCACTAGTTTGGAAACACTGCGTCATATGGTCAGTGCCGATACAGGCCTGACACTATTGCCGCAGCTGGCGATACCAAGAAATCGCCATCAGGCAGGCATCAGATATATACCCTTCAACAGCCCTGTCCCATCAAGGACTATCGCTTTGCTATGTCGTACCAACAGTGTCAGAAAGGTCTGTTTTGAGCAATTATCTAAGCTGATTAGTACAACCGTGCAGGCAAGATTAGACAGTTATTGATAATTTTGTTAAAAAGCGCAAACAAAAAAGCCGAACAAAAGTTCGGCTTTTTATTACGGCATTAAAAGAGACTTACGCTTCTTCGTCTGCCACTACAGGGCGGTCTACTAATGTGATATAAGCCATAGGAGCTTTATCACCAGCACGGAACCCACATTTAATGATACTAGTGTAACCACCAGGACGAGTCGCGTAGCGAGGACCTAGATCATTAAACAATTTTGCAACCGCTGCATCATCACGAAGACGAGCAAACGCTAAACGACGGTTAGCAACGCTATCCACTTTAGCTAATGTAATTAATGGTTCAATTACACGGCGCAATTCTTTTGCTTTAGGCAGAGTCGTTTTAATTACTTCGTGTGTAGCAATTGATACTGCCATATTACGGAACATAGCCTGACGGTGGCTGCTGTTACGGTTAAGCTGACGTCCACTTTGACGATGGCGCATAACTTAGTCCTTATTATTCGTTATATCTGATGAGTAGATCAATCTTGGATTAAACTTGCTGGCGGCCAGTTTTCCAGGCGCATGCCCAGAGACAGTCCACGTGATGCAAGCACATCTTTGATTTCAGTAAGTGACTTCTTGCCTAAATTAGGCGTTTTTAGAAGCGCAACTTCTGTGCATTGTACCAAGTCGCCGAGGTAGAGGATCCGTTCTGCTTTCAAACAGTTAGCAGAACGAATCGTTAATTCTAACTCATCTACTGGACGTAAAAGAATCGGATCAAACTCAGGTGTTTCATCCACTTTAGCAATTTCACGAACTTCACGTGTACGCAAATCAACAAAGGCGTCTAGTTGCTCAGCCAAAATTGTAGCTGCATAACGAATTGCTTCTTCCGGATCAAGTGTGCCATCTGTTTCCATATCGATTACAAGTTTGTCTAGATCGGTACGCTGCTCAACGCGCGCAGATTCAACACTGTAAGCGATACGCTCAACAGGGCTGAATGTTGCGTCGACGAGCAGACGACCGATTGGACGCTCTTCTTCTTCACTATGAATACGTGTTGAGGCTGGAACGTAACCGCGACCTGATTCAATTTTTATACGCATGCTGATTTCAGCATTGCCCGTTAAATTGCAGATCACATGCTCTGGGTTGACTATCTCCACATTGCCATCATGAATGATGTCGCCTGCAGTGACAGGACCCGCCCCAGATTTAGTTAAACTAACTAGAACTTCGTTTTTACCTGTAAGTTTAACAGCCAGGCCTTTAAGGTTAAGAAGAATCTCAAGGATATCTTCCTGCACGCCTTCCTTGGTGCTGTACTCATGTTGTACACCATCAATTTCGACTTCTGTTACCGCCGTTCCCGGCATAGATGATAACAGGATGCGACGCAGCGCA
>Ga0075011_10001985_pt1 | contig 11130 bp, 13 predicted proteins | sample TARM_MetaG_T_14_FD_72354 | JGI IMG/M metagenome (GOLD analysis project Ga0075011, IMG submission 72354) | Freshwater microbial communities from Pennsylvania, USA, analyzing microbe dynamics in response to fracking - TARM_MetaG_T_14 | ecosystem: Environmental > Aquatic > Freshwater > River...
GTTTTTGGTCACAAGAATCCCGATTCCGATACTGTCTGCAGCGCCATTGCGCTGGCCGATCTGAAGAGCAAGCTCGGCGTAGCCTGCACCGCCACCGCTCAGGGCGAGCTGCCCCCCGAGACCAAGTTCATCCTTGAGAAGTTCGGCGTAGCCGCTCCTGCCGTGAAGACCGCTTTTGCCGGTGAAAAAGTTTTCCTGGTCGATACCTCCGACCTGGCTCAGCTGCCCGAAGACATCAAGCAGGCTGAAGTGCTCGGCATCGTCGACCACCACAAGCTGGGCGACCTGACCACCTCCAGCCCCCTGGAATGCTGGATCTGGCCCGTCGGCTGCACCGCCACCGTCATCACCGCCATGTACAAATTCCATGGCATCGAAATTCCCAAGAACATCGCCGGCATCATGCTCTGCGCCATCCTGAGCGACACCGTCATCTTCAAGTCCCCGACCTGCACCCCGGCCGACAAGGAAGCCGCTGCCGAACTGGGCAAGATCGCCGGCATCGCCGACCTGGCCGCCCTGGGCATGGAAATGTTCAAGGTCAAGTCCGCCGTTGAAGGCACCCCGGCCCGCGAGCTGGTTCTGCGCGACTACAAGGACTTCAACATGAACGGCACCAAGGTTGGCATCGGCCAGCTGGAAGTCGTCGACCTGTCCATCCTCGACGCCGTCAAGGGCGACCTGGCCGCCGACATCGTCGCGCTGAAGGCCGAGAAGGGCAACCACTCCGTGTTCCTGCTGCTGACCGACATCATGAAGGAAGGCTCCGAGATCCTCATCGCCTCCGACGACGCCTCCGTTGTCGAGAAGGCCTTTGGCGTCAAGCCCGTCGACGGAAAGGCATGGCTGCCCAAGGTCATGTCCCGCAAAAAGGACGTTGTGCCCAAGTTCGAAAAGGCTTTTGCCTAAGCCTTTGCTCTTTGCATGACAAAGCCCGTCCAGGTTCGCCTGGGCGGGCTTTTAAATTTTTTTCTCATAACTGATCCGAGGCAGCCTCTCTTGACCAAGGGCGCCTGCTTCACTAGATCAATTAAGTTAACCATGCACATCCGGGAGTACCCATGATTGAGCTGCATCCCAACTATCTTGTCGACGGACAGGCACAGCGAAAGGCTGTGGTTTTGTCCATTGAAGAATGGTCCCAGGTCCTTGAGGCACTGGAAGAACTGGATGACATCCGGGTTTATGATGAAGCCAAGGCCCGACAAGACCGTTCCGTCCCACTCGAAAAAATTCTCCAGGAATCTTCCGCCGACTACTCTTCATGACGTACCGAGTCGAAATTCTGCGCTCCGCAGCCAAAGAACTGCAACACATTCATAGCGACGACCGCGTGCGAATCATTGCCGCCCTTCAAAACTTGGCGAACGATCCTCGCCCGCCCGGCAGCAAGAAGCTCACCAACCGCCCGGCTTGGCGTATACACATTGGCGCGTACCGTGTCATTTATGAGATCAGCGACCAGGAACTCGTGGTACTGGTTGTAGCCACAGGCAAACGAAGCGAAATTTACCGAACCTAATCTTGTAGTGAATCCATCTTTCCGACCCTGACAGCAAATCCATCAGCAGCCTCACGCCATAGAACATATTGCGAACTTCACTGCAGGGCGCATTGGCACCACGTTTCCGCAATCCCTCAAAACCGCTTCATCCCCTGGCCCGCTACTGCAGCTTCGCGCCACCCACATCCGCCCGCAGGGCATCGACCTTGCCGCGCAGATACGCCGCCACCAGATCGCCCATGTCATCGCTTCCCGAATGTTCGCGCGCGTACCGGCGCAGGTCTTCCTCGGTCTGCTTTTCCATGCGCTCGGACTCCATGAACATGAGGAAAACCAGGCCAAGGGCGGCGTTGTTTTCCACGCTGCCGTCGCACAGGTGCTGCAATTGTTCGTCCGGCACGGTCTCGAAGAGCTTCTTGGAGAATTCGTCGATCCATTTGGAATACAGGTCAGGCATGAGGTCGGGAATGAGTTCAGCGAGCCGTTTGGCCGCGTCCTCGGGGACGTTGGGCATGGTGACCAGGAAATACTCGGTCAGGGCCTCTTGGCGGCGCTCACTGCTGCCAGAGAATTTATCCAGAATGACAAGAAAGATATGGGCCCGCATCTGGGCCTGAGACAAAGACATACGTTCTCCTATATTCCGAAAGGGGCCAGACAGCGGGGGTTCTCCGCCACGGCGGCCATGACGATACGGGCGCAGGCCTCGGCATCGGACCCGGCATGGTGGTGGTTGAGATCAAGGCCCAAGTGGCGACACACGTCCGGCAGTTTGGTTGGACGCAGACTCCACAGGTTACGGGCCAAGTCCACGGTGCAGACAAAAGGCAGATTCGGCGCGGGCAGCCCGGCCATGGTGCAGCACGCGCCAAGCACCGAGCGGTCGAAGCTGGCGTTGTGCGCGGCCAGAAAATCAGCGCCTTCCAGAAAGCCTGCGTTCTCTATCCAGAACTCCCGGAAAGGGGGCGCGTCCTTGACGTCGGACCAGTGGATGCCGTGCACATTGACGCAGAACGGTGAAAAGCGCGAGCGCGGCGGGCGGATCAGGCCGTAGAGCCTGTCCACAATCTCGCCGCCCCGGACCTTGGTCAGACCCACGGCGCAGGCGCTGTCGCGACGCGAGTCAGCGGTTTCAAAATCTATGGCCACATAGGACCGTAAAAAAGTCATATCAGCAGATGCGCGGCAACTGTTCGCCTTCGAGCATATCCATGAGCCGGGTGCCGCCCAGGGGCGTTTCGAGCACGACCTTGCCGGGGTGTTCGCTTCGCACCTCGCCAATCTGCACCGCGTCCGCACCGAGCGGGTCCGAGCGCATCAGGGCCAGGGCCGCCTCGGCGTGCTCCTGCGGCAGGATGCAGATGAACTTGCCTTCGTTGGCCAGATACAGGGGATCGAGGCCCAGAAAGGAGCATCCACCGCTGACTTCGGGGCGGACCGGAATTTTCGATTCGAAAATCCGGCATTCCACGCCCGACTGGCCGGCGATTTCGTTCAAAGTCGTGGCCAGACCGCCCCGGGTGGGATCGCGCAGCACGTGCACGGACGGGATGGCTTCAAGCAGGCGCACGATGAGATGGTTGAGGGACGCGCAGTCCGAAAGCACGGGGGCCTCGAAGGTCAGTCCCTCACGCTTGGACAGGATGGCTAGCCCGTGATCGCCCATAAAGCCGCTGATCAGGATGGCGTCACCGGACGCGGCCCGGCGGCCGCTGGGCGCCTCGGTCACAAAAATTTCGCCTATCCCGGTGGTGTTGATGAATATCTTGTCCACCGCACCCTTGGGCACGACCTTGGTGTCGCCGGTGACCACCAGCACCCCGGCCTCGCGGGCGGCATGGCCCATGGACTGAACGATGCGCGTAAGATCGGCCATGGGCAGGCCTTCTTCGAGGATGAACCCGCAGGTCAGGTACTTTGGGCGCGCGCCGAGCATGGCCACGTCATTGACCGTGCCGTGCACGGCCAGGGCCCCGATGTCGCCGCCGGGAAAAAAGATGGGGTCCACGGTGAACGTGTCGGTGCTCACGGAAATGGGGCCCTTGATGTCCAGAAAAGCCGCGTCATCAAGACGGTCGAGGACTTCGTTGCCTAAATATTTGAGAAAAAGCTCGCCGATGAGCCGATGCGAAGCCTTGCCGCCGCTGCCGTAATCAAGAAGAACCCTTTCCACTCGCTTCCCCCTTGCGTGACACCTTTGTAACCAACTCATCCGAATAGAAAAACAACCAAAGACTCAAAATATGCGGCACGCGGCTCGTTGTCGACAAGGTCTTCGGCCCCGTAGCAAAAGACCGAGTCATTCCCGCGCTGGCGGGGCATTCATCGTTCTTTGAAGTTTCGCCATGTGCGGCACGCGGCTCGTTGTCGGCATGGCCCACGGCCCCGCCGGAACTCCTTCGCTGGCCTCGTAGAGTTGAATCGTTGCGTGACAGGCGGCAAACCCGCGCCGCACGCCAGGCAACGATTCAACAAACGATGCCTCTGGCTCAGTCAAACAGCCGACGAGGCCGTGGGCCATGCCGACAACGAGCCTTGAGGGACTGGCGGGTGTACTTTTCCGCTTCGCGCCAAGTCATCCCCTTGAAGACGGGGATCCATGCCTTTTAAGCACTTGAAAAAGCATAGATTCCCGCCTGCGCGGGAATGACAATCAGATTCTTTCGCGACTTTTTTGCAATGGCCGTTTTTGGAGGGCGACGTGTAGCCGACTACATGAGTCCTTCAAAATCGGGGAGCAACGCAGTCCAGAATCAATTTTCGGCGGTCTCAGACTTTATATTTGAAATAGGCCGCACACGACCCTTCGGTAGAGACCATACACGGCCCCACCGGGGAGGCGGGGGTGCAGGCCTTGCCGAACAGCGGGCACTTCTCCGGCGACATCTTGCCCTTGAGCACGTCGCCGCAGCGGCAGCCCTTGATCTCCGGTACATCGCGCAGTTCCATGCCGAAAACGCGCATGGCGTCGTAAGCCGCGTATTCGTCACGAATCTTGAGCCCACTGCCGGGGATCAGGCCGATGCCCCGCCACAATGCGTCGCACGGAGCGAAGACCTCGTTCATCACCGAAACGGCCTTGGGATTGCCTCCGTCGGACACCACGCGGGTGTAGGCGTTGACGACCTCGATCTTGCCTTCGTTTCGCATGGTCACGAACATGTACAGGGCCTGCAGGATGTCCACCGGCTCGAACCCGGCCACCACGGCGGGCAATCCATACTTGGAAGCCAGAAAGCGGTAGGGCTCGACACCGATGATGGCCGAGACGTGTCCGGGCAGGAGGAACGCCTGAACCTGCAGTTCCGGATCACCGACCAGGGCGTCCAGGGCCGGGGGGACGAGCTTGTGGAAACAGAGCACGGAAAAATTGGTTATGTCCTGCTCACGAGCCACCTTGACCGTGGCCGCGATGGCCGGGGCCGTGGTTTCAAAACCTACGCCCAGGAACACGACTTTGTCGCCCGGGTTGTCCTGGGCGATCTTCAATGCGTCAAAAGGGGAATAGACGACCTTGACGCGGGCCCCCTCTGCCTGGGCGCTTTTGAGGGTCTTCTTTTCCGGCCCGGGCACGCGCATCAGGTCGCCGAAGGTGGCGATGATGGCGTTCTTGCCGGCCAGTTCGAGAAAGGCCGCCACTTCGCTGTCATGGGTCACGCAGACCGGGCAACCGGGACCGGAGAGGTGCACGACCTTGTCGGAGAGCAGGGAACGAACACCGCTGCGAAAAATGGAAACCGTATGCGTTCCGCACACTTCCATGAATCTGAGTTCCCCGTCCAGCTCGGCGTGGATGCGGTCAAGCAAGGTCTTGCACAGCTGGGGGTCCTTGAAATTGTCAAACAAGTTCAATGTTGAGCCCTTCCTCGAAAAGTTTCAGGGTGGCGATGGCTTCTTCCCGGTCCAGGCGGGTCAGAGCGAAGCCGGCGTGGACGATGACGTAATCGCCCACTTCCGGAAATTCGGAAATCACGTCCAGGCGAACCACGTGTCGTGTCCCGCCTACCTGCACTTCTGCACTTTGTCCGTCGATCTTGAGCACTTCCATCGGAATCGCTAGGCACATGGGGCACATCTCCTGCTTTGCTTTTTGTCAACGCTGTTGCTAAATCCCCGGGTGTTTCGTGTCAATGAACTCTTCCCGCGCAGGCAAGTCTCAAAGGTCCGCAGATGTACCACCATGAAGTTCCCCTGACCCCCATCCCAGCCCAGGCGCGGGGCCGCATCCCCACCGACGATGAATGCCGGGCCTGGTGGAACACCTACGGCATGCTGAGCCACATCAAAGACCACAGCGAACTGGTCGCGGGGGTGGCCACGACCCTGGCCGTGCTCGCCGCAGACAAGGGGCTCGGAAATGCGGACGGACTGACGCGCGACGATTTCATCCAGTCCGTGCGCGCGGCGGGCCTGCTGCACGACCTGGGCAAAACCTATTCCGTAACGCACGGCGGCAACCACAGCCAAATCGGGGCAGCCTGGGTCATGGATCTGATCCGAAGTCCCCGCATCGCTCAGGGTGTCGTGCACCACGTGCACTGGCCCGGTCCCCTGGACCTGGACAGACATTTCCTGCCCCTGGCCATCATCTACGCCGACAAGCGGGTCAAACACGACACCATCGTCGGCCTGGAAGAGCGCTTTGTGGACCTCTTCGAGCGTTACGGACACACCGAGCGCAGCCGGGAGCTGATCACCCGCTCCTTCAATCAGGGGCGTGAACTCGAACACCTTTTCAGCACCTTTCTGGGAGATAATATACATGAATATCCTTTTGATCGCCGGGGGATGGTCCGGTGAACGTGAAGTGTCCCTAAGCGGAGCCAGACAGATCGAAAAAGGGCTACTGGCGCTGGGGCACGAAGTCACCCTTTTCGACCCGTCCCGGGACCTGCGCGGTCTGTACGAGGCAACCTCGGGCCAGGATTTCGCTTTCATCAACCTGCACGGTTCGCCCGGCGAGGACGGTCTGATCCAGTGCCTGCTGGAGCGCATCGGCATGCCCTACCAGGGCTCGGACTCCCGCGCCTCGCTCCTGGCCCTGAACAAGGCCGTGTCCAAGCAGATCTTCGAGGCCGCCGGACTCTCCACCCCGGCCTGGGAATTCGTGCCCGCCTGCCATGTGGCGCAGTGGCGGCCGCTCTTGCCCTTTCCCCTGGTGCTCAAGCCCAACACCGGAGGATCGAGCCTGGGCGTGGGCATCGTCACCTCCGAGGAAGAGCTTGAGGCCTACCTCCTACAACCCGAAATAGCCGGGCAGGACATCTTAGCCGAAACGCTGATCCGGGGCCAGGAGCTGACCTGCGGGGTGCTCGAAGGCTATACCCTGCCGCCCATCCTCATCCGTCCCAAAAGCGGAGAATTCTTTGACTACGAAAGCAAGTACGTGGCCGGAGCCACAGAAGAGATCTGCCCGGCCCCGATCCCCGTGGAGCTGACCCAGCAATTGCAGGCCATGGCCCGCGCCGCCCACGACGCCCTCGGCCTTTGCGACTACAGCCGATCGGATTTCATGGTCGCGGCGGATGGGACCCCGTATCTGCTGGAAGTCAACACCCTGCCCGGCATGACCGCCACCAGCCTCCTGCCCCAAGAGGCCCAGGCCGTGGGCCTGCCTTTCGAGCAGCTTCTGGCCCGGCTCGTGGAACTGGGCCTGCGCAAGATACGCTGATGCGTCGTCGCTGCACGGACCTGCTCTTCGGCACCCTCTACACCCTGCTATGGTGCGTGGCCGGACCGCTGGTCTTTCTCTCACCCAGGATGCGCCAGGGTTGGAAAGAGCGCCTCGGGCTCGGCAAGGCCCGCCCTTGCGATATCTGGATCCAGGGGGCCTCGGCCGGAGAATGCGGGCTTACGGCGAGCCTGCTTGAACACCTGCGGGGCGTCCCGGTGCTGGCCACTTCCTGCACCAGGCAGGGGCTCGACGTGCTGGACAAAGTGGACTCGACCGATCTGCAAACCCGCATGCTGCCCCTGGACCTGCCGCTCTTCATGGGCCGGATGCTGGACCAGGCCCGTCCCAAGGTGGTGGTACTCCTTGAAACCGAGATCTGGCCCGGCCTGCTCATGGCCTGCGCGTCCCGGAGCGTGCCCGTGGTGGTTGTCAACGGGCGCATGACCACCAGGTCCCTGGCCGGTTACCTGTTCCTGCGCCCGCTGCTGCGCCGCTGGGCCCCGCACGCCGTTGGAGCCATGGCCCCCGCCGACGCCGTACGCTTCGGACTGGTCTTTGGGGCCGCGAGAACCACGGTCAGCGGCAACATCAAGTTCGACCGCGCCATGAACACCACACTCATTGCGCGCCACGAAAATCCGCTGGCCGGGCTCGTTGACCGGAAAGGCTCCTTCATGGTGCTCGGCTCCGTGCGCGAGCAGGAGGAGCCGCAGGTGCTCGAGCTTATCCGGCAGCTGCTCCGAGGGGATCCCGAGTGCGTCATCGGCCTTTTTCCCCGGCACATGCACCGCATTCCCGCTTGGCAGGAGATGCTGGCCCGCGAAGGGGTACCCTTCTTCCTGCGCAGCGCGCTGGACAGCCAGGCACAACCGGGCAGCGTCGTGCTCTGGGACAGGTTCGGTGAAATGGGCCCAGCCTATGCCCTGGCCAGGCGGGCCTTTGTGGGCGGGAGCCTTGCGCGGCTTGGCGGACAGAACTTTCTCGAACCTCTGGCCCAAGGCGTGTTGCCCTGCGTAGGTCCGCACACCCGCAATTTTGACTGGGTGGGAGCGGAGATATTCGAGCGCCTTGTCCGTAAATGCCGCAGCGTCGAGGACATCGCGGCCTTTCTCCTCTCCCCCGCCCCGCCGCGCGAACAGGTGCGCGAAGAAGCCTTGGCTTACGTGCGCGCCAGGCAAGGTGCCACGGACGCGTCTTGTGAACTCATCCGACCTTTTCTCAACCGGAGTCTCCATGCCTGAGGTCATCGCCATCATCCCGGCCAGATACGAAAGCTCGCGCTTTCCGGGCAAGCCCCTGGCCATCATCCACGGCAAGCCCATGTTCTGGCACGTCATGCACCGCGCGAGCCTGTGCCCCCTGGTCAGCACCGTGGCTCTGGCCACCGACGACGAGCGCATTTTCGGGGCAGCCAAAGACCTCGACATGCAGGCCCTGATGACCAGCTCAGACCATCCGAGCGGTACGGACCGGGTACTTGAGGCCGCACGCCTCCTGGGCGCTGCTCCGGACTGCGTCATCGTCAACGTCCAGGGCGACGAACCGGCCTTAAACCCCCAGATGCTGACCGAGCTGATCGAGCCCTTTGACGACCCGGCCGTACAGGTCACCACCCTGGGGCACATCATCGGCCCGGAAGAGGCCAAATCTCCGGATCGTGTCAAGATCGTGCGCGCCACGGATGGCCGGGCCCTCTATTTCTCACGCGCACCGGTGCCCTTCGGCCGCGACAACATCCCGGAATATATAGGACATATTGGTCTTTACGGACTGCGCATGCGCGTCCTTGAAAAATTCAGCGCTTTGGGCGAAAGTCCCCTTGAACGGCTGGAGAAACTGGAACAACTCCGGCTGCTCGAAGCCGGCATCCCCATCCACGTGGCCCTCACGCGGCACAGAAGCCACGGCGTGGACCGCCCCGAAGATCTGCAAACAGTCAGCGAACTCATGCGAGGAGAACACCATATATGAAAGCTATTCTGGCCCTTGAGGACGGCACCTGGTTTGCGGGTCAGTCCTTCACCGGCCCCGGCGAAGCCGGCGGCGAAGTCATCTTCAACACCGGCATGTCCGGATACCAGGAAATCCTGACCGATCCATCCTATTACGGGCAGATGGTCTGCATGACCTACCCGCTCATCGGCAACTACGGCGTCAATCTGGAGGACGTGGAATCCTCGCGCATCCATTGCCCGGCCATGATCGTCAAAGAATGCTGCAAGGAGCCCTCGAACTGGCGCTCCAAGGAGAGCCTGCCGGATTACCTCATGCGCCACGGCGTCATGGGCCTGGAAGGCATCGACACCCGCGCCCTGACCCGCCATCTGCGCATCCACGGGGCCATGCGCGGGTTCATCTCCACGGCCGACCTGACCCCGGAAGAGATTGTGGCCAAGGCGAAAGCGCTGCCGTCCATGGAAGGCGCCAACCTAGTCGAATTCGTGGCCCCCAAGGAGCCCTATTACTGGGACGGCACAAGTCCCGTGCCCGCGAAGATGGACGGCGAGCTGCCGCTTTGGCCCGAGAATTCCGAGGGCAGCCTGCGCGTGGTCGTGTATGACTACGGCATCAAATGGAACATCCTGCGCCTGCTGGCCGGGGAAAACCTGACCATCCTGGCCGTGCCGCCGGCCTTCCCGGTGGAGCTCGTCAAAAAATTGGCTCCCAGCGGCGTCTTCCTGTCCAACGGCCCCGGCGATCCGGCGACCCTGAAAACGGAGATCGGCATCATCAGGCAGCTGTGTGAACTCTACCCAGTGGGCGGCATCTGCCTCGGGCACCAGCTCCTCGGCATTGCCCTCGGGGGAACCAGTTTCAAGCTCAAATTCGGACATCACGGCATCAACCATCCCGTGCGTGACGATATTACCCGAAAGATTGAAATTTCTTCACAAAACCATGGTTTTTGCGTAGACATTTCCAACGTGAACGACCTGGAGCAGACCCATCTCAACCTGAACGATCAGACGCTTGAGGGTTTCAGGCACAAGACGAGGCCCATTTTCGGCGTGCAGCATCACCCCGAAGCAGGCCCCGGGCCGCACGACAGCCAGTATTTTTTTGCGCGCTTCAGGCGCATGGTCGAAACCGGCCAGGTCCAATAAACATCTAAGTCGCGCACGCCGCGCAAGGAGCGCCCATGTCAGCAGAGATTCTCAAGGCCAAAAAACAGCTTGGAGAAGTCAATATGCTGCTCAAACAGGGAAAGCTCCTTGCCGCCGTGGCCAATCTGCACGAGGCCGTCGGGTTCATCCTCAAGGCGCAGCTCATGAAGCATGAGATGCAGTCCTTCACCGAGTCCCTGGACAAAGCCGCCTACCACCTCGCCAACGACCGCGAACTCAAGAAAATCTACCCGCTCCAAATCAGCTACAAGCCTGGTGAAGAGCGGGAACTTCTTTCCAGCCTCTACTCTCTCTTGGCCTTTCTTCAGGAAAATCTTGCCGACGAGGCCAACTCGCACCTGGCCGCGATGGCGGAATACCGGCGCAAACAGCTGGAACTGGCCAAAAAACTGCTTGAGAGCGACGAAACCGCCAAGGCCCAGCAGGTCTGCGGACGGCTCATCGACGCCGCCAAAACCGACACGGAACTCAAAATTACCGTGGCCGACATCTTCCTGGAATTCGGCAAGTACGACGAGGCGCTGGAATACCTGAAGTCTGCCTACGAGGACAATCCGGACTCGGCGCACGTCTTTAACAAGCTGGGCATGGTCCTGCGCAAGTCCGGCCGGTTTGAGGAAGCGGAGAAGTTCTACATCCAGGCTCTCGAACGCCAATCCCACGACGAAGTCATCTACTTCAACCTGGGCCGGGTCTACCTGGACATGAAGCGCTGGAAAAACGCCATCGCCGCCGCCGACCGCGCCCTGGCCGTCAACGCGGACTTTGTCGAAGCCAAGAAGATGAAGATGTTCGCGGCCAAGCAGATGGGGGGATGAAGGGGAAGG
>Ga0075011_10001986_pt1 | contig 11122 bp, 9 predicted proteins | sample TARM_MetaG_T_14_FD_72354 | JGI IMG/M metagenome (GOLD analysis project Ga0075011, IMG submission 72354) | Freshwater microbial communities from Pennsylvania, USA, analyzing microbe dynamics in response to fracking - TARM_MetaG_T_14 | ecosystem: Environmental > Aquatic > Freshwater > River...
GACCATCCAGTGTGCGCCTCACCCCTCTCTTTCGCGTGAGGGCTGCACCCGAACCCGATTGCCGTCAGGGACCTTCATCATGATGCAGACACTGTTAACCAATACCCCCTCCGCTTCGGTTGCGCCCTCTGCCGATAAAAACGCGTCGCTCATCTCATCGTCCGATAAAGGTGATCAGGCCTCGCAGAGCGATCTGAAGGGGGGCTTTTCCGATGAGATGGTCAAGGCTCAGCAGGCGGATAAGGCAACGGGTGCCAGGCAGGGCAGCAAAGTGGCTGCCGGTGAGCAAGTCGCCCCCGATCCGCTCGCCAAGGAGACGGTTGTCACTGACAAGGGGGAAGGTCGCAAGCATGGTGATGCCAAATCTTTGGCGGATACCACAGGGGAGACAGCCGCCACGGACGACAAGGAGAAAAAAATGGATGAGGCTGAGAGCAGTGCCTCTCCCATTGATTTCTTGCAGCGTCTGCAAGACGCCCTCAAGCAGGATACCAGTCTCGTCTCCCCCACCGTTCTCAACCTTGCCCCGGCTGTGGAGGGTGACGGCAATATGTTGCCGCAAGAAGATGAGGCCACCACATCTGCCGATGCGCTGGTGCTTGACGGCAAACAAGGTGATGGCAAGCAGGCCGCGCCCGGTGAGGCCGCCTTGCTGGCGCAACAGGCAGCCAGCCTGCTCAAGGGGGCTGATGCAGGGGCCGCGGCTGCAAACGATGAAACGCCCGCCACCGAAGCCGTGGATGGGGATACGTCCGCGGCCATGGCGGTTGAGCTGAAGGGTGATGAAAAGGGCAAAGACACGGCGAGTGCCGACAAGGGCGGCAAGGCCGCACTTTCCGATGCTGAACGGACCGCCTTGTTGAGCAAGGTGTTGCCGACCGAAGGGGTGGATAGAGCCCCTAAAGGCGAGGGGAACAATCCTGTCGAAGCTGATGGCAGCCCCAAACCCGCCATCCCCCCTATGGGTCACAAGGAGGGGGCTGAAAAGCCATCTCCCCTGCACACCATGAATCAGGCCGTGCCTGCTCAGGCGGGCGCCACCAGGGCGTTTGAAGAGGGATTGGGCCGGGCCGACAGTGGCACCACAACCTCGACCGATGCCGCACAGACCCAGGCTGTCACTGAAAAGGGTGAGCAAGCCAAGGTTGCCCCTGCCGCCAAGTCAGATAGCCAGGCTGTTGCATCCAGCATGGCGACAGGCGCTCAGACGACACCGGTTGCACACGCTGCCGAGCCCGTATTGACGGCGCCGCAACAGGCGCTGGCCAGCAGTGAATCACAAGGGCCGCAAGCATCATTGAACGCCTTGTCGGCCGGTCTCAAGCAGATGGAAGCCAGCGATGCGCCCAAGGCCAAGGCGGATGTCAAACTGGATGTGAAGCAGAAGGTGGCAGAGCTTGGCAGAAACAGCGCTCTGGGCACAGAGTCTACTACCCAGGACAACAACCACAGCCAGCAGGTGCAGCAGAACAGTCAGCCCCAGGCCGTGAACAATGACAGCAAGCCGACCACCGACATATCGGCGCGGCGGGATCCCCAGCATTTGGCTCACCTCAAGCTGGCCAGTCCGGAAGCCCCTGTCCAGTTGCATCAGAAGGTCAACCTGATGCTGACGGACAAGTTGCAGCAGGCGGAGATCCAGCTCGATCCCTTGGGGCTTGGCAAGATGAAAATCCAGATCCAGATGGGGGCCGACAACCAAGCCAACGTGCACTTTGTGGTACAGCATGGGCAGACCCGCGAAATGCTGGAGCAAGCCATGCCCCGCCTGCGTGATATGCTGGCCGGACAGGGCATCCAGCTTGGTCAGACTTTGGTACAACAACAGCCACAGCAGCAGTCTCAGGGACAGTCCGCTTTTTCCGGCCAGGGCCAGTCAGGTCAAAATGGCAGCGGATCGTTTTCCGAAACAGGCCAAACTGAGGCGGAGGTCACGGCGGCAGGCAGTCGTTTGTCGATGGAATCGACAAACGACGCCGGAATTGATTTCTATGCTTGATGCCAGCCTGAGTAAGTTTATGATATCGAACAAGTTTGAGACTAGGGTGGACAAGGGATGGCAGATGACAACGAACTGACGCTTAAAGATCCGGCGGCAGGCAAGAAAAAGAAGCTGATCATAATCATCGCCCTGGCCGTGATAGTGCTGGCGGGCGGCGGTGCTGGTGCCTGGTTCATGCTCTCCGGCTCCGACAAGCCGGTGGCTGACGCTGCGGCCGAAGGGGCAGATGCCAAGCCGAAAGACGCGGCACCGAAACCTTCGCTCTATGTGGGCATGCCGCGTCCCTTTGTGTTCAACGTATCGGGCGCACAGCGGGATCGACTGGTGCAGATCAAGGTGCAGTTGATGGTGCGTGGCACCGCCGACGAGAACCTGGCCAAGCAAAATATCCCCCTGATTGAAGGCACCTTGCTGCGGATCTTCAGTGCCGCCACCAGCGAGCAGCTGATGACTTTCGAAGGCAAGGAGAAGCTGCGCAAGGATTCACTGGAAGAGTGCCGTCGGGTGCTGGGTGACCTGGTCTCTTCCCCCGTTATCGAACAAGTGCTGTTTACCGGCTTTGTAATGCAATAAGGGTGAAGCGTGAGCGATCTGTTAAGTCAGGACGAAATTGATGCCCTCTTGCACGGTGTCGATGATGTCGAAGAGGAAGAGATAGGCGCAGCGGGGGATCCCGGTGTTGCCCAGTTTGACTTCTCCTCCCAGGACCGCATCGTCCGTGGCCGCATGCCGACCCTGGAGCTGGTGAACGAGCGCTTTGCCCGTCACATGCGGATCAGCCTGTTCAACATGATGCGCCGCACCGCCGAGGTTTCCATCAACGGCGTGCAGATGCTCAAATTCGGCGAATATGTGCACACACTGTTCGTGCCGACCAGCCTGAACATGGTGCGTTTCCGTCCGCTCAAAGGCACGGCACTCATCACCATGGAGGCCCGACTGGTCTTCATCCTGGTGGAAAACTTCTTTGGCGGCGATGGTCGCTACCACGCCAAGATCGAGGGTCGCGAGTTCACACCCACTGAGCGGCGCATCATACAGATGCTGCTCAAGCTGGTGTTCGAGGATTACAAGGACGCCTGGGCCCCCGTCATGGACGTGGGCTTCGAATACCTCGACTCCGAGGTGAACCCTGCCATGGCCAACATCGTCAGTCCCACCGAGGTGATAGTGGTGAGCTCGTTCCACATCGAGCTCGATGGGGGCGGCGGTGACTTTCACGTGGCCATGCCGTACTCCATGCTGGAGCCCATCCGCGAACTGCTGGATGCCGGTGTGCAGAGCGACAAGGGTGACACGGACGTACGCTGGAGCAAGGCGCTGCGCGACGAGATCATGGACGTCAAGGTCGAGCTCAGAGCCAAACTGCTGGAGACGGACCTGACACTGCGCGAGCTGATGGAGCTCAAGCCCGGTGACATAATCCCGGTGGAGATGCCTGAGAACCTGCTGGTCTATGTGGAAGATTTGCCCACCTTCCATGCCAAGATGGGGCGGACCAAGGATAACGTGGCGCTCAAGATTACCGACAAACTCAAGCGCCCGGAAGGGGTCAAGACAGAGATGCATCTGGTGACCCGGGGCGGCATACGTATCGATGGTGAGGCCGAGCTGGAAGAGCTCGAGCGCAGCATCGAAGATCAACAGCGATAATCGACAGTCTGTCACGACAGATGGTCACGAATGAGCATAAGGAAGCAAGATGAGCGGAACTGATGAAGAGGATCTGATGGCGGACGCCTGGGCAGCCGCACTGGAAGAGCAGGTGATTGCCGAAGCCAAACCCGCTCCCCTTGAGGAGCTCACCGATGACGCCCCCATCAGTGCCGAGGAGCGGCGCAAACTCGACACCATTCTGGATATTCCGGTCACCATCGCCATGGAAGTGGGCCGCAGCCAGATCAGCATCCGCAACTTGCTGCAACTGAACCAGGGCTCTGTGGTGGAGCTGGATCGGGTGGCCGGTGAGCCGCTGGACGTGCTGGTCAATGGCACCCTGATCGCCCACGGTGAAGTGGTGGTAGTGAACGACAAGTTTGGTATTCGTCTGACCGATGTCATCAGCCAGATTGAAAGGATCAAGAAACTCAAATGACCAGCACCATTGCGCTGACCGATGTCATCATCACTCAGGCCGAAAGGATCCAGAAACTCACATGATCCGCGCGCTCCCGTTACTCTTGTTGTCCTGCCCTGTACTGGCCAATCCGGGGGCGGGAGCCAATCCTCCCAGCCTCACCTCCTGGTTGCTCTCCAGCCTGATGGTGATCGGCCTCATCCTGGTGCTGGGCTTTCTGCTCAAGAAGAGCAAGATAGCCAACGCCATGGGGGGCGGTCAGATGCGTGTCATCGCCAGCCTGCCGGTGGGCTATAAAGAGAAGCTGCTGGTGGTCAAGGTGGGTGAACAGCAGTTGTTGATCGGGGTGACACCGCAACAGGTCAATTTTCTCTATCGCCTGGATACGCCGCTGGACGAGAGCCAGCCCCAGGCGTTTTCCCAGCAACTTGGCAAATTGATGGGCAAACATGAAAAAAGCTGACGGCTTGAAGTTACCAATGGGGCTGCTGGTCGGCCTGTTATCAACGCTGGCGCTGTTCTCTCCGCTGGCGTTGGCCCAGGATGGCATGTCGGCCGTGACCATCAAGACCCTGGCGGATGGCAGTCAGGAATACAGCCTGACCCTGCAAGTGCTGGCGCTGATGACGGCGCTCTCTTTCTTGCCTGCGGTTGTCATCATGATGACCTCGTTTACCCGCATCATCATAGTGCTTGGCATATTGCGCCAGGCGATCGGTTTGCAGCAGAGTCCCTCCAACCAGGTGTTGATCGGCATTGCCCTCTTCATGTCGTTTTTCATCATGTCCCCCGTACTGGATCGCATCAACGACGAGGCGCTGCAACCCTATCTGGCCGAGACCATTCAGGCCAGGGAGGCGCTGGAGAGGGCCGAACTGCCCATCCATCAGTTCATGCTCTCCCAGACCCGGATCAAGGATCTCAATACCTTCATGGAAATCGCCGACGTGCAGGTGGATAAACCCGCCGAGGTGCCACTGCGCGTGCTGATCCCGGCGTTTGTGACCAGCGAGTTGAAGACGGCATTCCAGATAGGCTTCATGTTGTTTTTGCCCTTCCTGGTGATCGATCTGGTGGTGGCCAGTATCCTGATGGCCATGGGTATGATGATGCTGTCACCCATGCTGGTTTCCCTGCCATTCAAGTTGATGCTGTTCGTCATGGTGGATGGCTGGAACCTGATACTGGGCTCTCTGGCCAACAGTTTCGGCCTGGGCGCCGGTGGTTAAGTCGGACAAACGCAAGGAGCAAGGAGCATGAGTCCGGAAACCTTTGTCGACGTATTCCGTGAGGCACTCTGGCTGGTGACCATCATGGTGTGCGCCGTGATTTTACCGAGTTTGATGATAGGTCTGGTGGTGGCCATCTTTCAGGCCGCTACCTCCATCAACGAACAGACCTTGAGCTTCCTGCCGCGTCTCATCGTCACCCTGTTTGCACTGGGGGCGGGGGCGCACTGGGGCTTGCAGAGCCTGATGGATTTCTTCCTGCTGATGGTGAGTCAAATTCCCCAGGTGGTGGGATGATGCACTCCACGGCGTTGCCAGGATTACCGTCTGACAGCCTGCTGCTGATGGCGGTACCTTGCGATAGTCCCAAGGTGGCGGTATGACCTATACGACCGCTCTTATCATGGAGTGGTTGTCTTCCATCCTCTGGCCGTTGGCGCGGGTGAGCGGCCTCTTGATGGTGATGGCGGTGTTCGGCAGCCGGCTGACGCCGGCCCGGATCCGCATCGGGCTGGCGCTGGCACTGACCTTCATGATCGCCCCCTTGTTGCCTCCCATGCCCAAGGTTGAGTTGTTCTCCGTCGGCAGTTTTCTGGTATTGACCCAGCAGCTGCTCATCGGCATTGCCCTCGGCCTCATGACCCAGTTTCTGATGGAGAGTTTCGTGATGGCCGGTCAGGTCATCGCCATGCAGACCAGTCTGGGTTTTGCGACCCTGGTGGACCCCATGAATGGCCAGTCGGCCCCTGTGGTAGGCCAGTTCTACCTGATGCTGGCAACCCTGGTGTTTCTGGCGGTGGATGGGCACCTCATCATGTTGCGCATGGTCGTGCTGAGTTTCGAGACCTTGCCGGTCTCCGATACCGGACTCACCCTGCCTGCCATCCGCAGTCTGATCGGTTTTTTGGGGGTTATGTACAAAGCCTCTCTGGTGATGGCGCTGTCGGCCATAGTCGCGCTGCTGCTCATCAACTTTGCGTTCGGTGTCATGACCCGGGCGGCACCCCAGCTCAACATCTTCAGTATCGGTTTTGCGGTCAGCATGATGTCCGGCCTTTTCATCCTCTGGCTCACCATAGGCGGTTTTCTCGGTCACTTCGATTCCATGTGGGAGCGGGTGCAGGAGACCAGCTGCGAGCTGATTAATGTCCAGTGCTTCGGTGATCAGAATGGGTGATTGCGCGCGGCTTGGTACCGAACTGCTTCACTTCCTCTGGAGGCGATTGCTGCTGAGCTGCGTCCGGCGTTGCGGAGGTCAGCAAGATGGCTGATACCGATCAGGAACGTACCGAACAACCCACGGGCAAACGACTGCAACAGGCCCGGGAAAAAGGGCAGATTGCACGTTCCAAGGAGCTGGGTACCGCCAGCGTCCTGTTGTCGGCTGTTTTCGGTCTGCTGATGATCAAGGAGAGTCTGGCTGGCGCCATGGTCAAGATCCTCACCATTGGCTTTACCCTGGACCGGGATCAGGCTTTCGATCCCAACGCCATGGGCGCCATGTTGCCGGCCTTGCTAAGGGAGCTTGTCTATCCGCTTGGCTTGCTGTTCATGCTGGTGGCCATAGCGGCTTTCATCGGCAATACCCTGCTGGGGGGGATGAACTTCTCCTCCGAGGCCATGATGCCAAAGTGGAGCAAGCTGAGCCCGCTCAGCGGCATCAAGCGGATGTTCGGGGTGCAATCCCTGATCGAACTGGTCAAATCCATTGCCAAGGTGGTCTTCATCAGTTTGTTTGCCTGGTGGATGTTGTCGAGCCAGTTCAACCATCTGCTCAATCTCTCCATGGAGGGGTTTCCCGGTGGCATCATAGATGCGCTGGACCTGCTGCTGTGGATGTTGATCATCCTCTGTTGTGCCCTCATCCCCATAGTGGCCATAGATGTACCCTTCCAGACCTGGAACCACACACGCCAGCTCAAGATGACCAAGCAGGAAGTGAAAGACGAGTTCAAGGACAGCGAAGGTAAACCCGAGGTGAAGGGACGGATACGGCAGTTGCAGATGCAGATGGCGATGCGACGCATGATGGGAGATGTGCCAAAGGCTGACGTCATCATCACCAACCCGACCCACTACTCGGTGGCACTCAAATACGACATTGCCAAGCCGGGGGCCGCGCCCAAGGTAGTCGCCAAGGGAACAGATGAGATCGCAATGAAGATCAGGGAGATAGCCAGGGAGTACGAGATCCCCATCATGCCGTCCCCGGCACTCACCCGCGCCATCTTTCACTCCACCGAGATTGGGCACGAGATCCCGGAAGGCCTGTTTGCCGCCGTGGCCCAGGTGCTGGCTTATGTTTATCAGCTCAAGAAGTTCCGTCGTGGCAGTGGTCGGCGCCCCAATCCGATTGCCCGTGATCTGCCCATTCCGCCTGAATTTCGCAAATGACAAACTTCTGACGCAGTCAAAATAAAATCATTTAAAATCAATGCATTGAATTGTTGGCTTGATGTTTGCTTTAATCTGACACCAGCGGTTTAAGATTGAGAAAAACGATGAAATTTCAGGCATCATTGGGCCGATTGAAAGAGCACAGGGGATTGCTGACCAAGGGGGTGGGGACACCGCTGCTGGTGCTTGGCTCCCTTGGCATGGTCGTGCTGCCCATACCGCCAATGCTGCTGGATGTCCTCTTCTCCTTCAATATTGCCCTCTCCATCGTGGTCTTGCTGGTGGCCATCTATACCCGCCGCCCCCTTGAGTTCGCCGCCTTCCCGACGGTTCTGCTGATTGCAACCCTGCTGCGGCTGGCGCTCAACGTGGCGTCAACCCGGGTGGTCTTGCTGGAAGGCCACAACGGCAGCGCGGCGGCCGGTCATGTGATCGAGGCCTTCGGTAACGTGGTGATCGGCGGCAACTATGCGGTCGGTATCATCGTTTTTACGATCCTGATGATCATCAACTTCGTGGTGGTCACCAAGGGTGCCGGACGTATTGCTGAGGTAAGCGCCCGTTTCACCCTGGATGCCATGCCCGGCAAACAGATGGCTATCGACGCGGACTTGAACGCTGGCCTCATCAACCAGGAAGATGCCAAAAAACGTCGGCAAGATGTGACTCAGGAAGCCGACTTCTACGGCTCCATGGACGGTGCCTCCAAATTTGTGAAGGGGGATGCGATAGCAGGCATCATGATCCTCTTCATCAACATCATCGGCGGCTTCATCATTGGCATGATGCAGCATCAGCTCACATTCGGTGAGTCGGCTGAAATATATACCCTGCTCGCCATCGGTGACGGTCTGGTTGCCCAGATACCCTCCCTGCTGCTCTCCATCGCTGCCGCCATTATCGTTACCCGCCAGAACACGGATCAGGACATGGGCACGGCGGTGCTGGGTCAGTTGTTTGACAATCCCAAGGCGCTGATTATTTCGGCAGGTATTCTGCTGTTGATGGGGATAGTGCCAGGCATGCCGCATTTTGCCTTCCTGAGCCTGGGAGCCATCTCTGCCACCGGTGCCTGGTGGCTGCTGCGCCGTGAGAAGCGTGCTGCGGCCAAGGCCGCCAAGGGCGAGCTGATGCCTGCTACCTCAGAGCAGCCTCATGAGCAGAAAGAGCTGAGCTGGGACGATGTGATGCCGGTAGATATTATCGGGTTGGAGGTGGGCTATCAGCTCATCCCTCTGGTGGATCGCAATCAGGGCGGGGAACTGCTCAACCGGATCAAAGGGGTGCGCAAGAAACTTTCCCAGGAGCTCGGCTTTCTGGTCCCTGCCGTCCACATTCGGGACAATCTGGATCTGGCGCCCAATCAATACCGCATCACCTTGATGGGGGTCAGTACCGGCGAGGCCAATGTTTACCATGATAAAGAGATGGCCATCAACCCGGGCCAGGTGTTCGGCCAGATCCAGGGCATTGCCACCCGGGATCCCGCCTTCGGGCTGGAGGCGGTGTGGGTCGCCAAGGAGCAGGTCTCCCAGGCGCAGACTCTGGGTTACACAGTGGTGGATACCGCCACCGTGGTCGCTACTCACTTGAGCCAGATCCTCTCCAACCATGCCGCCTTGCTGCTGGGGCATGACGAGGTGCAGCAACTGCTCGACATGATAGGGAAGCACCAGAGCAAACTGGTGGAAGGATTGGTTCCCGAGGTCATCAGCATGGGTAACCTGGTGAAGGTATTGCAGAATTTGCTCAATGAAGGCGTGCCAATCCGCGATATGCGCACTATCCTGCAGACCCTGGTGGAATATGCCCCGCGCAGCCCGGACCCGGAAGTGCTCACGGCCGCCTGCCGTATCGCCCTGCGCCGCCTGATAGTGCAGGAGATTGCCGGCCCGGATCCCGAGTTACCGGTGATCACATTGTCGCCAGAATTGGAACGTATATTGCATCAATCCCTGCAGGCAGGGGGTGGTGATGGCGCTGGCATAGAGCCGGGCCTGGCGGAGCGGATGCAGCGCTCGCTGGTGGAAGCCACTCAACGACAAGAACTGGAAGGCCAACCGGCCGTGCTTCTGACATCAGGGATACTGCGCAATACCCTGGCGAAATTTGTCAAGAATGCCATTCCTGGATTACGCGTTCTGTCTTATCAGGAAGTGCCTGATGACAAGCAAATCCGCATCGTCAGTGCGGTAGGACAGAACTAGTTAGCGGAGATGACGGGTGAAGATTAAGCGGTTTTTTGCCAAGGATATGAGAACGGCGCTGGCTGAGGTCAAGGAGACTCTCGGGCCCGATGCCGTCATCATGTCCAACAAGAAAGTCACCGGAGGGGTGGAGATAGTCGCCGCTGTCGATTATCAATCCCAGGTTCCGGGACCCAAAGATGCGCCGGTTCGCCGTCAGTTGAACGATGAGAGCGTCAATATATCGTCTGCCGGACGGCAGATGACGCGCCCTGTGCCCACCCCGGCCAAGGAACAGAACGAACACTATGCCGATACCCTGGCCGCGCTGCTGGCACGCCAGCAGAAGCTGAATCCATCCAACCCGGCCGGTCTCAACGGTGGGGCCCCGATGGCAGCTGCCGGATCCGCGCCTCGCACCCTGGCCGAACAGGGCCAGTGGGGAGCTGCGCCCGAGCCCGCCAAGCCCAAAGCCAGAGTGGCGACTCCGGGTCGTGCTCCCCAGCCTGCGCCGCGAGAGCAGGAGATGGAAGGGATGCGCAAGGAGATGGCCAGCATTCGCAAGCTGCTTGAGCACCAGATCTCCGGACTGATGTGGCAGGAAGTGGAACGCCGTGAACCTATGCGGGCCCTGCTCATCAAGGAACTCAAGAAGATAGGCTTTGATGATGCGTTTGCCGATCAGCTGGCGGGCCTTATCCCTGAGGATATGTCCATCCATCAGGCCATGGCCCAGTTGGCCGAGGTGCTGACCGCCCAGCTCAAGATCAGCGAAGATGACATTTTACGACAGGGTGGGGCCGTTGCCCTGCTCGGACCGACCGGGGTGGGCAAAACCACCACCATCGCCAAATTGGCGGCTCGTTTTGCCATGAAGTATGGCGCCGAGCAGGTGGCGCTCATCACCACGGACAACTACCGGATTGGTGCCCATGAACAGTTGCAGACCTATGGTCGCATCATGGGGTGTCCGGTTCGGCAGGTTCGGGATGCAGAAGAGCTGGCCAATGCCCTCTATCAGTTCCGCCATCGTCGGCTGGTACTCATCGATACCGCAGGGGTCGGGCAGCGGGATATACGGTTGACCGAGCAGCTCGATACCCTGGTGAAAAATGCCAAGGTTCGCATCCGCAGCTACCTGGTGATGTCAGCCACTTCCCAGCGTCGGGTGATGCAGGAGGCGGTGGACCATTTCCGGCGTATTCCATTAAGCGGCTGCATACTTACCAAA